>Ga0126342_10013101_pt1 | contig 14734 bp, 14 predicted proteins | sample Cyp1metagenome_FD_92528 | JGI IMG/M metagenome (GOLD analysis project Ga0126342, IMG submission 92528) | Coral microbial communities from Lord Howe Island, Old Settlement Bay, Australia - Cyphastrea 1 metagenome | ecosystem: Host-associated > Invertebrates > Cnidaria > Coral ... | reverse complement strand
TCTTTGCTCTTCGGGCTGCCTTCTTCTTCTTCTCAGGCTTGACATCCTCTTCATCCTCCTCATCTTTCTCCTCATCTTCATCCTTGTCTTTCTTTGCTCTTCGGGCTGCCTTCTTCTTCTTCTTCTCAGGCTTGACATCCTCTTCATCCTCCTCATCTTTCTCCTTTTGGGGGGATGCCTTTCTCTTCTTCTTCTCATCTTCGTTCTTTTCTCTCTTCGCTTTTTGGGTTGCTCTGGCCATCTCAGCGAGTTCATCCCCTTGTTCCTGTTCATCGCTTTCCTCATGTTCAGCTTCTGTCTCAGGGATGCTGCATGTTTCTTCATGCCCTTGTGGTGGAACTGCCGGCACCTCACAACCCAAGCATTGGGAGTCATCATAGCTCAGGGGCAGGGTCTCCTGCTCATCTGGATTTGGGACTCCTTCAAAGATTTCTATGGTTTCTTCCGGTTCATATTCGTTATGTGGTTCCTCTGCTTCCTCCTCTGCTTCCTCCTGTGCTTCCTCCTCTGTTACTTCTGCTTCCTCTGCTTCCTCCTCCTCTTTCTTTGGAAACCTTGTCAGGTCCTGCCATGGGCGTATGTGGCTGGGAAAAGTTTGTCAAAACTGAGCTAAGTCTAAGTCGCGTCTTAGCAAGGTGAAAACGGATTTTGATGGTGTTCAACCCACTTTAAACAAAAAACAAAAAACAAACATCATGCAGGTAGCTAGGGACCTGGGATAGTTTGTTTATCTCATATCATTGATTCTTTGGGCTGAAGGAATCATTTGAAGAAGTGGTCCTGGCTAGATGCACTTCTACCTCTGGTTGCTTTTTTCTTGCCTTCTTCGGTCAACATACCAGTGACCTCCGACCAAACAGAACAAAAAACAAAAATGTATAAAAATGTCAGATCAGAAAAAAATGCCATTGCCAATTCAGGTTCAAGCATTTCAATTCAACATAGCAAGGCCTGGAGCCTTCCTTTGATGACATCTTTGATTTGCTTCATCCCTTCGTGGCCACCCCTGGGTTGAGTGTGAACATTATACAGTAATTACCGATGACCATTGACAACCGGTTGTGTCATGTTGTGTTGAAATTGCATAAGCAGAAAACTCATCAACCCACCAGTGATATCTAATATTGAGGTCTTGACCTGGTACCCTCCGCCTTTTGAAAGCGCATCATACAATAGGACGCCATTGCACGCTGAACTCCGGACTCCATGGAGGCCCAAGCCTCCGGCAAAGATATGGGAGGGCCGGAAGCCAACACAGGTGGAGATAAGATGGGAGAATGGGGTTATGTAGTTTTCCACTGTATTCATCCCAAACCCCAAACTTTACATCTGTAACGTTCCCAAACCCAATTCATTGATGATTATTTACGTTTTTTTTGGTCCTAACCCCTCCCAAACACCAATGCTGCCTTATGCTCGGCTTCATTCTTCAGCTGGGGGTTGAGGTTGAAAGTCATTGAAGTCCAAGTTAACGCAGCCTCCCAGAATGGCTAGGTTAGCAATGGGACGAAATCATATTAGCTGGCTAGCATAAAAAAAATGCATGGTGTCTTTGCGATTCTGTTGCTAAGCCACAAGATGACTTGACGTAAACGTAGTTATATAGACACCCGTCCTCCAATTCAGCATCCGAGGGTAGATGTTCGCAAAACGATGCGAGTAGGTTGATGAGATACCCCTTGTTCTCATCATTGTTCACCTGCGTCATGATGCATGCATAATATATAGTAACCCGGGCAATGTTGGATAAACACACATTATACATATGAGGTGTTGAAATTTTGAGATCACTGGAAAGGTCTAATGTTCAAACGATTTCAAATGTAGGCCTCATACTCCCGGATAACATCATCCTGCGAAAACCGTGTCACAAAGGAAAATGCTGGAACCTCAGATGCCCGAATTGGTAAAGATATCGTCCAAACTGCCACAGAAAATGAAAGATATGGTCCAAACTGGCACAGAAAATGAATTAACTAACGCAATATACTTAATAAGTTGATGTTGGTTTTCTGATGCAGTTGGGAAACTGCAGGGTCCCGATCTCGCAGACCAGCCCGTTTCCTCAACAACTCCCGTCGCTTTGGAATGTAACCATCTTCATTCAGCACATCGATAAAAAAGGCCTAGGCCGAGGGTTGGTGAGATAGTGAGGTAAAAAATGTTGGGTGAGGACCAATCCCATTTCCATTCTACTATTCTGCCATTGTCATACAGCTGCAGTTGCAGCTGAAGTGCCTTCAGGAGTGCTGAGCGGTCGTCTGACGACAACCCAGCCATGAGCGCAAAGCCACTGGATCAACTGGATCCTTTGAATGGCCTAAATCCCAAAAATCAGTTGACATATGTTGACATTGTTTTGTGAACCCATTCGAAATCAGTTGACATATGTTGACTTTTTTTTGTTTTGTGGAAGCTAGCACCTGTGAGCAGAAAACAAAAAGATACAAAACGAGAACTGGTTGGTGGTTTCAGCCCCTCCGAACAATTTTAGTAAGTTGGGATCATTATTCCCAACGTATGGAAATTTCGAAACATCGAACATGTTCCAAACCACCAACCAGATAAGGTCAACGTCAACTGATGTGGTCAGCTCAATGTTCTTCAACTCACCAGAGATGCAAACAGACTTAAACAAATGCGGTGCAAAATGTGGCAGGCGGGGGCAAGGTTGGTGGCACCTGCTGAAGGGGCTATCGCCAATCCAGGCTCCATAATCCGCATATCATGCACCAATCCTTGGCCCATATCCATATTATTACTGATGAACGTTGGTGATATCAATTCACTTGTTCCAAGACCGTATAACTAAGGAAACTATCAAGTAGCCCCGCAGATATTACATATCACCATTATTTGTTTTTTTGTTGGGGGGTGGTATTTCTTTCAGGATTCACTCTGGGTTTCTGACGGCGTTTCAACGCCTTTTTGATTTTCATAGTCGTAGTTCTACCTCGGGTGCCAGATCTTATAAATGTCTATTGACTGGCTGATCCTACCATTGGCCAACACCCAGTATGCAGACCAGATGCCGGAACTTGATAATGATGAGATCCTTCAATCATCGTTGCGAAACCATCGCCACCATGCCATCCGTCCAACCATTGGACATAGACGAGGGCATCAAGGGGCAGCGTCAAACCATTGCTATTGGTCATGGAGACGGGGCAGCAAAGGGCTTAGAGAGGAGGCCCTACTCCAAGCTAATAAGTATTGTTGACCCCCAAGACTCTTGGGTCTTTATATAAAACATACATCTTTTGTGGGATACCAGCTTGGATTGGTTGAACTGAATTCCGATTCCCATTGAGACATGTGGATCATCCATGTCTTGGGTTCTTGGAGCCAATCACCAGGCGCACCCGTGTAAGCATATGAACCCTATAACATATCGTTTAAACCTATCAGAATCACGACCTGCAGAAGGGGCCTGAGGACTTTGTTCCCCAAAAATGGTCTTTGTGTAAAGACCATTTTAAAAATGGTCCTGGACTCCCAGGGTATATATGTATATATACATATAATTATATATACATATATATATTTATACACATAATTATGTACATATATATATTTATACACATTATATATATACTGTATATAATGAGTTGAAAGTAGATCGGCATACCTAGACTCTCCAGTCATCCATATTGGATGGACCTGAGGATGCCGCCTTCACCTACGCCGCCACCATCTCCACTGCACTGCTGCAGGGGGACACCATCAAAGATTCCTTGGAGTGACTTGCTGGGAGAATGGCTGGGAGAGGTGGATGCTCGGGTGGATTATACATATATATATATTAGGTGGATATATTATAATATACACATATATTGATAGTATATATATATATATCTGGGTAAATTTCATAACGACCTCACTGTTCTCCCGAACCCTGGAATCGTGGTTTTCATAAGGGAAATCATCCCCTTTTATGGCCGCAAGATTCAGGTTGGTGAATTATTATAATTTACCCAGATGATTGGGTCATGTTTTCATGGCTGATGAATGGCTGAACTCAGCATCAATGGTCAAGCTACGTTAGGTGAAGATTATGTTGAAATATGATCTGACTATACCATGAATAGACATGATGATGCATACGATGAACGACATGAATGATAGTGGAGTAATGACTTTACCCTCTGGTAAAATAACATAACTATGGAAAGATCCACCCGTTTTCAATGGGTAAATCCACTATTTCGACTGGGTCATTTTCAATAGCTATGTAACAGTCATAACCAGACGGTATATCCCATGATCATCCCATTCTTCACCATTGTTAACCCATTGTTAAACCATGAAACATCACCCTTTATAGTGGTTAATCACCATTTATAGTGTTAAATCACCAGAAGGTACCCTCCAGTAAATTAACATAGACCCTGGCAGATAGGGGTTGGAAGACTAGTTTCCATTTAAAAATTGGTGATTTTCAGGGTCTATGCTAATTTACCAGAGGGTATATCATGTCAATGATGGTTGATGCTTGGATCATTATTATGGCGGTGAACTCGATCAACATTTTTATGGTGGTTTTTTGCTGGTGGAGGATTGGAGTTTTTTTTCATGTCCAGGATAAATCAACACCAGTTTATTAGGATCGGGGTTACCAATCTTAGTAGTACCCTCTGGTAATTTAACGTAGCTATGGAAAATCACAATTTTTAATGGGAAAACTCACTATAAATGGCCATTTTCAATAGCTATGTTAGTTACCAATCTTAGTAGTTTTTCCAATTTCCAATTTCCAGCATTCGAAGGGTCTCATCCCTTGCAGCCAATCTTGGTTTGCATGAATTACAAATCTTGAAAGTCCGGCAGCCAATCTTAGTAGACATTAAAAACAAAACAATCTAAATTATCACTACATATTGATTTGGGATTTTGGGGGACAACCCCTCAATTAATTAATAATCAGCGTTGATCAATAATAAAGGGTTTTGACATGTTGCAAAGCAAATTTGAAATGGAAGTACTGTAGGTTTATCTGACAAAACCTTGGAGCTGTGTTTTCCTTTTGGATCATTGGATATGCTTAGTTGGTGGCGATTTTTTTCAAAGCTGGTAGTCTGGTTGGTTAAATGTATTTATAGATGGGAGGAATTTGTGTTGCAATGACCTGACTTAACTTAATATCGGGGGAACAAACCAATTATTTTCAACATGCCCCCCAGGAATTCATTCCCTGATCATGGGTTTTAAAACATGTTTAAAAAAGTATGGGGTGAGTTGTATGACTAGACAGCGCCCACACATGCAAACCCAAACTCAGGCAAAAAGACACCGATAGAGATCAGGAGAGCAGGCGCATCAGCATATCGCAACACCAACAAGCTCCAGCTGTTGCTGGAACAATGGACAGCGTGCCAAGGAACCTGGACACAGAGCCAGTTTTACATAAAAATGAAGTCAACGTCGAGGCAACGATCTTTCGGTTGCAGGAAATGGCTCACCCAGGCGGAGTTGCTTGGGAAATACGGGGACGCTTCTGTGGTGGATGCCATCGTCCAAGCGAAGTTGGCAGATCCAGAAGTGATGGCATCTCATGTTCGTTCGCACCCGGACATGCATGGACATATATGGACATATGACCGAGGGGATTGGTGTATGATTTTCGTGGGTGTTTAACCAACAGTAGGGATTTCCGGAACATGTTTGGATGATTGAAAAAAATGGTATACCACCCAAAAGATTGAACATCATTTGCCACGACTTTAATATGTTGGATGTCACCAACTTCTATCTTTTTGGGGGATTCGTGAAACAAGTTGATGATCCCTGAGCGGTAAATCTGACATGTGAATGGGTGGAAACCTTTGAAGATGTGTTGCATGTGTTAACCCTAGCTGCAACTAGTTACTACAGTTACTTAAGGGTGAATAGCCAATACCACTTGGGTTTATGGATGTTTATGGTAGAAATATCGAACTAGTTCAATTCATGGGGTCTGCATCAACCAACCAACATACCCGGGACGGATACGACCTTGCGACCGAAGGATTTGGTGAATAGTTGAGTGCTTGATGGCCACATGATTTTTACAACATGATTTTTACATCATCTATGGGACGAAATTGACGATTTTTTTGTTTGTTCCCATTTCATTAGAAACATTGTGGTTTTACAATGTTTTACAAACCAATCTGCATTGGTCGGTTACATCATGGGCTTCGATACGTCCATCATCAAATGGTTTGAAATTTGGTTTAAGGGAAAATTTACAGGAAACCCATATTGAATGGGAAAATCTATGGTTTCCTGTAGATTTTCCCTTAAACCAATCCATTGACAAATGGGTTGAAATTTGAGTGGACTAAGTGAGTAGCCTATACTATCACCCAGGGATGAATCAATGAATCACAGCTCTGTTCCTGGTGATGATCAACTGCTCTTCAAAATAAGCCCCCCAACTCTCCAAAGCCAAGTGGTTGACATGTTGACACATGGTTGACATGTTACCAGTTTATAGACTAATTCATAAACACAAATAAAACTGACAGCATTTTGGCAGGTAACATGAGTTGGTAGCAAACCACTGATGCAGGCTACTAAAATCCAGAGATGTGTGTCAAAGACAATAAAACCCCTGTTGTAAAATCCCAAGTTTTGTTGATATGTCACCACTTTTGGTTTGTGAAGTCCGAACATGTTCATGTTTTGAGGCATCCCATGACATTCCACCAATTCCCATCAACAATCCTATAAAAATCACGGAATCCCATGGTTGCAGGTGATTTTTTCACAAATAATATTTGGTTGATTGGTTGGTGGTTTCAAACATTTGGATATTTTCATATATGTTCCATGTCATAAAAAAGGGATGTCATCCCAACCCCATTCAACCCCATTGGTGGTTTCAAACATGTTTTTTTCCATAATATATGGGATAATCCCAACCCCATTGACTCATATTTTTCAAGATGGTGAAATTGCACCACCAACCAGAAATTTTTCATCCCTGTGGATGAAGTTCTGCAATTTTCTATTGCTTTGGTGGCGACATGGCCCACATTTTAGGTGAAACCACACAATTTTAGGCCAACATGGCACATCTTGTTGGAAATCGTGAAAAACTCCATGTTTGGCCAAAATTCTTGGTGAACTCCCATCAATTCAAAAGGTGACTTCAAAGTTCCAAAACATTTTTACGGAGATCCCGTCCGTTTTCTCCAAGTTTCCAGTTGCGTCCGAAAAAAATCGTGGCCCGGCCCAGGATCCGCAACATCCAGTTGCCCGAGGGGCGAGGTGCGCGGGGCGCTGCTTCGCTACGCTTCTTCTATGAGAACTTGGTGCGCTGGGGCTGGGACTGCTGGGCCGAGTTTGATGGCTTAACCAGGGGATTATGAACCTATAGAATCCTATAGATATCTATAGTAATTCCCCCGTGAAAAAAGAAGAACTAAACTATCATCTATTGGATACTGTTAGGATGTTTCAAATTTCTATTTTTTTGGGTATTCAATTAACTGGCTTAGGGATTATGAACTATATAATCACATATTTAACCCATAGGAATAGATACTAAACAACCAGCAGAATGGGATAGATCAACTACAGCATCATCCCTTGGATTGACCATGCAGGGTATCTAAGGTAAGATTGGCCAGGCTTAAGAACTTATAAACTTACCCTCTGGTAAACTAACATAACTATGGAAATCACAATTTTCAATGGGTAAATCAACTATAAATGGCCATTTTCAATAGCTATGTTAGGTTACCAGAGGGTATCATTTGCCAATCCTAGATATTTTAGATACCCTGACCAATCTGAAGTCTCAGTGCCAATCTTAGATAGTGCACTACACATTGACTTCTTTTTAAGTCTCGGTGCCCCTGTTGATGTGTGAGAATTTGAATGTTGCACTATGTTGCACTCACATGTCAGCTGCCTTAAAGGGCACAGCTATGAGGCCCTGAAACTGTTGCCGTGCCGTGTAACCATGTGTAGCCCAACTGTCAAATCTAACATGTTACATGGGGCAAAACGTAACACACATCACGGTGGTGGGAGATGTCAGAGAACAATTGATGTTCATATACGTTGTAAAGATAGATTACTTGAAAACATCAAGGTTAGCCATGTTCGAACTCTGTACTTGACAATTCATGTTACCCTCTCGTTATTTAGCATAGCCATGGTATAGATGGCCCATAGAAATAGATGGTTTACCTACTAAAAATGGTGATTTTCCATGGCAAACTGTTAAATAACCAGATGGTAATGTCGATGTTTCGAAGTTCAATGTGTGCTTCTTGCCCTTCTTTCTCTTATTTCTGCTGACATGCTTCACCCTTCTGCCCATGATCTGTGTTTCCGTGTTTGCTTCCCTCCACGTGAAATCGGCCCATGATGGCTCCATGAAAGCACGAGCCAAACACATCCAATGCTAAGTTAACATAGCCATGGAAGCCATGCAGAGTTTTTTTCTATGTTTGCATTTGCCAATGCTGGATTTCCCGGTTCACAAATTGGTTCACTCAAAAATTGCCTGCGAAATGGCTGACCAAAAAATCGGGGCCCTCCATCGGGGCCCTGCCAGCAACCAGGTGTCCATCCGGCGCTTTATGCTACATGATGTCATGGGACTCTTGCGCGAGTCCCTTGGCGACGGATTTCACCGGGCCAAGCCATCCAGGGATAATTACTGGTTGGTGGTTTAGAACATTCTTTATTTTGCCATTCAGTTGGGAATGATATTCAAAAACATGCGGTAAATGGTGACTGGAACATGACTGGATTATGACTTTCCAGAAACAGTTGGGAATGGAATGTCATCATCCCAACTGACAAGTTGTCCATCATTTTTAGAGGGGTGGCGATACCAACCACCAACCAGATTAGCAGATTAGAGATGCGGATTGAACATTAAAATAACACATGATATACCCTCTGGTTATGACTAACATAGCCATGGGATTTCGATGGCCCTAATCGAAATAGATGGTTTACCGTTCTTAAGAATGGGTGGATTTTCCATGGCAAACTGTTAGTCATAACCAGATGGTAATACATTGTTATACAGTAAATTGTACATTCTTCAATTGTCAAACTTGGCAGCGTATACAATTTTTAGCTGTTGAGTGTTTTTTCGTGGAGGGTGACAGGTCTGTTCTTTTGCTGCTTAGAAACCTCAGGCTTTTGACACTGCATTCGGGACGCAGATCATGCAGGAGTTCTTGTCTTTTACCCTGCGGTAATCAAACATGGCTGGCACCTATCAATGGGCACCTAAATGAACAAATCATTTGCAATTGGGTGAAAATCCATTGCCATCTTTGATTAGCGAAGCCTATAGGAGTTTTGACATTTTATTTCATTCCTCTTGATGAATTCCACATTCCTTGGTGGCTCTAAGGCTAGAAACAGAGTCTCGTTTTGTCATGTCTTAGGGGGTTCACCAAATTCACCTCTATCGTCATTTTGTCTACCATCACATCCGTACAATGGGACAGTTTGAAGTTATGCAGTTATGCCCCATTTTCAGAAACACACATCAATTTTTCAACTGTTGACCCGGAATTTAAATGCAACCAAAAAGAATGACTATATACCAATGCATTGTGCAGGAATCTTGACCTCATTAATTTCGACCCATTTTGTCAACATCATGTATACACTATATATATATACATATATAACATCCCTTGATATACACATTTCCCCTGGTATACACATCCAATGACATAATCATCTAGAAGATATACATATAGATTATAACTTCTAGTTGATGCACATATAGATAATCATAGATTTCTTCATCCAGTTGATGCACATATTTCTGCACACGACTCTTTCAAATCGAAGATTGCCGAGATCGTGGCCATTCGCGGCCTCGCCGAGGCAAAGCAAAAAGGGCCAACTGGCCGCCGTGGATTCGTTGTCATTGCAGCTGTGGCTGCCATTTTTGAGGCGAAAAAAGTGGCTTATCCATGGGGATTCCACTGAAAGCCAGTGACCAATGGGCTTACTAACCAGTTCTGGGTGATAACCATGGATAGCTGGGTTAACTTATAAAGTCTTAGTGACCATGGAGAACTGGCTTATCTGACTTATGAAATTTGACCCTCTGGTCATACACAAAGCTATTGAACATGTCCCAGACGAAATAGTGAATTTTCACTTCTGACACATGGGTGGAATTTCCAGGTCGTTATGTAAACATTTACCAGGCCGGGTATATCCCATTCTCATCCCATTCTTCACCATTGTTAACCCATTGTTAAACCATGAAAAATCACCATTTATAGTATTTTGACAAATCACCATTGTTGAAAATCACAATTGTTAACCCATTGTTAAACCATGAAAAATCACCATTTATAGTCTATGTAACAAATTACCAGAGGGTATCCCCAACTAAGGCAAGCAACCAGTGGCATCCACCGGGGTGATCCTTCGTAGATCCAGTTGTGGGACAAGCCGACATGGCTTTGCTGGGTACCACTTTGTTGGAAAATGGTTATTTAACCACTATAAATGGTGATTTCTCATGGTTTAACAATGGGTTAACAATGGTGAAGAATGGGATGATAATTGGATATACCCTCTGGTTATGACTGTTACAGTTCGCCATGGGATTAAGCCATGGCCCTAATCGAAATAGATGGTTTATATACCGTTCTTAATAGCATGGGTGGATCTTTCCATGGCGAACTGTTAGTCATAACCAGATGGTAATCAAGAACAAGGGATCTAACCAACGGTACATTGGGATTTCAGTTTTTTTTTCTAATAAAGGGGAATGTAATATGGATGTGTCTGAAAGAAGTTGAACAAAAACTGACCGACGAACGTTTGAAATGCTGATAGTTTCCTGGTAATTTGAATATCACATGTCCATGTCAAATTTGGCAACTGATGTATTTTTTTTTATACCATCTGGTTATTTAACATAGCCACATAGCCATGGAAAATCACCATTTCTAATAGGTAAACCGCGGTAAACCTCTATAAATGGGCCATTTCCCAGGGCTATGTTAAATAGCCAGAGGGTAGTTCTTCCAGAGACTGAAATAGTACCTGTTGATACGACATCTTCCTCCGCAGGGAGTCGTACCGCGTCATCGGCTATCGAGACATTGCGCCCCAGTATAAGGCACCTGTCGGTGAGAACGGGAGGCCGAGGCTCGTAATGGGATGCAACACCACCACCAACCAGAAAAATATGTGGGATATCTATGGTTTATGGAACTTTTTTGGGAGACATCTATGGAAAATAGATGGAAACTATTATATGAATATATGAAGGTTTCCATAGTCATGGGGGTACCCTGGGACCCTGGTCGCTCGCTGGATGGTTGATTTCCATGGGAAAATCCCAATCGAAAACGGATGATCACTAGGGGTACCCCCATGACTTCGGAAACCACCAATATGATTCGATGGGTTTGTCAGAAACCGGGAACGTGATGATAAACTGTTGCATCTTGGGGCACCCTATGATACCCTCTTGTAATTTGTTACATAGCTATTGAACATGGCCCATAGAAATAGTTGATTTACCGAACTTAAAGATGGGTGGATTTTCCAGTTCGCAAACTGTTAACGTTTACCAGGCCGGGTACTTGGTGGCTCATCCCACTTAGTAAGTGGATTATAACCCCAGTTATAAGTGGAATAACTCTACTTATCCCATTTATAACTGGGGTTATAAGTTATAACCCACTTACGATTCGTGGGGTGATCCACCAAGTAAAGCCCAAAGATGACAAACTCGGGTGCCACTGATGAACATCTCGCATGTCATGGATGAAGATCTCGCAGTTGGTGCTCTTCCAGCACTCGAATGTCGTCAGTTGGTCATAGCCTCTGGCATGTTTTAGCCATGGAAAATGGTCCATAGAACCATGGAAAATGGATGAAAATGGTCCATAGAAATAGAGGATAAACATTATATGATTTAATGATTTACCTATCAACAAAATGGTGATGTTCCAGTTCGCTACGTTGAATAACCAAACGGTATTTCAAGAATACCGTTTTTCTCTGGTTCTATCCTCATCATGTTGGGGAATCAACGCCTGTCATCTCATGGAAGGGGGTAACTCTCCCAAAGTACCGAACTTTTCATCGGCATGTAAAAAAAAAAAACATGTTTTCATGATCCAGATGTTTTTCCCATCACCTCATTTTTCCATATATTTTTCCCTGCTCAGTTCTCATCTCAGATCCCCATGTTCCAAGGTCTTCCAAGGTCTTCCAAGGTCTCCACCACGGTGTTCCCATGGGATCGGGATCCAGGTGTGGTGCATCTTCCACTGCAACTTGGTGGCGCGGAAGGTCCTGAGCATCCTGGAGGCGCGCCGGAATGGGACCATTCATGGTTGGTGGTGATTCATGGTTGATGCTGGCGAGTGGTTGATGAACATGATTTATGTAGTGTTTTTATGTGTTTTTGATAGTGGTTGTTTTGATGTTTATAGGAATGTGCAAAGATGATAGACAAGTAAAAATCCATTGAAATTAGATAAATCACGAGATAATCACTAGCCGGGCTACCATTTTATCATCTTGAGAGCCATTTGATAAATCAATATGTCCTCTGGTGTTCAATTACCCGGACCCATAGGATCCATGGTGCTGCTATATATGGTAACATGGATCCCATCAATATACCCCAGTCATGTTAGCATATATACCAGCACCATGGATCCTATGGGTTATGGCTGGGAAAATATCAAATTAAAAGGATGTCTATAGCTGGGAGAGCCATCTAAAAACGGGAGATTGTCCAACAAGCCACGTCTGACAGAACCGGTAGGGTACTTCTCTTTGCTGTATGCGTTTCGGATCAATAGTGATTCAGGCGTGTTCAGGATAATTATATAATAGGCTGAGATTATAGTCAGTGTTAATAATCCTAGCTTATTGGCTAAGTTGTTTTTTGTTTTTAATAGCATAGCTAGCTTAAGACAAATCATGATTAAAAACATTTGTTTGGTTTTCATGGAACCCCGCAAAAAAATATCGATGCTTTGTGAAATTCAATTCCGAACGGTGGGGCATTGAACTGGCAGGCTTCGCAAGCTATTAGAGAGAGGAGTCCTTGACGGAACCGAGGGTAGGTCCTTTAAAAAGTGGGTATAAGGCGTTATGCTCCCGATGGTTTGGTTCCGAATGATGGGTCCCAACATATCATCATCCTCATCTTTATCAGCATCATCATCATCATCATCATCATCATCATCACCATCACCATCATGTTCATCATCATTCCCCTTTAAATCCTTTTCCCTAATATTCAACACCTCCCATAACCCATGGTTCAGTAGGACTTTTTTTAAAACAAAAATGTGCAACCAAAGTCTCTGGGGCTGAAAAAAACCATATCCAGCCGCTCCCAGTCACACCAGTCACCCGCTGCGCAGACCATCCAGAAACACATCCGAAATCTCAACAAGCTGCAGCAAACCTACAGCATTCGCGATTCCATCTTGTCAGGGAACCCAGTGACCTCGATTCGAGGAGGGGATCGGAAGAAACCACCAGTTGTTGTGTTCAAAAAAGCCCTCGTTTTCTCACATTTTTTTTCAAAAAAAATTGATGTGTTGTGGAACCACTATGGGCAATAAATCACAAAGTGCAAAAGTGTCAATAGTGTCAAGATCATTGCCCTCAAACAAAAGTTGGGTATGAAAATCATTTGCTAGCCTGGATTGTCATCAGCAAACATATAGTTTTTTGTGGGCAACTCAGTCCATTGGCCAAAATGATGTGATTTCTCAGCCGTTAGCCGACAGGGGGTTGGTTGGTTCTTTTCCCAAGGTCAATCCACCATTTTGGATAATCAACATATATACATCTAGTGGGGTGGTTGGTGGTTTGGAACCTGAATTTTATGACTTTCCCATCATATTGGGAATTTCATCATCCCAACTTACGAACTCCATCATTTTTCAGAGGGGTTGTTTTACCACCATCCAGATAATTAATCATCATTTACTATCATTAACCACCATTAATCACCATTATTCACCATTATTAGTCTATATCTATGGAACATATATGGAACATATATGGAAACTATATGAATATATGGACGTTTCTCTTCGGACACTTGCGTCATATCCCATTGATCTCCACTAGTCATACTCATTACTGACGCATCGTCAAACGTGGCTGGAAAATCCCCCACAGATGATGTTAAGCCCCACTAAAACACCTCCACGTTGAGACGATGTTCCGTGATTTTTTTAGGTGATTACCGGATGAAAAATCAACCATGAATCAACCATTAATCATTTAATCAACCATGAATCAACCATGAATCACTTGATCAACCATTAATCAACATGATTAACCATTGCTTACCACTATGAACCATTCTTATTTGACGTTCCATGGTATCACCATGGTTTCTTTGCAGAAGTTTGGAAACTGGCCATCACTCCATGGCAACGGTGGCCATTTTGATAACATGATGAACATCCATGGATCGATAGTCCAAACTTCAGACGAAGCCTCCTATAGCACGTGAAGCTGATCATATCCCTGTATATTCCAGAAGGAGCTGAAAAGTGACAGCGCCCTGCCGCTCCTCGTCAACTTGCGAGGAGGCGGACCAGACAGAAGCGCGCCCGCTGAGTACAGCCAAACAAGAAGGTATGGCGGCGCCCTGTTTCACCAGTTTCACCCCCAGCCTCTCCCACTACAACCTCCAACCACACACCCCCAACACCCCCCCCACCCCCACAACCCCCCACCACCCCCCCCCCCCCCCCACCCC
>Ga0126342_10013100_pt1 | contig 14735 bp, 9 predicted proteins | sample Cyp1metagenome_FD_92528 | JGI IMG/M metagenome (GOLD analysis project Ga0126342, IMG submission 92528) | Coral microbial communities from Lord Howe Island, Old Settlement Bay, Australia - Cyphastrea 1 metagenome | ecosystem: Host-associated > Invertebrates > Cnidaria > Coral ... | reverse complement strand
CCCCCAAGATAGCTAAGTTGGTTTATAAGTGGCTTAACAATGGTTTATGGTAGATATAACTATAGTTACTGGGGATTATAATGGTTTATAAACCAACTTATAACTGGGGGGCCCCATCCTGTACAACTGTGCCCATGACTGCGGCAGGTCCCTGTCCTCCAGCGGCGTGCAAGTGCTGCCGGTGCTCGGCGATCTCCGACGGAGCCTGCGCAGTGAGCTGAGAGTGGCGCAGCTGAAATGGGCATCAATTTCTTTGGAAAGTTTGCTAATTAATAATGTTAAACACCCCCTATGATTAGAGGGTGTTTTGCTGGAAAATCCCCCAGTCAGCATTTCAAAAATCCCATGCCCCTAATATTAAACACCTCCCTAGAAGCCATGATAAGCCATGGGTTTAGTAGGAGATTTCCACATTCCATTGGTTTTTTTTTAGGGTGTTTGATCTTACAGGGATCGGATTTTGATTTTCCCTTGACCCTCCAAGTTTCCCTAGAAATGGGTCACTGTCCCAAAAGAATAGGATATAATGATATGTATATAATGGGTATATGATTTAATTATCTCATTTTTTGAGAACTTGGAGGGTCTATAGGTATGGGATTTTTATGTTTGGGAATCTCCTTTATCTGTCGGGAACACTGTAAAACGAATAGGAACAACAAATGTAGATCCTTGCGTCCTTGCTTTTGGGGTACATGGACCAAGTTTGGAGGCTTAAAACCAAGGGTTGAGCTCGGATGACCCTTGGGCAAATGATAGAGAAATTATAGGTAAACGATGGGAAAATAGTGGATATGAATAAGGGGATTAAGCATTGGCTACAGAATGATACAGAATGGGTAAATCATTGGTAAATAATAAGGTTGGATCATGATTGACATTCTTTTCAATGGACAATGAACAGATTACAGATTAATATAACTATAATGGTTACTTAAAATGATATGTAACATGGTAAGAAGGGTTAAGAAATATGTTTCTGTTTTTGGGGTATATATATATATCGTGGCCTAGTGGACTAGTCCTTACGTTAAAACCTCCGGTGTTTTTTTAAGTTCAGGGATCATCCCAGGGGTAGCATGATGAACAGATACCGAACGACATTCCGCGCAGAAAAATTCAACGGGCCATGAAGAAAGGGAACCGATTCATTGGAGGTACCTACCATATATAAGGATATATAAGGCCTATTTTTGAGGCCTATGTTTCCGGGAATATCCCAGCAAAAAAAGGCCTGAAAAATGGTACAGTACCTCCATTTTAGGATCCTGGAATTCCCATTAAAAAATGGTTCCAAATCCATGAAAATACTCAGTTGTGTCAAGGTCGAATAGCCATTGGCCAATCGCTGAGGGTCACATAAGTTAAATGGGGTTGATTTGGATTGGGAAGTTGATTCCATCCATGTTACTAGTTAAGCATCATTCATTATCCCAACTTACATTGCCATTTGGGGGATGTACACCGTTTTCAGTCAAACCCATTTGGTGAGGAACAGCGATGTTTGTTGCTTAAGCAATTATATAACTACCACATAGTATAGAACTACTCATGAACATTTGGGTGTGAAGCAAGTAAACATAGGCTTTGCCAACAAACCAACGTGCGAGAATATGAAGTTGGTACAACACACAACCAACAAACATTTGGTTTTCTTCACTCACCAACATCTGTTCATACAAGAAATGCAACCAGATATTGCCAACATTGCTGGGCATATCAGATATTTTTTCCTGGCTCGGAAGTATCCTGATCCCGGTATTTTTTGTGGATTTGAAGTACAACAAGGACCCATCATTACAGGTGAAAGAAGGTAAACATAGGTAAACCTCCAACGCCAACCACTATTTATTTGAAGACATACAAGACAACACTGGCTACCCTGCAATTTAAGATAGCTGTGGAAAATGGCCCCTTGATAATGAATTTGCCTATTCGAAATCAAGAATCATGGTAGGTTTCCATATATAGCTATGTTAAATTTACCCGAGTTTTTTTCTTAATCCAATGATGTTCATGTTTGAAAGACGTTGAGATTTACAATTTGACATAGCAGTTGAAATGGTGCGCGAAATAAATCCATGCTGCGGGACAGGAACATTTCCTGCCTCACAGTGCTTGGCGTCGCAAGTGCCCAGGAAGCTTGTCGTGATTTGCCTGAGTTCAAGCCAGGCCGGAGAGTAGGATGCTGGGGAAACGGCTGGCTTTTCTGGGGTGTACCAAAGATTGATCATGCATCCATGTTAGATGAGTACGAAATAATATGCAAATAGATTAAAATACTGTACATGTTAATTATATATATAGAGATTATAAGACCGCGCACACACATGCGAAAGTCCCAGCATGTCCTCAGTGATTTCTGGACATCCCCTGTGTGGCTTCAATTGTTTCAATGGCTTTCTGAGTGGTTCAACTCCGAAATCCTGGTATTGGATTTCTTCAGAGGTTGGTGTTATGATAATCAGGGGGTTAGATTATCTTCGACCCTCTGGAATTTCTAAAAGTGTATCTGAAAGTTTAGAGACCCAATATAAAGATAAACGTTTTTTGTTTGTCATCATGCATTGATTCAAGTTCAACATATATATATATATATTTATACATATAATTATGATATAGATGAATATAACATATTGTATCATATAACATTCACATATATGACATCATATAGATATATAATATGAACACATCTTAATATTGTAATGTAATATAGAATATGTATTATATTATTTCACTCTGTATATATATATATATATACACACTATAGTTTTGTGATGTTTTGATCACTACAAAGTTTATCCAACCTGCCCTTTTCCGAAAGGCGTACGGCGACTTGCCCTCGGCAGCTTCGGGGCTTTGGGACTTCTGGCTGATCAGTGGTGGCCTTGGGTGATCCAAGTTGATCATTCGGAACCTGGTTTAACCAACAATATTGGAACTATTCCCTGGTCATGTGGTTAAAACAATGCCATAAACTATCCATTTGGGAATGGTTTATAATTGCCACCTGTAAACATGATGATGACTGGGGGATGGTTTATGATATTGTTTTAACCACATTACATGAACAATGTGGCCCTATGATGAAATATTAGAATAATTTTCATAAATAGAACCAACAAAGGGTGCACACTAACCATGGTTAACCCAACAAGAAAAAATGGTGTTTAACACGGTTTAACCATCCTGAAATGGGATTCAGTGGTTGGTGCTTTGACGTGTTTTTTTTTTCCAACAAAACATATTTGGGGTAGTGATCCCCAATGACGGGGGGGGTTCTGGAAACTCAAACCTTCTGAAATCAAGAAAATCAAGGCGGAGGCCCCAACAAGAATTTGGATGATAACCTTAATGTTGGAACTGGCAGACTTTGAGGTTCCTTGTGTTTTTTTTGGTGTATGGATATGGGCTACAACCATGATACCTTGCAATTCAATCTGTCAGAACTGCTATAGGTTATAGCAACAGCAGTTTGTTTCCTCTGTATTTTTTTATAAGGGCAGATTCATATATACCTCCAGGACACATTTTTGTGCAAACACCAGTGACATTTGTTCCAAACTGTTCCCGAACAAACATCCTGAAACCATCACCAAGGCACACCGTCATCGTTCCATCTCCCAGTGCTTCGCGAATGCAGGTCCATTGGGGATATAAATTGGTGCAGTCATGTACAGGATGGTGCCCCCCAGTTATAAGTTGGTTTATAAACCCCATTAACTATAGTTATATCTGCCATAAATCATAGTTATTGGAGTTATTTGCACCAACTTAGCTAACTATGGGGCACCACCTCGTAGTGTAGCCACCCATGTAATAATTGAGATACACATGTTGTACTTTTCTGGGTGCAATTGTGCTAGAACTTTTCATGAGAGCTTGCGCTGTTACTGTTGAGTTCATCCTGATTTATGGCCATATTTATGGTACACTAAAAGCAAATGGCTCCGAAAATGGTGACTACTCCCCAATGAAATCCATGAAAATCATGATTTAATAAGTTGAATCCCTATTCAAACAGGCGGATTTTTGGCATAAATCCGCCAGTTTTTTTTGGCCGCGCAGATTGCGTTGCATGGCTTCCGCCATCCGCCTCTTCCGCTCGCACGTCACGGTGGACGTCGAGGTCGCGGAGCTTGCGGCTCCGCATCGACGGCTTACGAATCGACGCCTGGAGATGTTGTGGGATCGGCTTTGCATACGACACCGAGGTGGGACCAGTTGCCTCGATGGGATCAATGGATATCAATGGACGAGAATGGAACGGATGATATTTTTTCTCGGATGATAGAAATGGGAATATGGGTTTAATAATGGTTTAATATATGGATGTCAATGGGATATGATTTGGGATTTATGGGATATAAAAGGATATCAGCAATAATATTTGGAGAATATATGGATGAATTTGATAAGAACCTCACGCGTGACGTATTCCTTAGGAATATGTTTATATGGGGGGAATCATTCCAAAATGGCTTTATGTCGGTGATTTTCAGGTTGGTGAATTACTATCATGAAAAATTAAGCATGAAAAATGAAGGATTGATCATGACCAAAAAGCTATCATGCAAGATAAACACGGAGGATCAACCATGAAAAAAATGGAGGCTGGATGGTTGCAAGGATGCCCAGAGTTTTCGGTTCGGTCGTTGGAGCCTGTCGAGAATATATTGTACAGTTTATTGTCGATTGACTCGATAGAGTGGAACATCTAATCCCATCCCCCTAATATTTTAAAATATATTAAACACCCCCCGAATGGTCCCAATTATGTGGAAATTCCCTACTAAACCATGGCTTATCATGGCTTCTAGGGAGGTGTTTAATATTAGGGGCATGGGATTATTGAAATGCTGGGATATTTTCCAGCAAAACTATGGGATTGAATTTGCAATATCAACACTGGGGAGATCAGCCATTTTCACACCGTTCTACGGTAAGCACAGTTTTGGCCATTTATCAGTTATAAGTACTAACAAAACCCCATTTATAGAATGTATAATCCCACTTAAAACCAGTTATAACTGATAAATGGCCATAACTACTTAAACAACTAAGGGGTACAACGCCAAGAAGTATCATTTTCAGTAGATGAAATGGGAAGGTCACATAGATGTCAGCCACAATCATGGGGGTGAGCCAGGCTCATTAGTTGGGTCTTCACAGACTCTATGGGGATGAAAAACAACAAACATATTGAAACGATTAACAAATACCCTTTGGTAAACTAACATAGCTATAGAAAATCACCATTTTTAATAGGTAAACCATCTTTAAATGTGCCATGTTCCATAGCTATGTTAGTTTACCAGAGGGTACCATTGTTGATTGATCATGAAATAGTGAGTTATACTACCTATATTGTATTGGGATTATTGTCTAACCCATAGTCTGGAAACCGTTTTCAAATAACTAGTATTTTATGAGATGGGATGGGGATATTTTTAGTGGCTCATCCGAATCAATCAAAACCAAAAGGCTAGTTTTATGACCGACAAAGATTAGGACTTCATAGGTAGACTGCGAAAGTTTCCGCTAGATATGGATACCTATGGAACGCTTGAATTATGGAAAACCCATGGCATCCCATGGCAATTTTTGACCCTGTGAATACAGCACGGTATCAAAATGGTTGTTTGGAAATTATACTTTTGCCTACCAATGACGGATACAGTTGCATAAGGCATATTTCTTGGGATATCTGAAACCAAATTTTGGAGTAATTTTGGAGGCTGCTATTGTTTTTTCACAAGCTTTCAGACTCAGGCAGAAGGTTTATCATGGGAAACATGATTTAGGCGCCTGAAGCAAGACCGAGAGTTGATCGATGGAACCCCAAACATCTTTCTACTGGAATCTGGCCAGTGTCTATCCCACCATGCGATTTGACACCTGCAACTTGCAAGACCATGTTATGATATCTCATGGTTATTCATTGAACATCTCTTGACTTGAGATTTCATGGCCTAGGATAGCTAACCAACCATCGACTTTCATACTTTCTGGGATGGGTGGCTAACCAAAGTTGCTTGTTACCGTTCAAATATCCACAGTATTGCGTTGATATGATTACTGTTCACAGTTGACGACAACCGTTGATATGTGCTGATAGTTCTTCATTTCAATACTATTGGTATTTCTACTATGTATTTCTATGATTTCTATGTTCTTGTTCTTTTGTCCATACACTTCAATCTGATTGTTACCGCCCGGTACTTAAAACATGACCATTTACATAGTTGATTTATATTACCTATATTAAAACATATGCTTTTCGATATCTATGTTAGTTTCTTTAAACGTTCACCAGATGAAACTTCTTGTTGACCTCGGAAGGCGACAAGATGAGCGGCGAAACGGCGCACCGCGACGTGGCCCGCTTCAAGCTGCCGGAAGACGAAATCTTCGGCGGCTGGCTGAACTTGGAACCTCGGCGGACGGGGTCACTCTGGGCTCCATGGCTGGTCGTTTGGAATTTGGGGGGGTAATGTGGTACCCTCAAAACATCTGGGTGAACGGTTTGAAACAACTGGAACATCACCATGAAACTCATAGGTAAATCGGTAAATCGACTCATTTTTATCATCGTTAAGTGAATGGGCCATTTTCCATAAGCTATGTTAAATAACCAGAGGGGAATATGTGGCAACATTTCTACAATAAACCATCCCCATGGTGATCATATATACCTTCTGGAAATCACAAATGAGAATGGGCATGTCACCCAGTTTAGATCAGTTTCCTGTTATATGGCTGCAGCTCAAAATGTAAGGTTCCGATCCATACCCCGGGACCACATGCGATCCATACCCCATGCTCCATACCCATGATCCATACCCCTTTAGAGGACATGATCCATACCTATGATGCATACTCATGATCCATACCTCAGTAATTGCAAATCCTGGGCATGTATTGGTTTTGTTTCTGAGTTATGCCTATGGGATTCTTCAGTTTCTGTTTCACGCATTGCGTTTTGAGTGAGGGGTCAGGGCCAGCTATTTGATGCATGTGATCTAAATTTATGTATATATATATATATGTACACATATTCAAATTGAAAAAAATATGTGTATATATATATATTTAGATATACATATGCAAATCTACATACAGATAGATTCACATATACATGTATATGTATATATATGTATATATATACATACATACACGTTTTAAAATGTACATATAGATTCAGGGGCAATGGAATTCACGGTACCCACGAAATATATGACCAAGGGACGTGTTGGAGCTGGTTTGTCGCTATTGCTACCATCAAGGAATTTATGTTTATGTTGGTATGATGGCTCGCAATCTGCAGCTTAAAGTATACTTGGGGTTGTGAGGGATTATGAACACCACAATATCCACCAAATCAGCCAAGGGTTATTCACGATTGGTTTCCGTTCCAGCAAAAGGATTGAATTAGATTTTCAATCTACCACCAAAACAATCAGCCAGAAATTTCAGAAATTCGGGTCCATTTCGTCCCATACCCCGATCCATACCCGTTCCATGCCCGAATCATGCCATGTAGGACCCATCCCCCATCACCACCATTTGTTGATATTCAAGTGTATTCAATGTATCAGATATATCCCACATCCTCTCTATGTTGCAGCCATGCCGCTGATGAAATCATTAAATAGGTATGTGCATATGTATTTCTATTATATATGTATGTGTTTATTTCTCTATTTATATTTATATTTAAATAATATGATATTTATATTCATATCCATGTAAGCCCTTATGACAAGGTCCGGATCAAAACGCTTGCTGACAACTCGTTCCATACGTTCGGATCACCGCGAAACGATCCATACCCGTTTTTTGAGCCATACCCATTTATATATATATATATATATATGTATATATATATATGTGTATATATATATATGTATTTATATATATATATACATATATATATATGTATATATATATTGGATTTTCCCTTGCCTTGTTCACCAAGGGCTGGGTTTATCATGCGTTACCCGCTTGTAATCCTACTGGGCTAGCTGGAACATCATATTCCATTGAGTTCGGGGATATCCCAGGCAGACATGGTGGATGACACCGGTGGGTATACTACTTGTGACCTTGTATGCTTTAACCAGCTATGGTCAAAATGGGGCACTCCCTGTAATTTCTTGGGGAACACATGTTTGATCAATCACATTGACCCCAGAAACTGAACTCAGCACAATCGGTTTTGATGTCATGCCTTCTTTGGCCAATTTTGGACAAACACAATCTTACTGGTGCTTAGTAGGGAGGGAATGATCCACAATAACTATCAGTAATCATTCCATTCCCTATTCCCATCCATTCCCTACTAAGCACCAGTAAACAGTTTCTATTGTAGAATGCCCTTACTCGTAGCACTTCAGCCCAGGACGCGCAGAGTCAATACTTCCATTGTGTTCCTGGAAGTCATAGAGACACAACATGCTCCAAAGTCGGCCACTTTGACTCATTACTGGCTGGTGGTTTGAAAATGGTGATTTACATTGATTTACTCATTGAAAATGGTGATTTTATATACTGGTCGGTGGTTGGAACACAATATATGGAAATGTCATCATCCCAACTGACGAAATCATATTTTTCAGAGGGGTAGGTATACCACCAACCAGATTAACTCGACTCGACTTGGGTGTGAACAGGGACAATTCCCAAAGGCTCCAAGGCCAGATCAAATGTGAATTCCGCGAAAATTCAGATCTGTTGGCGAGTGATGAACCATCAACGCAGCCTGGAGGATGAAACCCTTCCTGAGTGGATGCAAGATCCCAGATCCTTAAAACATCTGTCATTGCCAGAGCATTCCTCAACTGCTGCTGTAAATCTTGAAATATTTGGATAAGTGATTTGGGGCGGCAAGGACACTTTCATGTCAGATGGTGATCCAACCAAGCACAGGCACTTGCGAGGTACCCCCCGAGTTTTACAGTGGTTTATAACCACCCTTAAGGTCCCGTAACTATAGATATATCCTAAGTACTTTTGGGGTTTATCCTCACTAGAACTATGGTAGATAGGACCCCCCTGAAGGTTACAGTGCTAAGATCCACAATTCCTAGTGATGTAATCTATTTATAAAGCAACGCAGCTAACTATGTGACACCACCTTGTGATTCATGGATGCACTGACAGGCTTTTGTCGTGAGCCCTCCAAAGCGTCCTCAATGAGACGTGTGGCCACTCGTTGCAGAGGGTCAGAGGTCCTTTTTGAGGTGGTGAGCATCGGAATCTTATAATTTAGACCCCTAAATCTTACTCGAAATATGTTGGAATAAAATCGGTGACATGTAGTATAGCCTGAGTTGAATGGAAAGAATGATTTGAGTTGATGTTGCTTTGTATCTTAAATTAAAGCGTCTCCATCCCTGTTCGCACCATTTAAATCTCCATGTTTGACTTTGTTAGTCTTAGTCTGTCTTTATTTAGTTATTCCTTCATTCAAACATCACCATGTCCAATATGCAAAGCTGCTTGGTGGTTTCAAAACATTGGCTTGTTTTTTCATGAAACTGCAATCCCCCTAGTATATCAAACACCCCCCATTCTATGGTCCCCAATTTTTTCTGTGTTCCAATCTCGTTCCAATCCACAATGATTTCTGGAGTCGGTTAGATATTAGGACTAGGTCATTGGTTCATTCACCAATTATATATACCATCTTGTTATTTAACATAGCCATGGAAAATCACCATTTTTAATAGGTAAACCATCTTTTTCTATGGGCCATCTATACCATGGCTATGTTAAATAACCCGAGGGTAGGGCTTTCCATAGTCATGGTGGTACCCCCCAAATGGATGGCTAATGGAAAAGACCAATCTAAAATGGATGAGAACTGGGGGTGCCCCTATTTCAGTAAACCTCCATTTATATATATAATTATATATATATATATATGTATTTAATTATATATATATAATTATATATATATATATTTAATTATATATATATATAATTATATACACATACATGACACACAAACACACACATTCCATTCATATCCCATTCTACCCCCATTGAGGAAATCCCAACTGAGGAGGTTCCGGCCGGGCATTTGGTGATTTTCTTCCAAGAGATCCTCCATGAGGCGCCGGTGGAGCTCTTCGAAAAAGAAGAAGTCTAGTGCAAAATACCCTCTGGTTATTTAACATAGCCATGGGAAATGGCCCATTTATAGATGGCTTACCTATTAAAAACGGTGATTTTCCATGGCTATGTTAAATAACCAGGGGATAGAAGAAAATAGTTTACCTGTGGTAAACATCTAGGACACAGTATGGAGTATTACCAATGGCAAAAATCTAGTCATACTATGGTAGTTGTAGGTATACTATGGAAAAAACTAGTTTATCAAGGGTAGATTATGGTAGTATTTCACTGGACATAGTCTGTATTAGTCAAAATATGAAGGATAAGTACCTAGAAAATTGAAATAGAGATAGAACATGATAGAACTAACAATAAAGGATTATAATGATAACCGTCTAATGGGAGAAACTATGGTAACGGGTAACCCAATAATAGACCCAAAAATCACAATGGGCACTGCTTGTTGTAATCTTAAGACTGGTAATTATATATGGTCCAATGGCGATATAACACACACATATATAGATATAATGATAATATATATATATATATATATGTAATATGATGTAATATATATATATATATATATATACTACATATCACCAATAATACTGTTTGTATTGACTTGAACTGAAACGATACGTATTGTTGAGCAGTAGCCATTCGTTGTCAAATGTGTTCTCATGCTCAATGGCCCACTCTTGATTTGCGTTTTTTTTTTTACTGGCCCTTCACATTTTGACCCATCCAGCAGTATCCCATTGAATTTGTGGATTCACGTGTTTGTTTTGTGGACTGCCCATATCTATATCTCATTGGATTGGTTTAAGAAAATTTACAGGAAAACCCTATATTTGATGGTAAAAACCATAGTTTCCGTTTCCTGTAGATTTTCCCTTAAGCCAATCCAGTGAATATCCCTACAATGGCTGGTATGGCTGGTAACCTCCATAAGAACTACGAACTTTACCAGGAATGGCTAGTATACAATGCTATCACTGCGACATCCCTATAGATGTTGTAACGACAATCCGTTCGCCACGTTCGCCACACATTCGGCCTGGGGGTATGTGAAACCATTCGTAAAACGACAGAAAAAAACCATTCATGAACCACTGGTTCATCATCATTTTCTCCATTAACATTGACATTTTTGGAAAGTAACGCTCACACATCGCCAAACAGCCCATTGGCCCATTGGATGAAAACCACTGGATTTAGCACTGCCAGGTGCCTCGTCAAAGCTGCAAATGTTCCACTTCCTTGCGCCTCTTTGTGGGTTTCAGTGCTGCAAACACTTGATCTGTGCTCAATGAATGCGTCAATGGCCAATGCCCCTTGTGGAGGATTATTGGGGATAAACAAAATCTATGAAGGAGTGTTTCTTTATAGGAAAAAGCTATGCCAATTAATGTTACCAATATCCCGAACTGGTTCTTTATGGAGGAACACTATGACCACTATGTCACTATGCCCAATGATCATCATTTATGACATATCTCAAACCAAACTTTAGGGAGGGTTGAACATGTGATAGAGATAAATCCACACTATCGTTTGGTGAGCAAGTGTACACGCAGCACCGGATAATCCACTACATTGAAACACTGCAAAAACCCACCGTTAACATCGTACTTGAGGGATTTCCCATTGCCACATTGCCAGCTTTGATTATGTACATCTGTGTGTTTGAAATTGGGGTATACCAATTTATGGCCATTGAGTGGGGGAAACAATGCTTAGTCATGTTTTTGGGTCCCTATCTTCAGACAAAGCCATATTTCCGCCAACCTGGCTTCAATCCTGGCTTCAAAGGGGACCCGTTTCTTCAACTCCAGCGGACTGCTGCAGCATTTGTTTTTTCCAAACGCCTTCTGAGACTATATGGTATACCCCCAATTATAGCCATTTAGTAGATTTAGTAGGGATAATGATCATTAACCATTGGGTGTAGGGGTACACTATTTTCAGACAAACCCATATGTGGAGTTGATTTGTGTCCGAAGACCTCAGATGGTATTTGGAGCACCTCAGAGAGTTTCCAGCCGAAAATCTGCGGTGCGACGGCATTTTTTTGGTTGAACACATATCAGAAGTGTGCTGACCAAAGATATCACTAAATCATGAAGATGTGCGGGTGACAAGCCACTGGCATTTGCGGGGTGATACAACTAATATTAACATTTCTATAGGTCTTGTCTAGAGAGTTGTAGAGGTACAAAAATCTACATCAAACAAACAAACAAACAAACAAACAAACAACCAAACAAACAAACAAACAAACAAGCCACATCCCATGTAACGCAAGTGAGTCTGGGATATCTCAGTGGATATGTTTCCCTTAAACGAAATCCAACTTCCGTTCCGGCGATAGGTTGGCGCCTCACTCGATCCACCTTAAGCCTTCAAGACCTGGCAGCCAAGAAGAAGCCAGGTGTGGGGAACAGTTTGTTATGGTTTGCGAACTGGAGAGTCCCCATGTTTAAGTTTGGTAAATCAACTTTGCTACAGAGAACCACAATATTATCAATGTATCCATATATATATTTACTATTACTCGACACCAGGTAAATCAACGAAGTAAATGGCAATTCTCAATACAATGTGATGCCCCCCAGTTATAAGTTGGTTTAGATTCGCCCCAGTAACTAGTTCGTTATAAGTACCATAAACCATAGTTATTGGAGTTATAAACCAACTTAGCTATCTTGGGGGCCCCACTTTGTAGCTATTGTAACAGTCATTACCAGATGGTAGATGGACATGGATGTTGCTACAGCTTGTGACCAGCGTCCCTGGAGGTGTTCCCACCACCGCCATGCTGGTGGCGACGCAGGGTGTGCCGTTGCTACCCAGCGGCCAAGAGCCACCGATGTATGCGCGGAATCACTTCAACTTTTGGAGAAAAGGCCTGGAAAAGCTGTTGGAAACCGGACTCACCAAAGATGTTCTTGGAAAAACACTGGGGGATTCAAACATGAATGGCGGTACTCAATACCTGTCAAAATTAAAGCATTTTTGTTGTAAGATGAAGGATTCCCCTAGTCATCCAAGTTGGCAATTTTTTCGGAAACCAAGGATGAAAACAGGTTTCCAGCAGCAGCTGAGGTGCCCACGCCACTTGGTGTTTTGAAAGATATTCCAATTGAATATATACTCTCTGGTAATTGAACATTCCCGAATTAGATGGAGCTTATAGCTGGGGAAATCATCTACACATGATGGATTTTCCAGCCATGTTCGATTGCTGATATTGCTGGAGGGTACTTGTCATTCATGTTGAGATGAGGTTCAACTCTCTACTTGGTGGCTCATCCGACTTAGTAAGTGGGTTATAACCCCAGTTATAAGTGGATTAACCCTACTTATCCCATTTATAAGTGGGGTTATAACCCACTTACTAAGTGGGATGAGCCACCAAGTAGTCACTTAGTCATGGAATCTCTGGATTCACGCCCGTCCCTCAGTTCATCCTCGGCCCCTGCAGGTCTCATTGCATGGTCGGAGCAAAGTATCCGCGAGAGCTGTTTAGAGCCACTTGGTGCAGCAAGGACCGAGCATTGACGTAGAGCCACAGCAATTTTAATGTAGGTATGGGTGATAGTTGGAATGGTTGATATGGTATAGTTTCATATGGTTCACTTTGTTTTAAATATACATATGTATATATGTATATATTATTTTTTATATTTAATAATATACATATATACAAAATAATATTTTAATAATAATGGTAATGGTAATGATAATAATAATAGTAATAATAATAAATATACATATTATAATATGTAATGTATAGATTACAATATACGATGAATATATTTGTATCATAATGTGCTTCACAGCAATCTGGTTTATACAGCACAGTTCAATACTAATAATAACCAATTTTGTGTGTGTGTTGTTTGGACCAGTATGAATCTTAGCCAACAAAATTGGGAACTGATCAACCAAACTGTGAGCAAATGCCAATTTCAGATTTGATTAATGTTAAGTGGTTAAGTGTTGGTTAACATTAATCATAGATTTGGATGATGGGAAAATTAACAGGAAAGCCCTATCTTTGATGGTAAAAACCATGGTTTCCTGTAGATTTTCCCGTGAAAACCAATCCAATGAATATCCCTACAATGGCTGGTATGGCTGGTAAACTCTATAAGAACTACGAACTTTACCAGGAATGGCTAGTATACAATGCTATCAGTGGTTAAGTGTCGTTTAACCTTTTTCCGGCTGTTCAATCCAACATGGTAGCCCTGAGGCTCAAAGTCTGCGGCGGATGCGAACGATGGCTGGTGCCGCGCTTTCTCAAGAGTCTCCAAGAGCTTGGCTTGCCGTTGTGACCTGCCGGGTGTGGCTTGTGGACCAGATCACAACGGAAAAGAACGGGAGTCACAACCGGAAAACCGTATTTAAGTAGGGTTAATTAATTATGATTAATGATGGTTAATGATGGTTAATGATGGTCAATACATGTTAATGTGGTTAATGATGGTTAATGATGGTTAATGATGGTTAATGATGGTTAATGATGGTGAATGATGGTTAATGATGGTGAATGATGGTCAATGATGGTTAATGATGGTCAATACATGTTAATGATGGTGAATGATGGT
>Ga0126342_10013099_pt1 | contig 14736 bp, 15 predicted proteins | sample Cyp1metagenome_FD_92528 | JGI IMG/M metagenome (GOLD analysis project Ga0126342, IMG submission 92528) | Coral microbial communities from Lord Howe Island, Old Settlement Bay, Australia - Cyphastrea 1 metagenome | ecosystem: Host-associated > Invertebrates > Cnidaria > Coral ... | reverse complement strand
TTAATTTAAAAGCAATAACGCAATTAAATACAGAGAGGAACCGAACCGAATGGAACCGAATGAATCCATGAACCGGTCTCGACACGAACCGCAGCGGAACCGAACCGGAACGAACCACTTTGCAGTTCATAAAGTTATTTTCGAACCGATGCGAATCGATGCGAACCACGGGAACCCTGACATAATTACTATAGTTATGTACAGTAATTATTATATAGATGTATAGAACGAGCCCAGCATGACGCTTTCACCCGGGGTTGTCACCTGTTCCGCCTCCACGGAGATCTTGACTCGTTCACCATCGTCCACGGCATTGGATCTGGCGTTGGATCTCGCGATGTCTGGTGGGTGACACTTAGGTACCACAAAAAAAGGACGTAAACAACTCACACTTCTCCTATTTTCTGTATAATCTAGGTGTACTAAATTTGATATGTATATCATTCTCCATTATGTCATTATGTGTGATCATATGGTCCTTCTTTATCCTTTTCCCAATCATTATATTCTCAAGATTCTGGAACCACAAGATCCTCAAATTCACCGAGCACCTTTTCTGACATCGGCTGTAGACCACGAAAAGGCCTGGCTGGGTCCCGAAGTGCTTGGAGGATCATCGCATGAATCCGAAATGGTAACCGTGGTTATGAAGTCCCCTGGTTGTGGTGAGCTTATCCAACCGGTGGGTTGTAATACCGGTTGTAACCCGACTAACTGTAAGCGGGATCCCTGAAGACGGTGAATTACCAAGTCTCTTGCACTGGAGGACGCAGCTTCCAGTGGAAGAGGGGCGGGTGAAAACGAAGGCCCATGTACTACTGCATAAGGTTGCCATGCAGGGACAACTGGTACTTGGATGATATTTGAAACAGAAAATGGCTGGGAAATGGAGTGATCATGACCTCCCAGTATCTCCCAATCATATCCGTGTGGAAACGGCCTATATCAACCCGGTCATGCTTCAGGTGCCGCAGGTGCCGCTTCAGCGGCAGAATTTGGGCCCTGGCTAACTGGAAAGAAGAGCCCAAGGAAAATCGCCGCCACCGCCAAGATGTCCTCAAGAATCGCAGCCAGGCGCCCGGGGCCCCACTTGGATCCACTTGGAACATGTTGGAACTCTAGTGACCAGAGACTCTGGTGCTGAGCTCATTTACCCAGTTCTATCCCAGGTATCAAATGATTCAAGCCATGGATGCACGACTTCAGAGCTGAGGCAGCAACGTCATCTCCTGTAGGCGGCGCCTCAGTCTGTCAGTGATCCCCCGTAGAAAATGATGCATCAACAAAGATTTTGCATCAAGGGGTATTCCACGTCAGGCAGGTCGCGTTACAACTGAAAACTGATGTCTAGGATCATCTTGGATCTGTCGTACCAGAGAAGTCAGTCTATGCCTGAACGAACCACTTCAATTTCAAATGCTTCTAATTGCTTCTAAAAGCTGGTGACATACTGTGACAAGATACTAGATCCAAACCAGAGAGACCTTTCCATCCTGACAAACCAACCTTTTCCAACTCACATCCCAAATGTCCCAAATCCCGAAAGGTTACTTGGTGATTACAAGCTCCGGGAAGATCGAGTCACATCACTGGCTGGAAGCATCACCGTCGTTGTCCCTAAGACCTGGTGGGGAGTCGAAGAAGAGTCCAACACAGTGACAATTTCCAACACAGTGCCGACAGTGCCTTCGCACGAAAGTTGGGTGAATTACGGCGAAGCTCCCCGAAAACGTCACTTTGGATCGCAAAAAGTGGCTTTCAGATATGAATTTCTGACTAAGCATGGCCACTTTAGGGTTCCATGTTGAATCTTGGGGGTAACCTTCTGCAAATGTCCAAGCTGGGAATGAGTTTAGCATTATTGTTTTTCTGAAGACTTGTTCCACCAATCAGGGAATATCAGGTTGGTCGAAAGGTTCCTGTGCATACAGATCAAGAATGGGTGCACAAACATGGGATGCTAAACTACGAAAGACGCTTAAGAATTGTGCTTCTGGGCTTTCAAAGCTTTCACACCATTCTCCATTCATAGCACTTCATAGCTGCAATAAAGCTTATATCCCAACTTATGGGTTTATAACCATGGTTCTATAATGTTATAATCCATTCCATCCATAACCTCATGGCTAGATCCATTCATAGCTCATGCCCGCCAAGCTGCTGAGACGATTGGCACGCTGATGCTTGTGACCGAGACCTAGGAGATGGTGAGCTGTTGATCCATCCCCAAGGACGGTTGCAGTGTCATGACTTATGACTAATGGCACCACTAATGCTGCAGATAGCCACTTAGGTGGGACTTACTATGACTTGCTATGACTTATTCTGACTTACTATTACATTTACTGACCTTTTTGAGCATTGACAATTTCACTCATGATTCATGGTCAACAGGCTTGGACGTCCCCACGACAACATTCGAGATGGCTGGGACATTCTGAACCTCCTCCACTAAGATCTGGGTAACCTCACAGAGGTTGTGGAGAGGGGCGGGGCCCCCGCCACGGGCTACAGATGACAATAAAACAATCAGTCACAGAGGATGGACGTAGTAACCCAACTGATGCAAGTGAGTATGAATATGAGGCATATGTTGTAAACTAACACAAATAGGCATAGGCTATGTGAATACTACTGCGTCATAATCATATGAGGCATTGAACGGCATCAGCCGGTTCTCAATTGGGTCAAGAGGGTCACATCTGCACAAAATCTGCGAACCTTAAAGACTTGAAGGTTCTGATGGAAATACCTACGGATCTAGAGATCAAACCTGACGGTTTGCTGAGCAATTTATTTGGGTGCTTTGTTTTGATTTCGACCACTGAAGCATGCAAACGCTCTTTTCTAATTCAGGGAACCCGCAAACACTCTCAAGAACACATAAAAGAGAATCCTAAGAATATAAAGCATGATAAAACAGGTTACAGTAGATCCTGGTTTTTGTTTGGGAATAGCAATTTCGAACACGTAGATTGTCTATCACATGTTTTCCATTATTTTACTATTTGGTTGACATGTCCATGTTACACGGCTAATAATCAATCGGCTTTGCTGTGAATCATATTGACAGGTTAAATCCAAGTTTTCTTGGTGGACCTACCAGGTGTTTGTTCGTCTTAAATCCTAATTTTCTCAGCTGAAAGGCTGAAATCATCAAATCCACATGCTTCCTGGTAGAATTCCCATTTGCATCCATTTGCATCCGTTTGAGTTAGCCAATCAGGCCTAATTTTCATCTCCCGATGTCGTTTGTGGATGTTTGTGGCACATGGCTTCGCCCTCGCCTCTTGCACAGTTGCACTTCGAAGCAACTGACGGCTGGTCTCTGCTGCCTTCGCGGGGGAGCGCGGGATGGAAAAAAAGGTGAACTTTGTGGGGGCATTGCTAGTAGTCTATGAGTATAATTATCATTAATGAAGATCAATTATACTTGTACATATTTTACTAACTCTTGTAATTAAATAGTTAAAATTGCCTCCCCGGCGACAAAATAACAAGAAAAGTACAACAATTGAGACAATCCTGGACGCAGTTTGACCTTGTACATGATAGGCCGCATTGGTTCCCAAATGATCACCAATTGAAGCCATCAACCATCCACAAATTAGGACCCCTCCCAAGTGAAAACGGAAAAACCATGGAACCTCCCATGGCATCAGCATCCAAGTGTCGAACCTGGACAGCCAATCCCACACCCAGACTTGCTGGAAATGCGATAACCTGAGGATTTCAAGGCCGGAAATGGATAAAAATGGGCTGTTCTTAACATCTGTTTGCAGCTTTTTGTGGGCTAAACAGTGAATATCAACGGATTTTGAACTCGAAACTTGCTATGCAGCCAGGCAATGACATACTGATCATCATTGCTAAGCAATTTCATACAGTAGGTAATGGAAAGTCCAAAACACTTCAAGTCCAGAGTTCAGGTATGTTCAGGTGAAGTTGTATGTCGGCCAATGGACATCTTACCAGAGAATGATTGAGTATGATGGGATTCGAAGTTATATAGCTAGTAAAATAAAATCCTATGCATTTAAATTTTGCGAGTATGCTGTGGTATAACTTGTATGACCCCTCAATCAACAAAGTCACGACAAAAGTTTTTCTGATCTACGTAAGAAAACATCAAAGTACCGCCGATCTTTATGGGTTTGTCTCAAAGTGGGGAATACATGAGAATCCCACACAGTGGCTATGATGATAAATATTCATAAACCATCAAAGTGAAAGCATCAAATTTGGGCAAAACCCTACTTTAAGGATCTTTAAGGTATTTTAAAATTTTTAAATTAAGACAAATAGCCACATCAACGCCCTTTCTGCCTGAGACCCTGGCATAGTCAAACCGCATGGCTTCCTGTAGCCGTCGCTGCTCCAAACGACGCGCACCGGGGCAGCTCTCACCAGCGTAGATACGGATGTCCTGACGCGCATGAGATTTGGGCTCAGCTCATGGGCATTGCCAAATGCTGATTTTCTAACTTGCATTCGGTTGGCTGAAGGGAAATGTTGCTGGAAACTCCGGTTCTTTAGATACATCCAAATGTATGAGGGTTTCCTCCAAATATCTGTTCGATCAATTTTGGGAAAACTTTGCCAAGGAGAATGGTGTGAGACACACCAACCGCGCCAGAAGTGGCCATAGCACTTTTGTCAAGCCTTGATCCTCCCTTGACAAGATTTTTCCAGGCGTTCATGATTTCATATCGTTTCAAAAAAACATGTCGGTCACGGCGTGTTGCTGGAAATCATGGCGAATTAAAGAAAATAATGTCGAGTTTTGGGAGTGCATATAATCTTCAAGTTTTTTGGGTGCCCCCATTGCATCTCCAAGCCAATATTCTCCCTTTCACCCACGCATGCTGATGGCAGAGCCACATTGCTTGTGTATGAATTTTCAGGTTTCTAGTAATTCCATCTAGCAGAAAAGCTGAAAAAATACACTTCCCCTGATTGGAAAACAAAAATTACCACTTTTCTGGCGTTTGCGGGTATTTGCGGTTGTTTGCTGGTATTTGCGGGCGTTTTTGCGGGGCGTTCTTGTCGCAAAAACCGAGTCTTTCAGTGGCTTTTGTGGTATTTGCGAATCAATGCGCTTTCAGAATCCATTTAGGATGCCACAAAGCTCCTCGGTGCTCTGCGGAGAAAATCTTGATTTGCCTAATGCATCTTTATTTTCCAAGTACTAATGGCTCGAATTGATAGCAAATAAACTGCTGTACCAGAGTTGCAGGCCAAAAAGTTGTACAATGGCTGCAAACCGGTTCAAACCATGGGAATAGGTAATTCTTGTCAAGATAGTCGTTTGCACAAAAACTTAGCGATTTAGGCAAACACAAGAACTACATAGAACTACAAGAAAATTCTTCCGGTTGGAGGTTCCAGGAATATATATTCCCAACCATGGCAATCAGCAAGCTGAGATCCTTGGGGTGAGCTGATGACCCAAGCTGCTACGAGTATCAATGATCATTCTGGAAGCTGGGACACTCATAAAATCACCCAGAAGGATCAGCCATCCACGTCCCATGTCCTGCACATATAGTGAATCTACCGCTGCGACTTTGGAGACCATCTGAGGGCGAACAAGACTGACAGGACCCACCTCTGGACATGTTCAATCCAAGTGGGATTCTGTGAACATAGGAAGTACATATATAGTCAGTAAACAATAGTAAACATATCTGGTTAGTGGTTTCAACATGTTTCAACTCTCTCCCAGCGTCTCTCCCGAAATATGAGTTATTGATAGTTATTGGGGATCATCGTCCCATGCCAGGATTCATGTCCAAGCAGGTTCTGGATCAACTAGGATTGACCACTGCAACAAAAAGGCCCCAGGCTCTTTTTGACTATGTTTTCCTCAGCAGAAGAACCCAGGAGCTGTTGACCTAGCCCTAAAAATCCTCAAGATCCATTCCTGGTAGACCTAAATGAACATGGGCCAAAGCATTGTACCCAACAAAAATCTGATGGGTCAGTTACAAGAATGATCAAAAGTCCCTGCCTTCAGGATGGCTTCCTTTGCATCTGACGATTCTGCAAAGAGCGAAGCATCGGAGACCGACAAAGTCATGCCTCGGCCAATGGTCAAACTGGAAGCAGGTGGTCTTCTACCACCGTAAACATCAGATGATGTCCTTCATTCTTTGGCAAGTGATGACGTGTGGGCAGCTGTGATCATCAAGAAATGTACAACAATGTTGCGTATCCTCATGAACATCCCTCAAAAAATGGGTTGTTGATCTTGGATTTGCTTGACGACCCCCCTCAAAAAAAGACATATATGCCCTATAGACTCAACAAGTAGTTGATTTTCCTTGATTTTCCATTCAGATCATCAGCAAATCCAAGTCATCTCTGGATCCAGTGCAAACGTTGAGACCCGGGCAACCTTCCACCATGGCAGGGGCCTCCGCCGTAACCGTGACCTGCCACGATGACAGTGGTGGGCATCTAGTTGAAGGCGTGGAAACCACCAAGACCCCCTGGTTATCCAACATGGAGAAATTTCCCATTTATACATAATTTGCCAGTAATTACATAGCATTACATAGCATTTATTGGGAAAATACCTCGCGATAATGGGAATACATTGGAAAACCCCATCGGCTGGTCATCCATTTCAGTGGGATTTCCCATTGCCATGTCTGATTATCGAGGGGTAAACTGGCCAAAATATTCTAAAATGTCGGTCATGTGATCAACTCTAAACGATATACACCAGACCTTATCTTAAACATTTGGGAGTTTTGGACACCTTACAAAAAAATGGGCTCTTCGTTGTGTACCATGGAATAATCTGCAAAATATATCAAAATATGCAGATTAACAGCGACAATCAAATGCTTCCGAAGATGGTTTGGCACCCAAGCATCCGCAGTGCCAAGTTTGGAAGTTGGTGGCTCAAAACCCGAATGAAAATCCTGCAGACCATAGAATTCCATCGGTTCATATTGGTTTGGAATATCAAACTCCTGATGATCTCAATGGTAAGAATAACCGGCATTCCTGGATGAATCCTCATTGACAATTGAAAGCATCTTCCAAGCCGAGTTCTACCGCCAGCTGGCCCTTGCCCTGGCGCTAAAGATCAACATAGGCCTCCTGATAAAAGAAGGGCATGAAAATTACCAACCTTTAGCAGCCAAACAACAAAAAAAACATGTTTTGTTGCTTGGGCATTGCATTCACTTTATGACTAGAAACAAGTAACCTACCCCATCCCCGCACCGTGGTAGTACTCACAGTGGTCCAGGAACTCGAACCTGTTGCCATGTGGAGAAGGGTTGGTGTTTGTGGTAATGAACAAACCAAGGGTGTTTGAATTAAAAAACGACCCAACCAAAATGGGATACAGTTGTTGATGATGATGATGACGATGATGAACATGAACATGAACATGAACATGAACATGAACATGATGATGATGATGATATGATGATATGATGATATGATGATATGATGATATGATGATATGATGATATGATGATATGATGATATGATGATATGATGATGAACATCAACATCAACATCAACACCAACATCAACATCAACATCAACATCAACCTCAACCAACCACAGGCAAACAAATACTGCAGTCATTCACAGTACATATGCCAAAACGTAACCCAAAGATCTCAATCTTGACTGAAACGAATTTGAACATACTCTGACACAAGATACTCTGAGGCATGTACTCAAAATCTCAAAGAATCAAATGGAGAGTATCCGCAAGTGGGAGTGCCATGTTGCAACACATTTCTTTACATTGACAAAACTTTTGACAAAACCATCCTTTATTGTCTTCTAGAACAGCAAACGGTACCAAAAGGCGATTATCAACTGCAAAACCGTGCCCAAGTGCGGGCGGGCTGTTTGTTTTATAGCAACTATCCACCTTTCAGAAAAACATGCATTGTCCATTTCATAGCCAAAAGGAGCTGTTTCTTGGCAGTTTTCACCTAAATGAAACACCTGCTTTTTCCTGGTGGATAGATTTCCAGTTGAAAGCGCTGCCATTTGCCGGCTTATAAGCCTCACTTGAAAGTATCAGCTATTTTATAGCTACAGTAGACTGTTTGTGGACCCTTTTAAAATGACAAGGCCGGGATGTCATTTTATAACGACCGCCCTTTTTTCTATCCACGTAAAGTTGAGATGCGTTCTTTCTTGAAATGACCACATCTTCGACCCCAGGGTCGCCATTGGAAAGGAAATCAGAAGGATAACTAGATATTCTTGGAACATGTGGCTTATTTTCGCCCCGAGCGAGACGCAAGACTTCTCAGGTAGGTGATGGGTGAGGCCCTGCGCAAGACACGGAGCTGCACAGTCCAGCACGAGACACAGCACTGGGAGAGCGGGTGCTGGGATGAGATCCTGACATCTGCGACCCACAAAGAGGAGTTTAGGGAAGAGAGAGAGAGAGAGAGAGGAGGCACCTGACCTGGGGACATGGGGACAAGATGAATCCGTCACCTGTTTCTAAAAATGTGCGGGGCAAGTCACGTAGCAAAAATTCGGGATGGCACTGCATCTTTCTATCAGAAGCTTAAGGAAAATCACCAACCAAAAGTCCAGACGTCACCAAGCACAAATTGGCAATTTGTAGTCTGGAACCAAGCTTTTGAGAACCACCAAAAAATAAGATGAGATGGGTTCAATCACAAGGATCAAATGTTGCCTTTCACAGGGGAGATGTGATTCTGGACCCAAGTTCGAATCAAGAAAACGATTTTGGGGTTCACCAAGCTTGGCATAGTGGGGCATGTCCTGCACCCATTGTAGCACTCACTTCTCTAGGAAATGTAGTAGCAAAAAGATACATAAAGTATTTTGCTACACACGGCAGTTTTGCTCCCGAGCGGCTCGTACTTTTGCTTGTGGATGATGATGTGACCTGGGCATTGAGCAATTGTGCCCCCCACCTGCCGTACCTAAACAGGCAGGTATGAGAAAAAAGAATCTGCTTTGAAACCACCATGACTCCCAGCTGATTACATCCTCGATTTGATGTCACTTTGAGAGACCAAGTAATCTGAAGATGTAAATATTGCCAAAAGTTGCTACCTGCAAGTTGGCATTGAAAGTTGCTAGCAAATGTTCAAATGACATAGGTCGTTGGTCTGGTCTTAAGAACAGACTGTGTGTGTCCTGTGGCCGGCCGCTCCGCGATGGAAGTGCTCATTGACATCTGTGCTTGCTTGGTTGACTGACCGAACGAATGAATGATTGAACAAATGAACTTTTGTCAAAAGCCTGGATGTCGAATTTAACCCTGAACAACGGGAACATCAAGTTAGCTTATTTTGCGCTTTTGTTGGCTTGCCAACTAGCGATATCTAAAATCGTTATTTACGGTGATACTAGAGTTTTCACTGACGGTCCGGGCATCGGCATGGGTACTGTGATCTACAATGAACACATCGGGAACCCCACAGAAGCCACAACTGAAGGACCTTGGGATTCCTGGGAAGAACATGGAACAAAAATATCTTTCAACCAAGTTTGCGCCATCTTGATCATCCCTGTCGGAGTTTCCGGCACCCCACCCAGCGGCATGAAAGCATACCAGTAGCAATATGCTTCAGCTAAGATACAGTCATGGTAGTTGATGTGGTTGTCGTACCTTGCAGCACTTTGAGCCACTGGTCTTCTTGGCGTTTTGGAATCGTCAGGTACTGAAGAATTATCTCAGAACGTCTCAGGACATACAGTAGAACTTAGAATCACAACAAAAATACTGACAAGAGTCGCTAAGCTCAAACAATGTGTTCCTTGCACTTCCTTTTTCCTGTGTTCTCTTCTTGGATGGTTCACGGTCTAAGTTACAGCGATTCCCAGTCACTTGGGCGTATGTTTCGTCAGAATCTCGTGGAAACAGAATTGTGTTTGAAAGAGTCATTCAGTAAAATTGGTGATAAATCATTATCATATATTATATTATTGTGTATATATATACGTATATACATGCCTTCCTGATATCCGGATTATTGATGGTTTATCCCAGTTGAAATTTTGGGGTAGCTGCAGCCCACCATTTTCTAGTGGCACATCCCCTGAATCTAAAAAACAGTGTGTTTCGGGTAGGGTCAACAGTCTTCAAGTGCAACAGGTTACATCCCGGAAATTGTTCAAACGTTTGAACACCCTCCGAGAGGGAGGGGTCACACTCACCAAAACATCACCTCTACAAAACACTCTTTGAAAACCCTCTGCTGGATTCTTTAAAAATACACATTTTTATGAAATCGTTTGGAGACTTTGCTAACTCAGGGTCCCTCTACATTCTAGGTACGCGCATCCCTCGTTTTCGAACCCAAAAATCTATGGTTGTTCATAAGAGCCTGAAGTCCAGGCATCTTTTTCGGTAAAATTTCATAGCGGGATTGTGGTAATTCATGTGTGCAAGTATGTGCAAGTTTTGTCCTTCACATCCTGAATCCATGCAGGTTTGTCTGAAACATGGGACGTACCCTCCAAAATCGACTGATTTATCATCATGTTCCTAGTTATCAAAATTGCCAAATACTCTATGGTAAAATCCACCAGTTTCCTACAAACCCATACGAATCCAGTGATTCTTTGTTCCTTGAAACCACCCACGATGGCTGATCGCCCCAAGCCCGAACGGCCCACGTTCAAAGATTGGAATCGTCGTGGCCAAGTTCTCCTACCATCTCAGCGTTTGCTCCGCGGTAGACGGACCACTTATTGCCAATACATTTGGATACATTTAAGGTAACTTTAACCGAACAAATATCTAATATATAATGATGATTGACAAATTGAAACCATAGGTTCCCATAGATCTTCAATATTCTTCAATTATACAAATAACAAAGTGCTACAAATTACTGGAACTCAGCCGGCCCCAACTCCTGCCATGTCGAGATCGCTAAAGCCGTGGCAGCCTCACATGTAACCGCCTTTTGGGTGGGTTTCACTTTTTTCAAAAAAGTTTTTAGGTGTTTTTCCATGTTTTCCCATCCAAATGGGGCTTTCCTTTAAAAGTTCCAAGATGTTCCAACCAATGGACCCCAATGGATCCCTTTTGGGTGGGTTTCACGATGAGCGTGAGTGGAACATCATGGAACTCAGAAGACTTACGCCCCACGTTTTTTCCAATGGACCAAGCCAATATCAATTTATGGGAATGTCGGCAAGTTGACTGGTTATATCTGGTTATATGTTGATCAACCCCAAAAATATGAAGCTTGGATCATCATCCCGGAAACTGGTGAAGCTGCTAGGGCCTCATGTCTGTGGCACCAGATCAGGAAAACGGATACAGTATTTTTGTGCTTGGTTTTATGTTCAACAAATACTTCTCAAGAGCAAACATAGCATGAAGGAATTATTTATGTATAGTTATATATATACAGTACATAGTGTGTATAATATATAATAGATATATATTATTATATTGGGGGGTCCTAGAATGGGGTTACCCCAAATGGACGGTTTATAATGAACACAATGAACAATCCTAATAAAATCGATGATTTGGGGGTACCCCATGACTTAGGAAATTTTGATATATATATATATATATATACAGTATATGCAGTGGACATATTTCAACTTCAATCTCTCATAGGACGGATTACCACCTCAATAGTTGCCTTTTGGGTATCTATGGTTGGTGGATGTTGCTGGTGTCAAATGGTATCAACCCCCATGAAGAATATGCTCGTCATTGGGCAGCATCATCTCATTTCTGTGGTTAAACATAGACCATCTTGTTGAAACCGCCAAGCAAGATGGATAGACTTCCGTCAATTGCAATTTTCCACTTGGGTCCTTAAGAAAACTCACCGAATAGCAGATTATAGCAGATTACTTTCCCAGCTATAAACCTCCACTTATACAAAGGGCATTTTCCAGCCAGCCACGCCCGATCACCGGAAGGCAGTTACCACGAACAGAGCACTGACAGTTCCCAGCTTTTGGGACCCAAACCCATTGGATGGGCCCTTGTCAATTTACCCGCCAGTGATGGCTAAAGCCCCATCAAAAGTATCAAAATATCTCGCGCCTCACCAGTTTTGTTGCCTGAATCCCATGTATAGTTATTTCATTTTTTTTTAGGTAGATTAAACATACATTCATTGCTAGATATTGCAAGCTGCAAATTACATTCATCAGTGATGCATGTGCCCATCAAAATTTGGCCACCATCATACACGGCAGCAGTTTGGTGACAAGGCGCCCGTGGTACCATCTCAAATGTCAGGATGAGAAGGTACCAGTCACTGGCACAACACTCCGCAGCGCCCTGAGCTGAGCTGCTTGGTTTCAACATGTTTCAACAGTTTCGAAACGAGGTTGTGGAAGCTATGGAACAGCTGGAATCCCCTCAAGACTTTGATGTCTTGCGACTTGACAGCTGAAGGAAAAAACCCGGAACGTCGTCCCTTTGTACTGGTTGGTTAAGAACGGATTTCCCAGCTCATGGATTCTGACAATCCCCAAGATAGTGGATACCACAACCCCATATAATATATATATATATATTTATATATATATATATATATATACACATATCATATATATATATAATATACTGTAATACTCAACCAACAGGCGTCAATGAGCAGTGCCTCAGATGTCTTTGGAAGTCAACTTGAAGGTTTTGTTTTGGTCTTGATCGCCCCTCCAAACACTGGAGCTAAACAGATCCAGATCTCACGGACGATCTCCCCAAGATGAGCAAGTCACCATCCCAGATGCTGCAGACAAGTTTCAGAGCGAAAGAAACCACTCCTCACAGCCACGTCACCAAGGAAAGCCAGCTCAGATCCACACTCGTCCTCAGGTCTTTTCTGTTTTCAAGGATTCTTAAAGAACTATCAGAGTCATGACATATCATGAAAAAATGTGACGATTGCAAAATGTTGCATGACGTTGTATATCATCTTTGTTGGCACTAGTGATGCAATACGAATATGGCATTAGGTATGAGGTATAATGAGGGAATGAAAAGTCTGCAAGGCAAGCGCTACCTGTGTGCATGTAGGTGTGCGTCTCCCATGAAACTACGTAGAGATATATGTTCACATTCGTTGTTGTTCATTCATGAACGTGCAGAATATCCAACAACCAATGTGTGCTTGTGCTTCGTCCCAACATCACAGGCACGAATTCATGGCCAAGCCATGGCCAAGTTGCGATCACAGAGACCCTGTAGCCTCCCAGCAGCAGTTCCTCTGCTTCAGAGCTGCCAAAGGGAGCCCAACGAATCTCACCAGACATATTATAGATCTCCAAGTCCTGGCCAAGATGGGCATAATCCATGAAAACAACCGTCGAACCTACTAATTATAGTAGTTGTGTTGGTTTAAGTACCATGTTTGTCTGGTGAATCCCCATTCTTGCTAGTTAAATCCCAATCATTTTGATGATCCAATCACCATGATTGCTGGTTAAATCCCTATTGATTTGCCTGTGACATCGTTCCACTTTTTCGTTAGGTCCCCACTGTCTAGCAGGCTACACAAATCCTGATTCTTGTTGGTTGCACCCCCCTTGCTGGTCAGATAAAGGTTAAAACATGTGAAAACCCAATTTTGCGTTGGTTGCAATTGCCCAAAACGGATCCTTAACCATCCCAAACCCATATTATTCTATGTTTTCTTGCTTAAGAGCCAAGTTCTTGTTGGTTGTAACATGTTGGAACTACCCCTGACCCCCCCATGGGCAGCCTCCTCCACAATCACCGTGGCACAGCGATCGCAGGACGTGTCGCCGCTCTGTGCCGCGCTGGCCACGCAGAAGGCCGAGCTCGTCTCGGCATCGCAGGGGACATCGGCGGAGTCCACCTTCGTCAGACCTTGGCGGGGATGCTGTGAGGTCGAGGCGGTCGAGGTGCCCAAAAGGGTCACAACTTTTGAGGCTAAGATAGGCTACAAAAATGATTTGGAATGGTGTTTGTAAATAATTTTCAGTTGGGAAATCTGTATTGTGGAGATTTTTGGAGCGTCGTTCCTGCTATTTTGGAAGCTCAATGAAACCATATGAAAACAAGATTCCAACTCAATCTGGTGGCAGGTCAACTCCCTGAAAGTATGTGTGTATATATATATAATATATACTCACTTATATAATCTTATATACTGTATATACGTGTATATACTGTATATATACGTACTGTCAGTAGGGCATGTCCTAATGGCGAATCGATTTTGGGATCTTTGAAGGAGACATTGCCACACTTTTGTACTCCATTCCCGTCATGTTTGGAATCTCCAACCAGGTCACTTTCTGCATCAGGGTTCCGGTTTTTCCTCTCCAAGCATATGGAGGCTTCATAAGTCATCGGGGTACCCCCAGTTGTTATCCATGTTATTTTTTGATTTTCCAGTATAAACCATCCAGCTATTTATTGGGGTAACCCCATTTTAGGAAACCTCCAGATTTGTTCTTAATAAGTAATTAAACGAATAAAATAAGAACTGATATACATAAGCCGAAAAAGTGATGTTAAGGGCTCTCAAAATGAACATGCATCAAAGCTGCCTCTACTATACGACTATCCAATAGTTACTACCAACCACCAACAACAGTTTGCCCGTACTATTCCCATGCTATATAGCAGGAAAAACAATGTGTGAACAAATGAATCCTTGTTCTGGATGTAGTTATCAATTGCGATACCTGTTATGCTAGTATTGCCGGACACTGATGATGCATGGCAAGCGCAGCTCGGACCCTTTTCCTCGCACACGGACT
>Ga0126342_10013098_pt1 | contig 14737 bp, 11 predicted proteins | sample Cyp1metagenome_FD_92528 | JGI IMG/M metagenome (GOLD analysis project Ga0126342, IMG submission 92528) | Coral microbial communities from Lord Howe Island, Old Settlement Bay, Australia - Cyphastrea 1 metagenome | ecosystem: Host-associated > Invertebrates > Cnidaria > Coral ... | reverse complement strand
TATGGGAAAATATGGGAAAATATATGAAAATATGGGAAAATGATGAACCAAAGGATTTAGGGCCCTAATTTCAGGCACAGCCATATGTAAACCCTAGGTTCTATGGTTTCTGTGGTTCGATTTCTATGGTTCATGTTAATGTGTGTACTAGCTCATATGGATTATTATGGTTTTTCGAAAAAAGGAAAAACTCGTGAAAGCACCAGCCATCTCATTGCTTGTAATCCAAGGCCAGGCTGCAAATCAACCCGGACTCTGACATGGCACAAATGTCTCTGGATGGTGGGAAATCATACTCCTACAGTATCCGCTACCCCCACGGTTGAGAACCCAGGGGATCTCCACCCTCAGCGCGCAGGTCTTTGTCTTGTGAAACCACGGGTTGTTTGGCATCGCCAGCTAGTGAGGTCGCTGCCGTCACCGGAGACTTGGGAATGGGGAAGGCCAAAGACTGGTTCAAGCCAGGATTGGATCAACCCAGGTTGAGCAACTAAGGGGGTACCCCGAAATTGGCATAATAGTCTAGTGATAGCCTGCCGCCCAAAATGGTGGGGCCCAGCCTAGGGGTTCAGCAAAATCCTAAGTCCAAATCATGACGGATGCGACCCAGTCGTAGGTGTGAAAACTATATACACCAAACAGGTTCCAACTTCCGACAGTCTCAACATGTCTCAGCATGTCTCAACAGCTTGAGCGTGGGAAGTACCGAAACGCCAACTGATTTTTGTTGCAAATCTTGGATCATTATAGATCTATGTCTTGGTTGATTCTCTGTGCACGGCACAGTGGCACCGAAACAACTCAAAAAACCTGAGGGCTCCTCTAAAGTCGATGCTTTTGCTGCAATTCAGAACATATATCAATTATTATCAATTATCAGATATTATCAGATCTAAAGATATTTAAAGCTCAAAACTTCAACATGGACTTCAGTTTCAAGACACTGTGGATGGTTCAGAAATCCTGCACCAGTTGGTAGATGAGCAAAATCCCATGAAAGTCAAAAAAAAGCCCCATTCTTACAGTGTTTCATAGTTCCCAATAGTTACTATCCATCCAATGTCTCACTGAAAAATCGCTGGAACCCGCTGAAAAGGTCACGGCCGCCCAATCTGGCGATGGTAATCTGGCAATGGAACATGGATGGAAATTGCCTACGTAGAAATGGAGGGTTGAATAGGAAAATCCCCTATAAATGGAGGGTTTAATGGAACAATCATCTATAAATGCTGGATTTTCCAGCTAGCGATTTTTGATGCAGAAGGTAAACTTCATTCGCTCAAATACCCTGCAACCAACATGTACTTCTCTTCTGGTTTTTCATCAGATTTATGGAGATTTATGGTCGAAAATGATCCATCAACGCACCATCCAAAGGTTGATTCTCAAACCCCAATGGGGACTACGTACAGACATCCAACCAGCAGAAAGCCCCAGCTAGGATGAGTTAAGACCTCTGGAAATCAAACATGGTTTGCTGAACAATATCCCATGTCTAGATGAACAAGAGGATTTCCATTTATATACACGGGATTTCCACAATTGCCACGGCACCGAGGCACCAAAAAGACCAGGAAAATATTGCAAAACCCCAAACGGCCATGAACAATGAAATTCATGGTAGCCTATTTTCACAAATCCACCATGTTCTACCGTATGCACACATTGGGCCAGCGTGATTGTGAAGAGCTGATGCCTTTGGCACAATGAAAGCGCGAGAGCAGGTCTTTGAAATCCAAGGGTTGCCCGGGGTCAATGATCAAACATTGATGGGCTGAAGTGGGTCTAAATAGATGGAAAGTATTGGAAAATGACGAACATGTATTTCTGGACTCGATCTATTTGGGCCTATTTGGAGTCCGATGGTTCAAATCTGGAACCCGACTATCTACTGGCCGGCGTTTCAGAGATGGCCAGGTGAAATTCATCACTGAAAAATGGGAGAATCATGAAAATCTGCTGCGTTTTCCACTTCCCAAAGGTTTCACAGAGATTCATCAAGTTGTTGATTCGCCAGTGCTGGGCCACTTTTGGATCCTGAAAAATCTCCACCCAGGTTGCCCTGGATCTCAATGACTAGACCCTCGCTTCATCTCCAGGATCCAGGTGTTGCAAACGTTCCAAGAGCGGTAAATTCTGAATGCCTTCTTCGCCCAGTAGATCCATTAACTCCACCTGTGCCGTGCAGGCAAAAAATTGGACCTGTTTAATGGGATTAAATGGGCCGGGATTGATGTATTGGTATATTTATATATACATATATATATAGATAGATGTAGATATAGATATAGATATAGATATAGATATACATATATATATATGTAAGCAACTATATCCAATTATTGGATTCTTAGGGGATTTAACAACAACCTATGAGGATTGAATCATCAAACATTGCCGGTTTCACAATACCCCTAACAAATTGTCATGCAGTTTCGGGACAATAATGATAAACAGCCAACTTTCACAAGGTATCCTATTTTCAGATCAACACATGCGCGGAGGGGACGAGACTAACTTCAAAGGATTTCAACATATTCTAACAATATTCTAACAATCAAAATATGTTTCTAGAATCAAACATGGTGCTAGAACATGGTATAACATGATATAACAACCAACAAGAGTAAGGTGTCGATGGAGTAATTAAAGGAGAAATCTACAGTTGCAGCCATGGTTTCACCAGCGATAGGCCTAGAGGGGTCCGGTTCGAGTTTCCCTCAAACCAATTCTGGAAGAAAGGTTGGAGAGGTAAAATATGATGAATATGGTAGATTGCAACAAACATAGGGACAACCATATGTAACCCTCAATCAACAGGGATTTCTAGAGCAACCATCATGAATCTACATAAAGTGAACGATACTTTTCATATAGAACCCCCAAAAAAGTAACATGAACTTAGCAGCTCCAGCACGCAGCACGCGCAACGCTGAGTGCTAGCATGCAGGTTCGTCACGCAGTGGGTTTTTAGCATTGTGATATATGTGAATGCATTTAACTAGATCCAAAAAAAACATCCATACAATTTTTAGACCTTAAAGGGCTAGTAAATCGCAAGTTCGAAACGCATTGGGTTTTATTATATATCCTATTCATACCGCGGTGCATTTACTTCTCTGTGAAAAAAGCATCCGGTAACGTGCGAATATCTGCCTGACGTCCGGATGCATTGTGCGCTTCCCAAAAAAAGCATCTGGGGTTTCCCCGTTTCCTCCAAAAGGGTAAATTCTTTCAGGGTGTTGAAAAGATCAACGCCACTTGGAGGTACTCGTGTGGCTCTCATGAATGTGATGAGTATCTCATGATATCTCATGCTTATCGTCACTCCAATGCATAATTTTCCTATTCCAATAAAAGCATCCACTATCTAAATCAAGATAAACATATCTACATGGGTTTGTCTGAAAATAGGGCCAGAAATCCAGTGCTTTATCTCCATGTTCCCCATTAAAATGTATCAAAATAGCCATGTCGATCCATTTCAAGTGTATATCCCGGTATATCCCTTCCCGAAAATGTTCCACCAAAAACAGCCCTTCCACCTGTAACAGGAGCTCGTCGGCTTCCATGGTATCTCCCAAGGGCCTACGGTCACGCAGGAAATTCAGGGCCTGGTCAACCTTCTCCTCGCCTCCCAAAGAGGATGACAACCTGGGCTCGGCGAAGCGGTCCAGTACAACAGGATGACAACGCTTGGGTTCGATTTAATTCATGGTGGTTTGATAAAGCAACTTATAGGTGAATAACCTTGATATAAGCCAATTAGATCATTAGATGATATAATGGGTTTGTTCTGTAGATTGATTATGGGTTATATTTTTTGCTCACAAACCGCTGACGATTCGTGAGATGCACATCCAAGTTCCAGAAGCAACTGGGGTTTTGGCTGTTTACTTTACAGTAGCTAGCAATTTTTCGTAGAGATATGGAGATAAATGTGGGAACACATGGATCTATGATGATCCATGCTTAAGCAGCAAAAATAGCAGCAACGCTTGGGAATTGAAACGACCAAAAGTTGAGGTCTGACGGTCCCCAGATGGATTGGATGCAGACCGAGATGCGATCTAAACCTTCCTACCTGGAACCTGAAAATGAACAGATCCACAATTTCTGGGCAACCGCCTCGGAGACGGTGGTTCATCCACCTTCGTAAAGATGCCATGAATAGGTTAATAGGCATAGTCATGGACATAATCACAATTGAAAGCAGCTATTATTTTGTATTGGGGGAAAACCCAGTGTGCTTGGTTTATCCAAAGATATGCATATATCATATTATATCATCATATATCCATCTTTTTCAAGTCAAGTACAGTAAGTACATGGAAATACTTGAGAAAATAGCAACCATTTTTCGCGCCATTACCTATCTAAGATGGTCCAACTGACCCTCCAGTATTCATGCCAATGAGTGGCACTTTACAGAATCTCCATGTTCAGTAGGAAGAGCATCTTAAGACGTGGATATATATATATACATACATATTATGATAGTTCACATATATATATATATAGTTCACATACAAATATGTTTTTTGTGTTGGCTTTTCCAACCAGCCCCAAAAATATCTCTTGCTGTTTGGAGGGTCTACTTAAATTCTCCAACAATCTGAGTAGATAGATAAGGGCTGCGAGGAACGGTTGAAGCCCAGTTATTTTTGTCGGGTCTACAATAATTATTAATATATCATGATATATCCACCATCAATCCAACAGTTATCCCAGTTATAAACAAACTTACCTAGGCCATAATGGCCATAAATCAACAATGAATCCCAATTCTTACTGGTTAGATCCCAATTTTTGGCTCCTATCTCTGGGGGCCATATGTTTTTTGCCCATCTCCAAGCGACGTGGTCCGCAACTTCTGCGTCTCTTCCCCCCAGTTCTGTTCCGGCAGTGGCACCAGTAGTGCCTCTGCCTCGGCCAGCAGCTGGCGCCACTCCTGGTTGCCCAGGTTATGGTCTGTTGGCCCGGCCTCGTCCTCGATTTGGAAGTCTTCCTGGGAGCCGGGAGCGCCCATCCGATGGGTAGAAGTAGTAGCCACCCATGGATCAACAACGAACAATATTATGGGTCAAATTCTGGACCCCAATAATTGGAAGGTTTATATTAAACATAGACTCAAACCTGTGGTTGGTCTCTAATTGTGACCCATACCTATAGATGAAGTGAAACAACACCAGAGGGAATTGAAGCTACTGAAACATGATGATTTGACAAGAAAATTGGTTAGTGGTCATAGGCCAGGTGTCACTATCCATACACAGCGGAACATCAGGTGTGACCCAGTTGGTGTCGGAAGATGTCAGAAGATCATCTCCAACAAACCAACTGGCACATGACAGAAAAACACTGGAAGATCGAACATTAAATGGAGATAATTTTGAAAGAAACATAAAGAAACAGTTTAATCACTCCTTTGTCATCTCACCCCAAAATTCCCAGTCCAATAACTCATCAACCATCAGCCCCAAAACCTCTTCTGATCGAGTTGCCAAAAAGTCCATCTCCTGATCTGAAGAATGACCCGATCGACCCGATGGCTCGGCAGGTTGCTGGGAGTCGCTCTCAAAATCCGATGGATAGGAACAGCCTTCCGTCTGAACAGATGTAGCTCCTAGGCTTGGCAGGTGCCAAAGCTGTCAGCATCTTTTTGGTTCAGATTTTGGGCAGGAAAATCTGCCACAACCAGCAAATCCAACGCTAGAAGGTGCATTCTTTCCAAGAAAATCCAATTCCTTCCCACAGCAGAACCATTCAGGTGGTTGTGGAGTTGGGGAATAAAGGTTATAAATTATAAACCTATGGCAACCGGTGAGCAAACTCCTGGCCCATCACATGGCAATGATATATTTCAGCATTTTATAGCTGAACAAAAAACATTTACATGAGTCAGACATATCCGATTATAAACCTACTCACCAAAAATCAGAATCAGATCAACTATCTGAATCTGCAACCTCCCCAAAGTTTCAGTCCAGTCCAAGATCAACCAAGAATTCACTCAACGCATCTCAAACCAGATCCAAGTCACTGAAGGGTGTGGCCGAAGGACTCCTTGAAGGAAGGTCCAGCTCATCCTCCACCAGCCCTGGAAGTCCCGGGGTGCGCGCACCGTACCCCATGAAGTTCGAGCTGCCACCAGTGCCGCCCAAATCTTGGCTCCGGCCGTGACCTGGGTATAGGGCTGGGGCAGGTGGGAATTAATATATATATACTATGCATATATATATATATGTGAACATGTGAACTATCTCTATATAATATATATATATATGATATATATAATGTCATTCTCAAGAATTTAGGCGGTACTATTAAAATCAAGATCTTTGAGGAGCATGCGAAACAGGTACTTCTAGCTTCGGTTTGTCTATGATAGTTATATCACCTTTCGAGCATGTCAAAGTTTTCTTGAAATCGAATCGCATCAGATCTGAACTCTGAAGACCATGGGAGGCTGGCCCATTTGTAAAGGTTTGTGAGTTCAAAATCAACAGGTGCTTGCACATGAAATGCTTTTTGGCCAGACTTTAATATTAATGCCTTTCTGGTATTTATGATACTATTTACGGTGCCATGGTACTATTGACAGTAAGAATACATTGTATCTATGACCGTTATTGTGCTTACCACTTAAACACCGGTGATTGTTTGAATGTTCTATCATTCTACTTTATCAACTTATAATATTAATGTAGTACACCGACTAGCGTCCTGGCTCCCTATTGTGAGTTTTTTTTCCTGACTAATTGAGTATCCTGCCGTTTGTTGGGGGTGGGCTCTATTGCGGGAAGTTTTTTCTCAAATCCAATTTTTTCAGGAGGAGCTTTATCCACCTTTATACACCTTTCTTTGGGTAAAGCTGGTCCATTTACTTTAGAAAGCCATATCCATGTTAAAGCCTTGAAAATGCAAGATTCCCCAAATAATTAGATGCCTTATTAAACCCTAAAAAAAAAACAGCACCCAAGCAATTTTTCAAGGGGGTACCGCATGAGTGACCGAGATCCTCAAATTTGAAAGGAAAATCAATTGAACGTAGATTCAAATGAATTGAAAGTAAATTGATTTCAATTGAAATCCTTTCTTATCAATAGATTTGTTTGAGGCTTAAAAGAAAATCAATTGTAAGTAGATTGATTTAAATTGAAATCCTTACGTACTTAAGTTGATCATCCTGAATTCCCCAGACCTGGTCCCCAGAAAAATGCCGAGTTAATGAGTAGACCAAAATTGTTTGAGGGGGGGCCCTACACTAATCCGCGTCCAACATTAATAATATTGCATAATGTTATATCATATCAAATCATATGATATTATGATATGCCATATATACATATCATATCATATCATATCATATCATATCACATCACATCACATCATATCATATCATACATCAGGACGAAGAACGTTTCTTCCCGTTTAGCGTCTTATAAACATCATGATCCTCAGCCGCGGATCAATTATCCTCATTTCGCGTGGCCTGCGTAGCGGATCGTATTGCAAGTCGGAATAAATTAAAACTCTTTTAAAGCAAACCAGCTGATCCTCGATCCGCCATGTGATTCATATGAAACCTGTCAGGAGTCTAAGGGGAGAGGGTTGCAGCAGTTAGAGGAAAAACTTTTGTCCTGGTGTTGTATCACATACTAATCATATCATACATACATATATTGTTACCCTCTGGTAAACTAACATAATTATGGAAAATCACCATTTTCAATGGGTAAATCCACTATTTCTATGGTCATGTTCAAGTTCGCAAACTGTTCAATTCCCAGAGAGTAATCACCATTAATTCACTATTAGCCATTAATAACCCCCATTAATCACCATTAATCACCATTAATCATCATATTTGACCCCACTGGTTTGGTCGCGTCCAGGCGCTGGAATCGTTCTTGCTGGGTGTGCCATCGCTGGATGCGGAGGGCGATGGGAACAGTTCCACCTCGTGGGCGCCACCGTTCCTCAGTGGATGGGATTAGTCACTAACCATAGCTATTGAACATGGCCATAGAAATAGTGGATTTTCCCATTAAAAATGGTGATTTTCCATAGTTATGTAAACGTTTACCAGAGGGTAACAGGCTGATGATGATGATGATGATGATGACGACCACGACCAGGACCGCGACCGCGACCGCGACCACAACCACCACGATCACGACCATTACCATTGCCATTACCATTATCATGATGGTCGTGATGATGATTACTATACAATACTCTATCATCATCAGTCAGTCATCAGATGTCATAAGTTTCATATCATGGCAACAATGATACTACTAACTACTAAGAACAACTATCAAAAAGTACCACCCATATCAAAAAGCATCATTTAAAGATATCTCCAGGTGTCCTTTCAGGCAACATTGGCCTCTCCTCCTCCGGTTGATGCAGCTGCCGCAGCAACGGCACGGCGCGCCGCGCCAACCCCACCGCCGTGGCCGGCGCCGTGGCCGGCGCCGTGGCCGGCGCAGCCGTGGCCAGCGCTGTGGAGACCACGGTGGAGCTGCGGCTCTTGGCCCAGGGCTGCAGGCTGCTCTTCCGGTCGGGGGAAGCCGCGGGCTCCAGGGATTGGAGAAAGTCGTGGAAAGCTTCCTGGGAGAATAACTGGAAGGGCTATAGCGGGTATATGCCATATGTTTTTGGGCTATCGGCCATATTGAAGTGGAGATGTTCTGTTTGGCTGGAAGTACTTTGCGATTGAAATCCCGAAAATTATGAGTGAAGTACTTCTTTTGGGGGGCAAGTTGGAAGAAGATTGGAGTTGCGGTTAAAAGAGTCTTGGACACCAAAACTTCTTGTATAACTCTTGTTTCTTGGAATGTATCCGAGGTGGAACAGAGAAGATCCTGGCAGGTCTGCAGGTCCAAGTATCTCTCAATAAAGGCGACCGCAGCAATTCGCGATTGGAAGGCCGGTTGTGTGGCTTTCGGGCCAGCAGATTCTGCAAGGATTCCGACAGCTCCTGGCTGTATCCGCTCGGCACTTCCACCGGTGGCGCGTGCAACACAGCACTGACCACAGCAGCGTAGGAGTCACAGCGTCCAGCAAAAGGAGGCTCCAAGGCCATCATTTCGTAGAGAACGCATCCCAACGCCCATTGATCGGTTTTGCCTCAGCCATCCCATTGCCCCCTTTTTTGAAGGTCTCAAGGTCTCAATTGAATAGGAATCCACTGTTTTTCAAGGCTTGAGGCTGTAATTTCCATCATGGTGAAAAAATTGGGGAGCCACCACAATTTCGGACCCGTCTCCAACTCGAGCGGATCCATTTCTATGGGACGGATCTCCACTTTTGCTGGATAACTTCAATGTTAAAAGATGTTTAAATCAAGAATCTCTAGAATGTCTTCGCTGCTTAAGAAAACCCGTTCTTGGTCGTCTACTTTTTTTGTTGTTGATTCTCTCTCCCAATCCATGGTTTTTTCACATGTGCTGCTCCCATCCCCTCTATCAATGTAGCTTCGATGCAACTCCCAGACAAGCTGCTTGCATCCACCATCAGTTCAAGATATGTCCATGGGAGCCATCGCTTAAAATGGGAAGACCCAAGGGGCCCAAGGGGCCACTATTCCATTTTGGTGGAGTCAATAATTTTGAAAACTTTGGGTCTGTGCAAAAAATGGGGTGTAATTAAGAACATTTTATCGCCATTTTGACTAAGAAAGGTACGTTCAAACTGTGGGGTACGTTATTTTGGATAAACCCGGATCAAAAATGCATCTGCTAGATGTCAATCCGGTCCCATGCAAACGATCCCATGAGCACCAAATGCCTTCATTGACACGTCATCTCCATGATATTTCTCATCTAACCCACACAGTACACTCTCATGTGAACCGCTACTGGGATAGATCCCATCCCTTTCCCCATTCCCATGGAGCATTCCAATCCAACCCAAGTAATCCAAGCTGCTGTTTACTATCAAACCATCCATCCTCTCATATTATCCAATCAGTTCCAATCAAGATGAACCAAATAATGTCCAGGTAGGATTGATAAACACCCCCTATTAGATGAGCCAGTTTTCCCAAATTCTTGGGCAACACTGAAATCAATTTGGTGGTTTTGCACCCCCCCGCCACGCAGAAAAAAGTGCGACCCTCCCAAATAGATAAGTCCCTCTCCAACCGCGCGATTTTGGTGGTACTCATTCAGGATTGTTGCTTTCACTTTTATTTGAGGCTACATTTTTTAGGGTTGATGACCTTTCCCTGGGTTCATACCCTCGTTGTTTCTTTTCATGCTTTTGTTTCTCATGCTCACCCTGATGACTCTAACCCTGAGGCTAGAACCCCCCTTCCCAATCTTGGTACTGATTCATATTTGCTGCGCCTCTTTAAAAAATCATTGCTATGGAAGCTCAGAAAGGGTACCCCCCATCATTGGTGTCCTCCCCAATTAGTAAGACCTATCTCCAAGACCTATCCCAGCCCCATAGGGTTGATTGTTTCTTATTGCCATATTCCTTTCTCTCGTCCGTCAGTGGTAGTCATCCAAGTCCAAGTCTAACAATGGTTTTTTATTCAAAAAAATACGTCTATCCTCTTATAGCAACTCAGGAATGCAATCTCAGACCCAACCCAAGTCTAAGTGGCTGTTAAATACCAACCCATCTCAGAATATTATGAATCAAACTTGGACAAAAAAGCTTTCTAATCCCTGAACCCCCATCCCCATCAATCCAAGTCCCAGTCCAAGGAATCCAAAGTTTTTCCATGAATATCAAACCATCCATCCTCATCATCCAATCATCCAATCAGATGAAGCTTTCATCCGGCCTTCTACAGCCGTCCAAGTGGCTGTTGTAAGGTCTCCCTTCCAACATCTCGGGGCTCATAAAGGCCGGCGTTCCAACGATGCTCCTCCGTAAGTCCTCGGTGTGTTCCACCTGTCCAGCCACACCGAAGTCTGCCAGCATGACACGCTTGCCTGGGGCATTTCGGTGGGCCCCGACTAGGGATGATATCATGGGAATATCATGATATCATGATATCAATGACTGTACTTTATATATATATATTTATATTTGTGGGATTTAAGATGATTTAGGTATCGAAAATAGAGATGGAAGCATCCAAAATTAGGATTTGCGCCAATTATGCGCCAATTTATGGAGATTTAACCACTTGAGAATGGCAATATATGGCAGTATGTAATGGGAATATCACCTACCAATCATGGATATTGGGTAGGCATTCAGACTACCAAAGGTGACCCACAAAAAAGATCAATAGGCATCAGCCAGCCCTTTTGGACGTGGTTGTTGGTAAAAAAAACCGATGAAAAAAAAAATGTTAGGTGGTAAGTGAGAAATGGACATCTAGTGCCTCTTAGTGGATGGATGTTTGTTTTTTTAATAATGTTATAGTAAATGGTTGAGAAATTGGTTTGCTGTTAGCTTCAGGATAAAGGTATCCAATGGTGGATCTCCTGGCCTCCCTGGGCTAGCAGCACATTCTGTGGCTTTAGATCTCGATGCAGAAACTTCCGACTGTGCAGATGTTGCAGTCCCCAAGCCAGTTGCGCCAACCACGAGAGAACCTGAGATACCCGGTCACCAACATGTCGCCTCAAAAAGGGAGCTATTGGAAATCATGTCAAACGATATCCAATAAGCACAACATATCAAAATATATTCAATCGTATTGTGGATACTATACGTGGATGCACTGGGTATGATGGCCATGCCTGGTAAACCCCCTGAGATTCTGCAATAAGTCGTCCTAAGTAGGTGGGGAACTGAAACCCTGACCTCACTTAGTCCCCGTCCGCGTCGTGTCACCTGCTGTTCCGCAATGTGAGGTCTGAAAAAGCCATCACTGGATGGGGAGCAGCCGCTGTGTTGCAGCTCCCACTCCAGACGCACTCGGAGGCACTCCTGGGTGGTACCATGGACCAAAATCAGGTCTTTGCTTCAGCCACTTTCCCAAAGTGGGATGGACCGATGGTGAAATCGCCAGTGTTAGTTTTCCAAATCCAACTTTCTGCTGGTGTCAAAATTCGGGTACCCCACCATTGGTTTGCCCGTTGAAAATCACGTACAATATCCTAAAGTAGCTTCTGTTTGATGATTTTGGGGTCCCTCAAATTACGAAACTCCCCTTGTTGTTTTCTGGATGCGTAGAAAACCACGCAACTTCTTTTTTCGTCCAGAGAAAAAAAGGTCGACACGTTACGTCAAGACGTCAAGAGTCCTGCCGGAGATCACGGTCGCAACGGCTCATGACCAAGCACAGGAGGTCTTCTGAAGGCAATGATGGCGTGGATCTCACCAGGAAACTCTCGAAGTATGGAACCTCAGCTGAGGATAGAATGGATCAGAGGGAGATTTCACAAAGGAAAAATCTATGAGGATCATCTGAGAGATACAGGGAGATATATCACTTAGATTCACTTAGTATTTAAAGGGTGGATTTGGAAGCAACAAAAAAGGGATACCCTCTGGTAGTCAAACGTGGCAATGGAAAAGGTTTTAATGGGAAAATCATCCACCGTGGGATTTTCCATTGCCACGAATACCGGAAGGTCGGCGCCAAAATGTGGACTTTTGATTGTTGGACATCTGTCTTAAGCTATCCTGGAGAAGGCAAACACATGAATGTACAGGGCTGTACACAAATCATATCATTTTCACAAGCCCAACCTCAAAGAACGACAACAACCCATCGGTTTGTTTTTCCTAAAAATCTTCCCAACTTCCATGTTCAATATCCTCCATCATTCTCCCATCTCAACCAAAGCACAATGCAGGGATGTTTCATGGAGGACAACAAACGCACCTCTTTGAGCGCGTTCTCTTGATCCGATTCTCCCAGCCATGGCAGTTGCTTCACCACCCGCAGCTGGCCCTCGGGATCCTTCACCTCGTAGACCCGGCTATTGCCTCACCGGGAACAACGGGGGTGAAGATATGGAGCTGGGAATGGTGGTGGTGGTCACCCTCTGGTAAACAAACAGGTTGCTATGGAAAATGACCATTATTAATGGGAAAACTCACTATAAATGACCATTTTCAATAGCTATGTTAAATTACCAGAGGGTATATGAAGTGGCGTGGGAACAAATGCCAAGTATGTGAAGTTTGTCATATTTTGTAATGTGGAATGATCATGCGAGCTGGAGAGTCGAGCATCAATTTTCCGGGACAAAGAAGTACTGAGGCACTGAGAATTGATTCTTGCGGGCAGTGAGGTTCCAATACAAATTTGGTCTAAACATGTCTAAACTACCAGCATGCATGGAAAGATTGGAGAAAACATGAGAAAACATCATCACTCCTGTTCTTGGTGGGATACACCATGATAAACCTTTGAATTTGCCAGTGATGAAGCCTTTTTATCCATGATGACATCCCCTATCAGGCGAAACCCCCATCGAATCCGCCAAGGTGCAGCCGCCGCCTTGACCGAGGACGCGCATCACGGAGTAGCCATGCTCCTCCATCTGCCACGGGGATCATCCCGGCACGATACAACGGCGTTGCGATGCGCACAGCCATCCCACGCCTTGAGCCATCCTGGACGCTACGGCACCAGGGGCTATGACATGGTTTGAATCCATGGCAAACTCTGCACTGTTCCTGCAACTCCATGGGTGGATTCCATTTCAACCCTAGCAATTGTGATTCTCCCATCTCTGCTGTATTTTCGTCTTTGGCGGATCATCCTCCCTACAATCCGTTGATTCAAATCTTCATTTCTGTTGGCTAAATCCATTTCTGAAAACTGTCAGGTGATCCATGAAAAACTGCTTGGTTAAGAGGTCGGTTGTCCGGTGTGAATTAATGGGTTATCACAATAATCCCCAACAAATTCGGCAATATGTATACAGTAAGCCCTCTATTATAAGCGATCAACAAGTTGTGTTTCATAGTTTTCCATAGTTTCCCATAATTTTGCATCGTTTTCCATAGTTTCCCATAGTTTTCCATAGTTTCCCATGTTTTTCTCCATGTTTTTCTCCATATTTTTTTTCCATATCCTTCCAACAATTCTCCCACCTTTCCCTTCCTTTTCCCGCCGTTGGCCCAGTGACTGCGTGGTGTCCAGCACGCCACTGAGGCTCTTCGTAAGGCCCGGCTGACCCCGACCGAAGACCCCCAGGTCCGCCGCCTCATGGATGGTTTAACTCACTATTAGTGGGGCAATATATATATATAATGTATGTATATATATATATATATACATATATATATATATAAATAGAGATATATATATATAATTATAATAAATATATATATATAAATAGATAGTTGTTTCACAATAGTGGCTAATGATAGTGGTGTATTTAATGATTGGTTCCATCCGCTTACAATCACCATGTATTGTAGTGGTTTTAATAATCTATTGTATAACAATGAGCAAGAGTTATGTATTGGTTACTTTGTTCCCGGCTACTTCTTCAAGGGGAGTATCATGGAGTATCAACCCGGGCGTTCGGCGTTGCTCAAATAAAACCATTATGTGACAACATCCTCCAGATACTCTGAGCAGGAAGGCGACAGCAAATATGCACACAGTCGGCAACCAAATGATCGAACCAGTTGTGATTCCCATGGCTTTAACCAGTACTATATAATACCAGTAGTGCCGCACAAGGCGGTGGCGGAAGTTTCAAAAATAGGAAACCTATAGGAGACGTTGGTTGTTGCGAATCAGGGATGGCAGAGCGAAGCCACTGATTGACCGAAAGGTGGTTGGAGTTGTGTTTGC
>Ga0126342_10013097_pt1 | contig 14738 bp, 14 predicted proteins | sample Cyp1metagenome_FD_92528 | JGI IMG/M metagenome (GOLD analysis project Ga0126342, IMG submission 92528) | Coral microbial communities from Lord Howe Island, Old Settlement Bay, Australia - Cyphastrea 1 metagenome | ecosystem: Host-associated > Invertebrates > Cnidaria > Coral ... | reverse complement strand
TCCAGATGATTTACCTGTAGTAACAATGGTTGAAATAGCCCTTTCCAGATGATTTACCTGTAGTAACACTGGTTAAAATAGCCCTTTCCAGATGATTTACCTGTAGTAACAATGGTTGAAATAACCCTTTCCAGATGATTTACCTGTAGTAACAATGGTTAAAATAGCACTTTCCAGATGATTTACCTGTAGTAACAATGGTTGAAATAACCATTTCTAGATGATTTACCTGTAGTAACAAGGGTGGTTTTCCATATTAATGTTAAATCTCGACTTTGCAGGAAGCGATGAAGCAAGGGGTCCAGGACTTGATGGTTCTGGAAGATGTGTTTCTTGAGTCAGTTTAGTCATGTTCAGTTTACCCTCTGGTAATTTAACGTAGCTATTGAAAATGGCCATTAATAGTGGATTTTCCCATTAAAAATTGTGATTTTCCATAGCTATGTTAGTTTACCAGAGGGTAGTCAGTTTAGCCATTATGACTTGGCGTTTCAGATGTTCCGCTGTACGTTTTTTTTTGATCCTTGATGGTGTTTTTGAAGACGTGTTCCATTGATAGCCATTGATGCAATGGCAGCACATATGGGATACTTCTTCAAATTGTCATGGGATGATGGATGATTATTATGGGATAGCTGGCTATGATTAAGCAAACATCCCTGGCTATGATTTTTTCTATATTGGATATGCCAAACTGTGACTGAGATGATGTTTAGTATGACCCCCAGTCATGGTTGCTTGAAGGGATGGATATCGTCATTGGGTTAGTCTACTGTCCATGAAAAGTCCACTGAGGCTGGAGGACATCACCGATGAAGTGGAGACCATGTTGGAAAAAGTCCGACAGCTCTCTGCTGAAGCCTTCTTCGGGGAAGACAGTGTCCAAAAGTCCCGTGAGCGAGGCAACATATATGATTGATCTCTGATTTGCTAAAGTGAATTGTGATCAATTTGTTATCTTTTCATGTCTTTTCCATTCTTTTCCTAGCTTTTCAGTCCTGGCTGCAGTTTGTGTTCTGGAATGTCTATGATAAACTTAACAGAAACCATCCTTTGAGGCAGTCCTTTTCAGATTTCGAATGAGAATGTGCAGCTGACAGCTTTGCATGACCTGGAAACATGCAGGCTGGTCACTGTGCCTTCTAATCGACCAGACAGCTTCCGAAACAGCAGACCGCTTCTGCGGTTTCATGTGCTATCAGCTGAGCAGCAAAAGCGCAGAGTTCCACATTGCGCGGATTGCAGTGATTGCCAGGAGATCAAACTTCTCTGTTTTTGAGTGATTTTCTTTGCAGATATGTTGTGGGAGTTGTTGACTTGGGTGTTGCAGCGATAGGATTGTTGTGAATTTATGTTTAGCTTTACTTACTGTTACACTGTTACACATTTCACCCCTTACATCATATCTTCAGCGTTGAAAAGATGAAATATTGATTGCCCTATTGAGAACAGCCAACTTCCTGATCTCAACCAGGAGTCGTGGGAAAGGCTACGGCAAGCACTTCATGCAATGGGCGCTTGAGAAGTGCTCACTGTTGCCACGTTCTGCCTGTGCTTGGCAACTCAGCCGATGTTTCATCAAGTTGAACCTTTGTTCCGCTGAAAAGGCTGAAAATGGGGCATATCATATGGCCATGTCATGGAATGTGATAAACATTGATAAACCACAGGATTTGGCTCGGATTATACATTATTTTCAGACAAACCGAGACTATAATGGCTGTACTTCTCATGACATGTACATTGCTTGCCCAAGTTTGTTGCAGCTTGTTGCAGAGATTTATCCCTAGTGGACCAGCTGCTCTTTTTTTCAATAGTAAAAGTGCAAAATCAAAATCCGCTGGTTGAGAAACTCAGATTTCCACCAAAGTAACCATGAATTGGGGGTCATCCCCAATTTTTTCCGGACAAAGCCGATGTGTTGAGGTGGTTTGGCATCAGCCAATGGCATCCATTGAAAGCCGAGGATCTCGTTGAGTGCCCTGGACGAGGCCGTCCCTTTCTATGAGCAGTTTGGATTCACCGACATGACCTGTGCTCTGGCCGCACCGCTGCCATGTGAGGGGTCAAAAGTTTGTTATATTCATTTGGACTCCCACATCAAATGGATGATTTTAATATATTTATTAATTGACTTTATGTTATTTTATATGTTTTAAAGAACATTATATTAACAATTGAAAAAGTAAGATGACTAAGATGGATTTGTTCATTTATTTTATGATATGTTGTTTTAAAGAACATTATATTATATCAATTGAAAAAGTAAGATGACATAAAATCAACCATACAAAGAGGTATAAAAAAGAAAATACCCTCTGGTAATTTAACATAGCTATGGAACATCACTATTTTTAATGGGTAAATCCACTATAAATGGCAATTTTCAATAGCTATGTTAAATTACCAGAGGGTACTCAAATCTATGGGTCCATTGGTAGCCTTGACTTGACCATCTTCACCCAGGTGATGATCTGGATGATGACGAACATATCCAGACGTAACTTGGAAAAAAGCAGCACTTTCCCCCAAAAAAAAACTTGGTTCTACCTGCCAACGGGCTGATGATATATAGAATATATAGATAATATTGGGTTATAGTTATAAACATGGTTATGAGTTATACTAGTCATACTATGTTACTATGTTTTACTCTACCATTCTACATGTTTGATGCGAATTATGGGAACGGTGGTTGAACAGGTCGTCACTGTTTTCGCGTTTCATTAGATTCCACAGGCTTTGATGCTCTTTGTTTTGGTGTTGTGAGGTGGATGGAGTTGAAGAACATCTCCGTACCTCAACTGCAACTGGTGCGACTGCCGTCACCTGAAATCTTCTGCACTATCTGCACTCCATTTGTTGAGGTGGCCTCAGAGCCAGATGATTCAGATAATGATTGAGGACTCGAGGACCTGGAAATGCATGGCAAATGAATGTGCTATCATTGAAGACTTGCAGACAAGAGGGGCCGATGGGTCGTAAAACCAGTTGCAAGTGCAGAGGAAGTATATTAGTGGGCGAAGTTGCAGATGGCTGTTGTGTGTGGGAATTGCCACTTAGATGCAGATCATTGCAGGCGTGCTGCGAATTTGATCGTCCATACAGTCAGTATGTAGTACAATCTATTTTATGTTTGATGAAGATAACTTGTCAGCTACATCTCCTATTGTTTATCTGGGGGGGTTCCTAAAATGGGGCACCCCTAAATCATTCAATTTAATTTAATGGGGAATTTTCCCTTATAAACCATCCATTTTTGGGTATCCAAATTTATGGAAAGCCCACAGATGGCGATGGGATGTGAATCCCTTGATCTTCTAAGGCTCCATGCGCACAGGTGCAGCATGTGCCTCTTATTTGCCTATGTTGGGACCTCAAGGGTTCTTGTATCATTCCAACAAAAGGATAGACACATAAAATTATACTGAAATAGTCTAAAATAGCCGTACATTGTTTGTTTTTGCTGGGGGATTTACATATATAACATGAAAGATTCATCTATGAAGGATTTGTAGAAGTTTACACGATAAGGTTCCAGCCTTTGATATGTCAGGTCGCAAAGACACCGCAAACTACGAGCGGTCTGCGGTTGTGCTTGTACAGAATTGTACAGGCGTGTAATGCCCAACGTGGCATTCCTGAACTGTTTCTGTGACAGAGAGTTTGGCACTGGCCTCTGTCAATAAAGTACACTCAGTTGTCAAATCTGAGCAAGCTGACGATTTCTGATGGCAACTTTTCAGGCAGTGCCAAGTTCACATCTTTCGGCATTTGATTGCTCTTGTTTTCCCATGGGAGTCGGCTCCCACTGTTCAGCGCCAGCGTAGTTCAGCGTCGTGTGCGAGAATTCAGAACAAGGGCTTGGAGTGTACAGGGTAAAGGAATGAAAAAGACATGGTGCTGCAGTGCGATAGCCACATTTTTTTTGTGTGTGGAAACTCGAATCCAGAGGCTTTGCCAGAAAACAGACACACCGCACAGCGGATTTCTCATGAATTTCCAGTGGGAGTGACCAGGTTCTTGAAAGCTTAAGCAAATCAGCTGCAGAATTGTCTGCCAGAGCCTTATTTATTTCTTAATATGTCTTACTCATTTGGGTATTTGGGCCAAGTGTGCAGGAGCAGAGCTACCAAATTGTTGGCAGTGATTTGTGATTGATTTTGGATACTGTGACACAATAATAGAACATATAGATAAGCTTAAATATATTAGCATGTTGCTTGCTGTACATGTTCGGTGGAACTGCAATATTCGGATTGATAAACACATAAACAGACCTGAATATCCAATTGATATTGGGTTTTTCAAAGCCATCCTCACAGCAAGGGTCACCAACACATTGTGCTGGGGTGAACGGACCTCCGAAGAGTTTGGTTGAAGGTTGAACTGTGGCCAAACAACTCAATGATGTTGAAAAAAATGAACATATGTAGAGTATGTAAAGTGTTTTAATTACAGTAGATCAGAAATCCAATGATATCGATATTGGTTCCTCATTGATCCATATTAATCCTAATTATCCCCCTCAGTTTTAGACTTGGTGTTTAATTTAATACAAGTCCAGGGCAGGGATTATGATATGTTTGAGTGATGTGAGATCATTCATAGTTTCAACGAACGGGAAGCAGTGACGCAGGACATCATCAAACATCCTCATCAACAGATGGGTTTGTCTGAAAATGCGGAACAAAGTGATGTAAAATTTAATTTGAATCGAAAACTAAGAATGAACCATGGGATTCGGTGCTTTTCAATGGGTTTCCCATGAGTTTCAGACAATTCCATATTGTAACAAGTTTGATGTCTCTTGGGACTCTTCCAAAACAGTTTCCTGGTCTTCAGGCCGTGGTTTTCCACCCAGCCGTTGCTTTTCCGTTCGCCAGAAGCTCAGTTGGGAGTTTTTGCCATTGGGGAGGAGGTGGCCTTGCAAAGTTTAATGATGGTATATGATGATCCTTCTTTTTTCCTAAAATGGGGGATCCCCAAAACCAATCAAAACCATGGGTTTCAGTTTTCAAGGGGGTACCACAATTTTAGGAAACCAATCAATATAACTACTGTATCTAAATCTATCTAAATCTAAATGTATCTAACACATCGAAGCGGATGTCGTTCTTGCGACGTTTGCGGTTGTCCATACCTTCGCAAGGAGATTCAAGAAGTGCAGTGTAAAATGCTTGAAAGGATTAAAAGGTATGGGTTTGTCTGAAAATGATATAAGGGTAATTATACAGTACCATATTATACCTCTAAATCCACCGGTTCATCATTTCCCTGCTGTATCAAAATGGGTGTACATATATTATCCCATTTTCGGACACGCCCAGAATTGACATCCAAATCAGAGCTAGGATCCAGCTGATTTCTGCAGGAGATCTAGCTTTGAAAGATTGGCGATTAGTCCATGCGGCTCGCGGGGAAGTTCAGTGCTCAGGAAAGTGGTTTTCTGATGAATCCATTGACCAATCAACAGTTCCAAGTGTATGTAGGGAAGGATTTGTTTCATCATGCTTTACGTATTTTTACGTTGGGTCATCTTAGTTCCAAGTGTTTTTATGTGATTTCTCTGCTAGGTCTATCTAGGTCTGCTCGAAACACATGGAGACGGAAGAATTGGAGGAACACTTCAGGACCCACTGGAGCTGTGATGCTGCTAGTGCTGAGCATCCTAAGAACAAGGGCCAAAGATGGCAGTGTGACTGGGCCATCGCAGCATATCGCAGCAATTTGGCTCCCAGCTGTCCCAGCTGTCCCAGCTTTTTCCGACATGTCCCATGCCTCGGAAGTGCCTGGATGGCTTCAGTCCTTCCGAGCAGCTGCACGACTCTCCCAGTCTCGCATGTCCATGTCGAAGCGCCGCCGAACCTCGAGGATCTCGATCTCAAGGAAATCAAAGGAGTCCAGGAAATTCTCGAGACAATCCAGTGGACAATCCAAGGAATCCAAGAGTCTTGCTCTCCTTAGCCAAGAGCAGTCATTTATTCGGGATGCAAGGCGCTCAGATCACTCAGCTGAAGCAAAGTGACTGAAGAAGTGACTGAAAAACGCCTGTTGCATGGGAATTTGACTGGTTGTGGGTGCTTTCGGCAAAACGTGTTCCATTCAAGTGTGGGATGATCAGCGAACCAGGAGACTACAGAACAAAAACATGCGAATAATTATAATGATGTTCGTAGTGAAGAGAGCTCAGGTTTTCTTTTGACATGCTTGTATCCCAAATTTGGATCAGGAGAAAGGAGTCTTCAAATTGAGCTGAATACCGACAAACACTCCTGAAGCAATTAGTAACTAGCAACAAACTATATTGGATGAAGAGTGTTTCTCTTCTTATCCAAGCAACCGTGAGTTTTCAGCCCTTGCTTTTTTAACGCACTTTAAAAGCCATGGAGTTCCAGTCGCCTTCCAGCTTCCGGTCGCCCAGTCGTGGTGGTTTTTCGTCAGGTCTTTCGACCTGACGATGGAGTTCTGGATTTTGGGGGCCAAGAACTTGGTGATGCGATTGCTGTGGCGCTTGCGGCTGCGTGGCCCAGCCTGGCCAGCAGCTTGCAACGCTTGCACTTGGGTGGCAACAACATAAGCGATGAAGGACAGATTCTTACAGAATAGACAAAAATAGATGGCCTGTTGGAGCTAGAGCAGCTAGGAGCTGCAACATGATGTGCCCAGATACTGTGGTGTTCTTAACCAACATGGAGTGATTCATCACAAACGCAATTTCCAAGCTTAAGGATCATAAGGATTCTACTGCAAGCAGAAGAATGCTGGAGCTGGCATTGTTTGGTGGTGTTGTGTGCATTGCAGGAATGGTTGCATTGATTGCAGCAATTGAAGCACATGGCCCTTCCCCATCCAAGCTGCGTCGTTTGAACCTTCGCGGAAACAATCTTGGGCCAGCTTCGGTGGAGGCCTTTTGGGCACCATGATGCAGAGAGAGTATCATTGCAACTTGAGGGCTCCACAGAGGCAACGGGAACGTGGTGTCACAGTCCTTGTGTTGGGAGGCCTTGGCTTCGCTGTTGCCATTGCTGCCCAAGTCATTCGCTTAGTTTCTATGGGCTTTGTGAGACAGGGCCTGACTGATTTGTTCCACGTGAGGTTGGAATCATTGGATCTCGGAGGCAATGCTTTGGAGAATTCTGCAGCCCAATTCCCCGGTTTGCGAACTTGGTTCTGTCCGGGTGCCCAGACAAACTATTGTTTCGTTGCAATGGTTGGACATGTGACTAGTCATGACTAGTCTCAATCTTGGTTTCAGCCATGGAGTGGTATTGCAGAGCTTGGGGCCTTCCCATTGAACTCTCAGAAGTGGGTTCTGTTCACTTAGGATTTGTTCCCACGTCCCAAGCTGGGAGCCAAAGCCAACGCACACGAAGTTTGCGTTGCTCTTGACAGCCTGGTGAACAGCGCCGGGCAACAAGTGCAATTCAAGGCCAATGAATGAGTCTGAGTGTACATATTTCAAGAAGTCACTGGTGACTATATATGTATATATGTAGATCATGATATACATACATAATCATACATATATATTTGTACGTAGTTGTAAATATGATGTGAAGACTTTGAAGAGAATAATTTCAGCTGTGTGCTAGCCACAAGCTGAAGACGTTCGCAGAATGATTGCCTTCCTGCACTGAGACTTCTTGGTGCAGTGACACTGGACACTGGTTGACGAACGGTGCCTGTCACAAGCGGTGATACCCAGCTAAGAATATTATACATGGCCAGTGTTTTTTTATGTATTGTTGTATTTACCATGAACAAATTAGAGTGACAGATTCTCGGTCCAAAGTAGAGGTAGGGTGCCAATGAAAGGTTCAGATGCGAGTCGTGGAAAAGACGCGGCACTTGTGGAACCGTGTGGAACAGGGAGTGAGGGACCATCACAAGATGTTGCCTCCAGCCCATGCCCAAATCTTCTCCTTTCATGTTGGTTTGCCCAAAAACCGGGTAGAGTTCTGTATAGTTCCAAAAATTGCCATCCAATTCTCATTGTCTCCATTTCATCGGTCCCCACCGAGTCCCCACCCCATTTTCAATTCAAATGCATAGCTGTGTTTGACCGGGATGCTGCAGGAAAACCAGCAGCACAGCCTGGACTTCCATTTGGGAGAAGGGAGCTGAGAAAAGTCGAAAACCAGGCCGCAAAATGCAGCACGGTTGGTTTCCAGATGTGTTGCTATTCGAAAGCAGTTTGTGATAGTTACTGTATATTGACAAAAATACGTATACCACCGGAATCATTCCAAATTGCGTTTTTCTTATTGTCCTTCCCTTGAAGTTCAGCTTTCAACCGTTGCAAAGAAGAGTTTGCTGTTGACCGCTGCTCACTCAGCGCGCTTCACTCGACAAGGTTGGAACACCAAAATGCAAAGTGTCAAGTCTTCTCCATTTTCTGGAGGGCCCAACAACCCCAAGACCTCGACCTACACGAGCATCTCAGTGTGGAAAGCACAGCTTGTCGGCAGATGTCCATGGTATCCATGTTGCCAAAAGGCAAGTCATGGAGCTTGGAAGGTGATTTGCCGTGAATTCTTTGGATGTTCTTGGTGCTGCTCCTTTTCTACAAGCTTTTGTTTGATCCTATTTGGAGTTCTTGGAGAGGGCTTGCCTTAGTTGCATGAGAGCGGATTGTCACAGACACGACACAAGAGCAGCACAAAAGAAGCGAAAAGAAGCGTGATTTGGGAATCAAAGATGTGACTATTCGACTTCTTCCAACGCTCTTCACCGGATACGTCAGGGACAATGGTCACATATGGATACATATGGTCACTCTGTGTTTTGGCAAAAGATGCTTTCAATCTCAAGCCAAGGGGACAACTGTTTTGATGAGTTGCTCTCATCAAAGCCATCTACTGTAAGCTTTTCTGTTACTCCTGCCAATGCATGAAAGATCAACCAGGCAACTTAAATCAAAGAAACAATCACATATTAAATGTGATCATACCCAGTCCAGGTAGCAGGCCAATGAGCAGCTGATTTGTGCATTCAGGATGACAGTGTGGCATGTTCAGCACAAAGTGCTCAGATGCATCACACCAGCAGCATCACCATTTCTGTCATAGTTTGATGCCTCGTGAAGCCTTGTGAATGGCAGAAGAGCAGGCAAGAAACTGGTGTATTTGTACCTTTGACATCCTTTGACATGATGTTCCCTGGTGACGAATAGTTTAACCATCAACCTGACTAGATTAAAACTGATGAACATGATGAACATTGATCATCAGTGAAGGAGCAACCGCATAAAGAGTCTGTGAGTATTTAACCTCAGAAAGTGTCCTGCCGCGGCAGTGCTTTTGATTCAAGGGTTGTATGAAGCAGGTTGCGTTCTCGGTCACGGTGCTGTAACACCAAGAGGATCCAAGAGAAACAGTTCAACAGTGCAACATGATACGAGTCAACAAAGGAAAGTTCAGACATGTTCAAACTACTATCCTTCTGGTATGCAATGAAATCAATTACAAAGAGCTTGAGCAGGCATGACATATTCGAATTAATCTTAAAGTGTTTGAAACAAGCAAGGTCCATGGGGTGTGACCACAAGTCTGTTCTGAGTTTCAGAGTAGTTTGTGCAGCACTTGTTTTCTGTATAGCTGAAGATTGCACTGGGTTTGTCGTGTACGGAGCCTATTGTTTCCTCTTGCAGCTTCAACTTTGGCTTAGGGATTCCACAATCATTGCACAGCGGAAAACAAAGTTCTATTCTGAAGCATCATTCGACCTTCAGACCTTAGGAGTATACTATAGTATAGTATATAAGCGATGCAAATCATGCAGGAATATGCAGGATCTATCTTATTTTCCATTTTTTCCGAATAAACTGAATCAACAGCCCCAAGATGCTCGAAGTTGCAACAGTAACTCACATTTTACCAATTCATCGCACACAGATGACTTCCAATGGTGGATGGATCCAACGTCTGTGAATCTACTGGACGATTCGACTTACGATCTCAGCTGATTTCGCAGTGACACACAGGTGAATTGGACGTGGCTCAGCTAGAGGCTGAGCCACACCAAAGATCACCAAACCCTACAGAAATGCAAGCAGCGGGCGTTCAATGCGCATAAAGCACAGTTCCAGTCTGAGGTGGAATTGTTGAACGCATCTTTTCTCGCTTTGATACAGCTTTCCGAAGATGATGCCTTCACTTTGGCAGACACTTTCGAAAAGAAGTTGCTCTTGAGAGCCACGGATTCCATCCAATTTGGATTGAAATTGGCAGATCCTTGCATGAAAAGACATGAAACGACTAATGACATACGTGGCTGGCATGATTTGCTTTGCTTGTCAGCCTGAATGGAGTGCTTACGTTTGGCGTAATGGCCTTGGAGAAGTGGTGGGGCTGTGGAGGGTTTGGTCGGGCTGTCCAGGATGCATACCTTCACATCATGGTTTGGCCAAACGGCTCCACATAGCGTTGCCCGACTTCTCCATGTTCTTCAGTCGTGTAGAGATTTGACGTTGGCTACGGAGCGTCCATGCACCCCATTCTGTCGCAAGGTGCAATAAGTGTCCGGCGAGTATAGAGGAGGAGAGTACAAACAAATCGAACCAAAATTCCGCAGTTTCTTCAAATAAGACATATAAATTGACTTCAAGGCCGTGGAGGTCTACAACAATGGCGTTTTTGCCGATCGCAAGTGCTACTGCTTTGCCCACGGTGATGCCAAGACCGCAAGCGCCACCGACATCTCCAGCTCTTGCTTTGGATCCTGGTGAGGACGGACTCGGTGCAGAGTTTACCTTTTTATGAACGCGTTGTGAAGTTATGAAGCTTATCTGAAATGTTATGAAATGTTGTCAAACTTCAAACTTCAGGCCAGATTTTTGCTTTGATATTGCCACCTCATGAAAGGCCTGACCAGACTATTGACCAAAAGTTGCTGCCCTATGGGTTTGAGGGAGTCAGCAAAGAAGTTTGCAAAGCAAATCTGATCCCAAACAAGTCCGTTGCCAATTGAGGGCACCTTGCTTCTCAGCTTCTCAGGTGCATATGCAATCAATATCAATCAGACAAGATTTCGAGAAAAGAATAGTGTGCGCTGCAAGGCATTTGAAGGTCATTGAAGGTCTAGTGATATTGACTGATGTCGCTTCGAAAACTGCATGACACATTTTGAGCAATTCTCCTGCCACAGAGGCTGCAAGAAGGGAAGTGACAAGATTGCTCGTCAAGCTTGGTATTCCTGGCATGTTAACAGTGCAGCAACACGACTGCTGATTTTGGCCAGTGGGTCGTTCTGCTGGCGTGCTGGCCCCAAAAGCAGTAGCTGTTAAAGCACTCGCTATTGCTGGTATGAACATAGCATAATTGTTGCAGAGCATTTTGAGTGTCCAGACATATCAGACATGCCAGATGTGGCCAATGCAGCCATTAAAAGGTCAAACTTCAAAGCTGAATCCTGATGATTTTGGAGCCATCAGTCTTTCTGGGTTTTGCTCCGTACCTCGGTCACCGAAGCCTGCAGATTTGTGCAGCTAGCTGTCGACAAAGCTTCGATCATGCTTATGTGTCTGATGTGTGGCACGCAGTGGATTTTTCTCAGTGGCGACCATTGGAGGGTCACATAGAACCTGGAGATATGGATTTGATCTTTGCACTCAAACGTGTACCACCTGGGCGTTTGCGCCGGTTGGTCTTGCGAAGCCGGCGTATCAGCAACGATGGGTTCAGTGCAATCTTGCTGATGCAGAATCAAGTAGAAGAACTTGTGATAGACACCAATCTGACACATCTAGGTGGGGGGTTCCTAAAATGTTGGACCCGAAACTCATCCAGCTGTTTGGTATTGCTGTGTTGTGTCTTAATATTAATGGTAGAACCATGCAAAAACCATGGTGAAAAGGGGCCATATCCCTTTCAAAAACCTCCAGGTAGTGCCAGTTGCAGTTGCCTCTCTGGCGATGCCCTGGCTTTGGCGCCAAGCTTGCGACGCTTGGAGTTGCTGGGTCTTCCTCTCTCGGCCCTCGCCATGTCGGACGGGATGGACGGGCGGGTCTCGCTGGAGACGTTGGTGTTGCAGCTTCCCACGCTGCAAGATCTTCAGGCCACCTGGAGGGTTGATGTCAAGAAATATCAAGGAATGGACGGGAGCAGGGGGAGCTCGCCCCACTTCAAAACGCTACAAAACAAGATGGTTCCGTATGGGTCCAGTCTTTGGACAAGCTACTCAGAAGAGAAAAGAATATGTGGTGGGGTAATACATGGGTGCATGGATGCTCCGCACATGGGGGATTCCATAAATGAGGATACGGGGATACCCCAATAGCTGGATGTTTTATAATGGAAAATCCTTTATTAAAAAAAATGATTTGGGGGTACCATGGGGTACCCCCATTTCAAGAAACCTCCACAGTTACCTGAACTCTTTGGTGTAAGTGTCCAGGCAATCCCAGGGCTGAAGACATTGAAGATGCTTGAAGCCTCTCGCCTGCAGCATGCAGACAGCTGTCCTCCTTTTTTGTGGCAATCAAAAGTGATTAGTTTTGTCCTCTTCGAAAGACTGCAGAAACGCTGATTTTCAAAAAAAAAAAAAAGGAGCGCTGAGCACTTATCAGCATTTCTTCACAGCACATTTTTGACAGGCTGAAACCCCTCCTGGCTTCAGTTCACCTCAGGTGTTCCCTCCTGCAATCAGCTTCAACAGCCTGGGCATGTTGCTTCCAGAAGTTCAGCTCTTCAACGTTCCTTGAACAGAGATGGAAGCAGCGGGAGCACTTGCATCACTACACATGGCAACAGAATCATTTCAAGAAGCTTCAAAATGATTCGTATTCATATGATATATTTATATTATATATATAATATGATTATATATATATATATATATGATTCTGTATTACTATATATAATTATATTATATACACATATATCACATATCATAATATTGCCCTATTTTCATACGCAACCCGACTTCGAAGCATCAGAATCGCATGATCAGCGTTGGTGGTTTCTTGCATTTTCAATGAGGAGATTTTTGCCAACCACGAGATCCATTTCAATAGCTCATGTAAAGCACTCTACGTAAAGATTTTAGATTGTATTTGCAGCCGTGAAATAGCCAGGAATTATATTTCCCACGGGGCCATACGGGGCCAAGATATTTCAGGAAGCCCTACTCCGGATCTTCAACAGCTGCCAGCAATTGCAGCAAGTTCGCTTGTGGGGGTTTCTTGGAAGCAATAAGTTGAGGGCTGAGTCATGACTCAGATCGAAAAAAATAGATGGGCCTGTCCACTTAGGGTCTAACATGGTATAATCCAACATGGCAACGGAACTCTGAAAAAAGTATTATAAAGAAAAAATGGATGAGTCATTTGTGGTGTTTTCCCCCAACAAAAAATAAAAAAAAGGTCAACCAACTCCAAGTTGATAAATGGCAGCCCCAAAAATCCACCGGGGTGCGAGGTTTTACATCCTGGATACCATGATGCTTCGAGCCCTCTGCAACTTGCCCAAACTGGAAGAGCTTCATGGCTACTACCGTGAGGCTCGAGGCTGTTCATGGTGCGGCTCAAAAAGATATACTGCAACAGTTCCTGATGCAGAAATGAACGAATATGCATATATTATATTAATTTATATATATTTATCATATGTTAAGATTAGCTAAGATGTGAATCGCCCCGGGACGTACACCTACTGTAAGTTTTGCGCATTGGGTATTGTGGAGGTATTTTTGTTTTCAAAGGGAACGATCTCACAATGACAACCAATTGAGATTCCAAACAATATTCTAATTCACAGTTCTTTAATGTTCTTTACAGACATCTATAAGCGAACTTGGTTCTGGTGATTTCCCTGATGTTTGTTGTAGGGCTACTTTGAAACGGTGCCCACATGAAAATCGCAGGATGTGGACCGTACGACGCTTTCGGCGCTTTCGAGAAAATGTGTCAACGTTCATTTGGCTCTTCCGCCTTGAGAAAATCGACCAGAAATGACCAGTTTCTACCAGGAGAATCGTGAAACGGCCGTGTGCTGAAGCAATTTGATCAATGTGGCAGCTGGGTCAGGCAAAGTTTTTTCGGCAAAGTTCCTTCTGATTCAGTTCTGCACAAGACATGGGAATATGAATAGTTTTGCTAGCGAAGGCGTGATGTTTGTCATGCCTCAATTCAATGAATTTCAATGCTGCAAATGCTTGCATGTTTCTACCTTGAAATTAGATGAATTCGATGTTTTGATGTGATTTCGTCCGAGTTTGTTGGCCGTTTGCCTGTGGGTGGCGACGACTTGCGTCAAAAAAGTACCCAAAGTGGATGGTGATTTCGAGTATTCCTATCATGTTCTATCCCCTGTTGAGAAGATTTCAACAATTGAGGAGAGGTGAATACCTATAAAAAGATCCTATATGGATTTACATTACATTACATTACCATAGGGGAGGATGAACATCCATAAATCAGTCCATAAATCCATCCATAACTCCAAGTTATTTCGATGTTCATCAGGGATAGCGCAGGTGTGGAAGACTGGGAGGATGAAGCCGTGGATCTTTTGCTCGGAGTTCCTTTGGTCTGGTCGTTGGAGGATGCGGGGGTCCTTAAATTTATGTCTGTGTAATAAATAAAGATTATATATAGTATTAAAATATATTAAAATAGATCCTGGCTGGATTGAAAGCATCGCTGGAAGAATTCGCTCAGCCATGAAGGCCGCTTGCCAGTGTAGAGACTTGCGGAATAGATAGCTGGTACCGGGTGCCTCCTCACTTTCTTGTGGTTG
>Ga0126342_10013096_pt1 | contig 14738 bp, 14 predicted proteins | sample Cyp1metagenome_FD_92528 | JGI IMG/M metagenome (GOLD analysis project Ga0126342, IMG submission 92528) | Coral microbial communities from Lord Howe Island, Old Settlement Bay, Australia - Cyphastrea 1 metagenome | ecosystem: Host-associated > Invertebrates > Cnidaria > Coral ... | reverse complement strand
GTTGTTGTCGTTGTCGTTGTCGTTGTTGTTGTTGTTGTTGTTCTTGTTGTTGTTGTTGTTGTTGTTGTCGTCGTTGTTGTTGTTGTTGTTGTTGTTGTTGTTGTTGTTGCTGTTGCTGTTGCTGTTGCTGTTGCTGTTGCTGTTGTTGTTGGTGGTGGTGGTGGTGGTGGTTTTGATGTTTGTGTTTGTGTTTGTGTTTGTGTTTGTGTTTGCGCTGATGCTCGTGCTTTTGTTTGTGCTTGTTTTTGTTATTGTTGTTGGTCCTTGCTGGTGTTCCGTATTGATGTTCAAACACAGAAATGCTTACCGCTTAATTACAACATTCTCTACCTCCTGAGGCGCGAGTGCCCAAATCTAAAAGGCATCACTCAATAGCTTTCAATCTGGGACTGCAACCGTTGAAGTGTGGGATGCAGCCTGCCTGAGCTCAATTTCAGCCATGAACTTTTCGTTCAGCTCCCGGCGGCGCTGGCGCCGCTCCAACAGCTCGTGCAGCATGCTGCCATGGCCGCTGGGCAAACCACCTTGGATAGGCCAAAGGAACCAAGGAACATGGCTCGTGGTTTAGGAAAACAATGTACCAGCACCATGCTACCATAGAACCTAACAACAGCACGCCGCTGCTTCTCTTTTTTCAGGTAGGGAACCCCAAAAACAAATTGAGCACATGGGGCAAAGAAATCCCCGGATGGCATGGCAGCACTAATCGCTTCGGGGACAGTACCGAGCTAAGAGGTGCAGAATAGAGTGGCAAGGTATACGGCTTCACTTCTGCAATATCCATAGATTGGAATACGTGGTCTGTCTTGATGGGTATGCGCCCATCTTTTGAATTGTTGTTAGCTTAGCTGCACTTACACTGCTATGATGGCGCCACATTGAATAGATTGGATCAATTCTATGCAAACGCTGAGACACAAGTCACTCAAAAGACTCGCTAAGCCGCTAAGCCTTCATCCATGGCACTCCGAGCAGCACTGATTTGGAAGCCACCTTTTGGCCCAAGCCCAAAGCGCTGCAGAAAATCCCGACGCCCTGGAGGGGGAGCAGGTTCAATATGATGCTGCGTGGCAACCTGCCAGGGTTTTGCCCGGCAGGGCATGGTGGGAGCTGGGTGAACTTGGGATCCAAAAACTCACCTCCCAACACGTACCAGATTGATCAAAATTGTTTTGCATGGGTGGCATGCATCGTTTCTTCTGCGAAGACATTCGGGAAGAAGCGAGTTGCTTTCAAACAGTCTTGAAAAAATTACCACCACTGAAAGGTTCCGGGACAGGCGTCCCCAGCCTTGGACCCCAAAGCCAGCTTCAAGGACAGATTCAGTGCACCGTTGCCCACGCCCAGCCCATGCAAATGCAAAAGGATGTTGCCTTCTTCCCCATTGCAGCCGAAGAATGGATTCCTCACCACTCTTTCCAAGGCAAACTCCCCTGAAAGTCTTGCAAACCATATGGCTTTGAGAGGTGGAGTAAAATGAAACCTGTGACTCATGCAGCAAAAGTTCCGACCCCAAATGAAAATCTGCCGGCCAGCAAATGCAGGAATTGAGGTGGAGAGAAAGGCTTCCTTCCTGAGTGACGGACCTAAGTGCACAGTCTCCCTGAGCTTTAGATCCTGCCCATCCCTCTCCAAAAATAGATGTGGCTTGGAAGAAAAGAGAAATCGGATCGTGTCAGCCTCCCTTCCCTCGTGCTGATCGCCCTGACGGCGAAACTCCACAGCCCAAGGTTGCTCTGCACCAGATGGGAGATCTAATCGGAAGGTTTTCAACTCTTCTTTGTAGCCTCCGTAGCTGCGGTCCTTGACCAGCCGGGTTCGCTTCAGAGTTTTCTGACCACCGAAGACAAACTTTTCGATTCTGCAGTGAACTGGCACTGTGATGATCTCACTGGGGAGCTTTTTGTTCTCTTTGGCCTTTTGCAGCATTCTCTGCAAAGCCTCACCTGCATCGAAACCATTTTTGTCTTGAGGCTTCTTGCCGTGCGACTGCGCACTAACAACGTCTCGATCGCGTTCAAAGTCATACTGCCGGCGAGTTGGATCATCACTAAGCAACTTGTATGCATTCTTGATCTCCATGAAAATTGTAGCAGCTTCATCCTTTTCCTCTTGTGTTTTTCCGGTTTGCTTATCTGGGTGATAATTCAGCGACAGCTTCCGATACGCCTTTTTGACTTCGTCATTGGTTGCGTATTCATCCACTCCTAAAGTCTTGTAGTAGTTCACAGTTTTGTCATATTTGAAAGTCTTTGGCGCCTCAAAATCTGAGTCCTTCGGTTTAAAGCTTGGATCCGACTGGGCACGTTTCTTGTCGCGCTCACTGAATTGTTGCCAGGCTTTTTCATCAATCTCCCTCATGCGTTGCATGAAGGGGCTTTGCTGAAATCTTCCTGGAGCTGCCGGGACATCAGGGTGCTACATGGTGCTACATGGTGCTACCAGCTACCAAATGCAAAAGCAATCTTGAAGAGTTGCATGTGGCACTGAAGATCCCTGCGTCTCTGTGTCTCTTATGAAAAACCCTCTAGGCCCATGGCAGCAATCGTTCTATCCGAGTCACTTCGGTCTTCTTCTGTAGTTTCTGGTCTTGCGCGCTCACCCAAGCGGGCAACTTGATCTTGCCTGTAGCTGAAAGAGCTGTCCTTAGCTTGGTCCGAAGACTGGAACAACATAAGTTAAAGCAAACAAAAAAAGGCCTTCCGTTTCCTGTTTCAACCTCACCTTAGCCAAGAATAGGTCCTTTTAGTACGTTTCTCCAGTGCAACTCAAGCAAATGCCTGCTTTCGCACCCTGCAAGCTATATCACCGAGATCAAGCAACAGGTGAGTCGAACGAGGTGCAGCTCTTCACAAACAATACAGAATCACTAGAGTGACTTCCACTTCGTTCTGGTGAGCAATTCCATCACGCAGGATTTCTCTCATTATGAAGAAAAGTGATGTCGTGATCTGCATGTATGAAGCCCAGTAACATAGGTTGTGACCTTAGCGCAGCCATGGGTTGAGTTCTCAAGTTGCACATTTGCAACTGCTCCAGCTTCATCTGCGTTGCACCTTTCAAAAGAATGTCATGCTCTCTTGCCAACGTTTGATTTCTCAAGCAGTTTTGGCCGAGCTCCTGGCAGACATGGCCCCAAAGGTTGCTCAGGACGCAAAGGCAAAAGCTTCTCCCGGTCGTGATTGATTCCAACTATGTCGCTATCGAAAGTTTTGCTCTTCACATTCCTGACCGGTTGAGGGTTTGGCTTATTTGAACCTTCTTTTAACCCTGGCCCTACCTTTGCCTGTATTGTCCAATGACTCCTGGAAAAAAACTGTGGATAGACAGCATGCTAGTGGAATCACATGGACTGTCATGTCTGTATTGCAAGGCTCAGAATAAGCCTGAATCCAAGCACAAGAAAAGCAGAGAAATGCCTGTCTCTGTGGTTGTTCAGAGATTCTGCATGCTTATAAAACTATATAAAACTTATAATCCTTTTCTGGTGGTGAGGCGGCTTTGTTTGAATTTCAGCATTCAACATTGAAAAAGAGCGGTAGCAAGCTACGAAATACCAAATCAAATCTGTCTGTTTTGGCAGCGCAATGCAGTTCACAGCCTTTTTGTGGCCAACATGTGTGAGTGCCGTCGGACAGGTCACAAACACAGCGCAAAGCGTGCACTTTGCAAGCTGCAGGGCAAAAAGTTCCAGCTTAGCCGGAAACGGATTGGACCGATTGAAAATAAAATGACGTTGGATAGAATGAGCTTGATGATCAAATTAAATGGCGTTGAGAAGATTTGGCCATTTTCTGGCCGCACTCTCATTGTGAGAAAGCACTGAAGACATGAAGTGGGTGTCGACAGAGTTCACCTTTGAAATTTTGACCAGAAACCTGCTGTGCTCCTATCATGACTTTGGTCTCGCCTAAGGGTATTTCATGACTTCCTGGACGAAAACAAGCTAGGCAACTTGAGGTCTCTCAATGTTCTTCTGGGCGCTGGCTCCTACGAATGCCCAGGTGCTGAAGGGTATGCAGACTGCTGTTAGATAACAAACAAGGAAAATACACGGCGGAATCAATGAAAGGCTCCAGTTCTTACGTCTTTCGAAAGTCTCTCCTTAGGAATTGGAGGAGGTGACCCATCAAGCGGACCCCGAACTGGTGCCTGACGAGAGGGACCACACACCACAGCATCATGTACAAAATTGCCACATGATAAACTTGGAAATTATGCGTATGCGGTTGTTTCAAAATTTACATCGCTGCCTGCCTTTTTGGAAGGCCCGAGGATGTAGCGCCCGAGATCTTCAGTTCCCACTGCCGGCATGAATTCCTGGAACATACGCACCAGCCGCTTCCGACCACCATGGGAGTTTCGCTCACATTTCCAAACTGGACTAATTCCTCTCCAAGTGTCCTTCACATCTTGGGCGCTAATCCAGCCTTGCAAACCGCTGTCGTGGCAAATTTGGTAGCTGCCATCGACAGCATCAATACCTGGGTGCACGAGAGTGGTGGAGGAATGTTATCCAAGTAATAAAACACATATACATAGATATGCATTTATATATATATGCATAAGAATAAATATTATATATATATATGACCATACATATATATATATAATATATATATATGTGTGTGTGTATAGATAGATACATACACAGATTGCATGTTGTTGTTCCTGGTTCCTTGTCGTGGAGATTCCAGACCCTTGTCGGCAAAGCCATTCTATCTTGGGCCAAACGGAAAACTGAGGTTTCATTGATCCCGTGCCAGGCCAATGGCAAATCCAAAGTCCCAGGTTTGCGATCCAAAGCGCACGTCACCTTCTCCCCTGCATGAATCTCCCCAGCAAGTGGAGCATCGCGAGTCGGTTTTTGATAGACCTTCACCTAGTCTTCGGCAGTGGCCAGTACACCAGAAAGACTGCCCATTGACTGATCGAGAAACATCATAACGAATCATAACCTTTGTTTCGAGCGACCTTGGAATGATGGCTTTGTAGCTGTGCTTGCGGGCGAGGGCCACGGTGATAGAGAAGCACCTTGGCAAATGACCTTGTTACCAAAGGTCCTCGTGAACCTGAAAATAATGTTCTTTGTTGTCTTTATCTGCCTCGTTTTGAATAATGGTGAGATCTACAGGAATCAATCATGGAATTACTACAATCTATTTTATTTTATGTAATGACCTCCCCCTGCTCCCTTTGAAAGGAAACCATCCAAAGAGCTACATGGGGCGCTTTGTACACAAGCTATGCATATAGCCTGGAAACCCTGGAGCAACGAAACTGATACACTGAAAGGATGCGAAAGGAAAATTTCGGTGTATGAAGGCAAGCCACTGCGCGCAAACCGATTTCCGCACCCTTGTCCCAGAACATCAGGTTCTTTACCTTTGCGGCTGAAGCATTGGCGATCGCAGGCTACTGCAAATATCCAAGGACGGCCAACAGATGCCAAAAGTATCAAAAGTGACAAAATTGTTCGGCCAAAATTAAACGAATGAAAACTCTTACCATGTTACGCATCGATTGCTCCATTCCTCTGCGAGGATCCTCTGCCAGCCATAGAGTGCTCCAGCCATCTGACCAACAATTGCACCAACCTAAGAGATCGTAAGAGATCGTAAGAGATCGTCTGCGAGCTGAAGGCGTGGCTCACGACCCATGTTCCAACAGCAAATGGCTCACATTGACTTCATGAAGCAATGGCTCTGACTGAACCGTAAACGCATGTACAGGGATGCCTGTAAACGCCGTAAACGTGTCAACTCCACACCTGGAGCAACTCGGCAAGTGTCGGCAAGCGACCGTATCTGCATCACCCAGCAGATTCACAGCCTTCTGCAATGCTGCCGAAAACGTATTGGAGTTCCACAGGGCCCAAAGGGCCATTGCCAGGCCATCCATGCCTGGAACAGCTGAACCGGCTGAACCCATCGAAACGCGTCTGTCTTGCAAATGGAGTCACGAGGCAAGCACAACAGGCAAGAAAATCAGCCGGACAAGCTTGATATGCACACAATCTATATGCATGTGCATCCATACATAGGGACTATTCCAGTGTGCATACTTCAGGGGTGTAAATGCACGCCAAAAAAATGATCAATGCATACATACCATACTTATACAGTATACGTGTACGTACATTATGTACATACCGGTTACCAGCATATGACGAATCGGTTCAAGGTGGCTCTGCTGAGATAATTTTGGTGCGGCCCGCAACTATGGCCAGACTCGCATGCAGTCTGGCGGCAGTAGGCTCCAAAGTAACTTGGAGTCGTTGGATGCCCATTGTACCTAGTGAAAAAGTTTCAAAAAGTAGAAAGCCCGGATGTGACATCACACAGAAAGAGACAGTCAATGACAATCAAACAGATCAAACAGTTTTGAGTCACTTGTTTTGACATGTTTTGACATCTTTTGACATGTTTACAAGCACCACGCAGAGTGCAGTGACTGCAGTAACTGCAGCAGTGACTGATCTAAGATATTCTGAGATCATGCTGCGGCCAATCTGCAGGTCCTTTCCCGTTGGGCCCTGTCTCGCTGCAATACCTTCGTGAATGGCGAGGCCAGGAGATTTCCAGTTCCAATGGGCTTCCTTCCTGGCAAACATCCCAATCGTCCCATGCCATTACGACTGTGAGTCATGAAGTCAGGAAGTGCCTTGACATGCACGTCTTGAAAACAGCACCAATAGTGCAGTGATTTGTAATGCAGTCTCACACCTGGAGGGAGGAGAGCTTCTGAGCAGCTGTTGGAAGCGCTTCGTACTGGAGCCACCCTGTTGGTCTGTGGGTCAGAGGGTGATGGTAGGTGCAGCTCAACTTCAAGCTCAAGAGGAAGTGTTGGGAAGGAAGGAGAGCAAGACTAAAGATTACAAAAGAGAGAAAAACAAAAAAACATCCCAGAGTCGGTCACAGAACAAGCGCCTCGTCCAATCCAGGTGGTAGTCTAAAATTTTCACCTCATTTGCGTGCGTGCTTGGCTCTTCTTGCTACTGACAACTCGCACAATGAGAAAAGTTTGGTTTTGAGAAAAGTGCAACACATTCGAGGCAAGGGCTATTCTTCAAGAAACGCTCAATGTGAGAGGCCTCTGATCGCTTGAGAGGCGCAGAAAGCGGCGTATTGAAAGAGGACAACTAAACGGGTATTTAAAGTTTTAAAGTATTTACATTATGTATGGATTTACGGATTTACCTGCAATTTGTAGCCAAGTTTCAATGAAAGTGCGGGAGTCTCCAATCGGATCTAGCACAGCCAACCTTAGGAAAGGGAAATAAATGGAATAGGATGGAATAGGGCCTCCAAGCCGCACCCTAAAGCCAAGCAGCTCATGGTCTGAGGTCTTGCTTGCATTCCTGCGAGCTCCCCAAGAGGCATCAGAAATCTCAAATATGTTCACTGGTGACCTTCATTGAATTTGATTTCCTTTGGAGCATTTGGTTCTACTTCGGTAGTAGATGGTAATAGCGTATAGCATACACAAAAATACTCTTCAGCGCACCAGGCGACTAGGAGAGAACAGTTTTATAATCTATCTAACCACCGGTGTCCTATACCGGCTGATTGCTTCCACGCAGAAAGAAGCCATGAAGCGGCAGCATAGTGCCGCCTGGCAAGCGACATCAAGCGACCATGTTTATCGTGCACTTGCCCGCATGCCCATGTGCTCTCATTGTGTCTTGACATGGACGATGCCAAGGACAATGCCTCTGGCCCAGGGTGGGTGGCCAACGACTGCCAAAGAGCAACCTTGGTAGAAAAAGAATGAAAAAGAAATAAGGTGAAACAGAAAAAGAAATAAGTAATAGCTGAGTAATAGCTGTGAATAGCTGGAGAGGCTGGCGGTGTCGAAGCACCGAGTATGGCTGAGTAAGGCCATAGCATCCAAAGCTTGCAGCGGACACAAATGATACGCAACTGGTACGGGCGCAAGTCGCATGATGGAACCTTGGAAACCCGAACTGCCATAAGCCGCCAAATGTGACACAGTGCACGGCACATCTCTGTCGTTCTGCACAGTCCAAGCATGTGCAGATTCTAGTGAAGCAGCCACCAGCAGGGAAGTCGGAAACAATAGTGGCGCCCTTTTTCGCATCTGCTTAGCAGTTTGCTCTCACGTTTGATCACTTCGCAGCCCAAAAATCCAGACACGAGGCGGCCTAAAACAAAAAACATCAAAAAACAACATCAAACGGCTACTTTGGGGTCAGCTTTCGGCAAAGGTTGCCGCTGTGACCCCAATCTGTTTGAATCTTTTTGACTCAGAGTGGCTTCCACATGAAGCCAATTGCTTTTGAAGCAACTCGCGACCAAAAATGCAAATTCTGCAGGCACTTCTGCTTTGCAGGCTGCAGCTAGTGGCCAAAAGGTGACCTGTGCGCCTTCAAGACGAAGCGATAAGATTCAACCTGACAAGTATCTGAGGTCCTGAAAGCCAGGACACAGGACAGGCTGGCCAAATTCAAAACATACTTGCAAACTTGCAGAGCTAAATTAGACGTACAGCATGCCTGTATGGGCCTCTTCCTTACGTGGTGCTTCGTGTGCTTCATGAGCTAGTGAGAGTGGAAGTTGACTCTAGCATCAAATCATCATGTGCCGTGTGATGGTCCTGAGTGACTTCGAGAGAGGCTTGAAATTCCCTTGCATGCTTGACAATTCTGTGTTGCACATTGAGTTGGGTGCAACTTAGGAAGAGGCCATTTGGCATATTACGAGGACACGCTCGGCGACTGAAATGTCGCAAAAGTGCACGATGAAAAAAGACATGCAAAATGCAAAACGGGCCAGCGGCTTGGTGCCCGTCAAATTCTGCCGACCAATTGAAGCTTTTGATGCTCTTGGTGGCAAAGCTGAGGAGCTTGCATTCTGTGACCCAGAATGCTGATCTCATGGAGTGCGTGGAAAAAATGGTGCGCAAACGTTCGTGCTCTCTTGCCAGTCATCTCAAAACCAGGCGAGTTTCCATTGCTATATATTGCTATGCCTACATTGGAGAAAAACAATTGAGAAAAGAGCACGCGGAGCAGTGCAAACCTTGACAGGGTATGCCCCAGCTCTTCAAATTTCAGACAGGTCCATGCCATCCCACAGGTCATGACGATCGCATTGGTCAAGCTCATTGAACTGCCGCACATATTCGGACGCGTACGAGAACAAATCCTTGGCACAGCTCTCTTCAAAACTCAGGGATCCAAATGGACTGTCCATGTCATCCCTCCCAGCTGCAGCAACAGATTGGCGAGTAAATCCGAGGGAATACACCGAGTACACCTGGCCCATCCTACAGTCATCAAATCAAGTTGTGCCAAGGATCCAAATCAGGACTCGTGTTTTTGCTGGCTAACCTTGGCAAAGCATACTGACAGCCAAACGCCAAGTGCTACAAAAAATGTCATATGCAAACGGCCCAAGAAATCTTCGTAGCATCCAGCCAATGGTATCAAAAAATTGTATGAATGTTGTCGGCTGGACTGCTTTTGACACCCAAAGTGTTCGGCCAAGTGTTTAGCTTTCCCTCCCTCTCACGGCCTCTCACAACATGAGGAAAATTCTCTGAAACTCTTCAAGTGACTCTTGGAATCGGCTTGCACTTAGCAGCAGCAGCCTCAAGAGGGCTGGAAATGCTGGAAATGCTGGAAATGTAAAAGGCTCTAAGAGGGCAAATGACTTGCCAACAAGACAAGTTCGTGATCGTTGCTTGGGCCTGGCTCTCAAGGATGCAACCCGAAGAGTTCCATGATGAAGCCAATCTGTCCAAAGCACCTGAATTACATTGCCAACACTTCGTATTATCCATGCAAACCCTGGATTTCGTCATGGCACCCTGTTGGAAACAACCTGAGAAACAAATAATAAAATAATACAGTAACTTTTATACAATAACATTGGTTCAGTCGAAAGGACATGAACATCCGTCTGTCGTCATACAGTCACACGGCAAATCTTTGATATCAGAGCCATATTCCTGGCCAAGCTGCTGGCTCTGCCGCAAAATGCCCATGATGCATTGAAAGAGGCTCAAACCTCCCACTGCGAAAGTATGCAAGGTTGCCTTCAGTAGCGAAAACCATTCGTGGCTCCACGGGGACTTCTCCTGCACCCATGAGACATGGCGGCTCTCTCTTGGACACCATTCTGTCCGGGAAACAACACCTATGATATGCGAAGACATCGATGACTTCAAGAAAACAACTGTGAAAATACCAAGTCCAACCGCATTGAACAAATGAACAAACATGAACAAACTGCAAGATTAATACTGCACCCACTAGGTCACTTAGCATCGCTTCCTTGGATGAACACCAAATCACCGTGGGAGACAAGGGCCATGGTGATGGCGGTGTGACAGAGCTGCTTCACCAACTGGCTGCTGACAGGCTCGAAGAGCCTGACGTGAAAAAGGACGTGACAGTGGTGACAGTATGTGAAAATGACAAGCTGACAGCAGCCAACAATCTAACAAGCTCAAAGTATCTCAAAGTACAGTATACTAAGTATACAAACAAATTCGGAAAAAAAAATCCCCAGGGCGACAACCCTTTAATCCATGTTAATCCTACTTAAGGTCATGCCAAGGTGCACATGATGTCGCAAGGTGGGTCCGTACATCTCACAGTGCAACTCCGTGCGAAGGTTCTCTGAGATCAGCTGTATGAATTCAACCTGCCACGATGAGGGGAAGGCTTGGCTTGACAATTGCCTCAAACAGATTACAATAAATTAGAATGGCATGGTCTTCTCAAATCAGCTTCAAGCAAAAAAGTTGTTGGCCTCTGATTCAGGCACGGCATGCTGCTGGGCAGTGAGCATGGCTTTCCTCCGCATCATGCAATCAGTGGAATAAACCTTCAAACAGTTGACGGAAGACTGCTGACTGAGGTCACACAGCACTATGCTAGCAAGGAACAAGTTGGAGTGGATTCGAGCTGTAAGTTGCCTGGAAATCCCATTGTCCTCAGTGTACAGAGTTGATGCAGAGATATGTGATACACATCTATACATGTGTGTTTGTGGCAGTGCCCCCATGGTCTTGAACATGTGGACAAGCTCTGACACCATCTGACACCCACAGTCCAAGATGAAGCAGGTGAGCTGCTATCAGAAACCATCGTAGTACTCTCTGATGGGCTGCTTGCACCCCAGTGATGAGGTGCAACCTGCACAAAAAAGATCAGAAAAGGACGCCAGCAGTGTCCAACCAGCTGAGATCAGCCACTCTGTGACCTCGCCTGGTCATGGCCGAGGTGATAAAGGAGATAAAGACCACCGCTAGCAAGTAGGCCAGAAGCAGGTAGGTAAAAGCGAAAATCCGTTCCTGCAACAATCACAAGTCAGCAAAATAGCATGCACCGCCAAGACCGGAACCCAATCTTAGCTTGACGTGGGATTTGTGCGGCACCTCGAGGGTGGAGGGGAAGAGCTCCATAGTACCGTGGAACTGTGCAAGCGCCCAATGAAAAGCAACGCTGTACCTCGGAAGCAACTGCAAGGTATCAAATCGACTTTCAATCAACTTGAGTGGTATCAGTGGAATCCACTCGACTCAAAAAGTAGCTCTGGAGGTGCAAAACATCAAGTCAGGCTGCTGTTCCACATCGCTGGCTCCTGGTCGATGCACTGAGACCCAGCCACCTTCCTGACGACCAAGCCCAACCCAGAAGCACGCCATGAAGTGGAGGAAGACCATTAGCCACATAATCTTGCCTCCGGCACAGTCCAGCACAAGCAACTTGGCTCTATCTGCCCACTGCGTCGCCATCGGCAACAAACAAAGCTCACAAAGTAGTTTGACATCGAAAGACTTTGCAAACAAAGATCAGGCTCACCTGTAATGCCTATGCAAAGCACTGCCCGTTCAGATCCTCGGTCAAATCCATAGCAGTTCTCAAGTCGCTTGTGCCAATGTCACACGGAGAACAAGCTTAACGGCTTAACCAACACGAAACTTTTGGTGCACAGCTACTGTACTGCAGGTAGTGCACAAGTTGCTCACTCTCCAGTTGTGTGTAGAGTCTTTGCAAATGACAAGCCACGGATGTTGTTGGAAATGAGCTGTATGATCGCCTGTGACATTAAATGGGTTTTAATATGTTGAAAATTGTTGAAATTGCATTTTCGGCCTTTGCGATGCAGTTTCAGCAACTTAGACCAGCGGTTCAAACATGTTCAAACTAATACCCCAGGGCCTCGATGCGCCACAGCCGGGCCAGCCGGATAATACGCACAATTTGAAAGGTCCTCGAGCAAAACGTTGCTCTATTGAGTTCGATGAAATGATGAAATCACATCCAAGCATCACGTGAATATCTGAACTCTTGTACCATCTTGTGCCATCCTGTGCCATCCAAGCATCTGATTCGACACGAAGAGCTCAACCCAGCTAAGGACGGCCAGCACCACATCTGGAAGAAAGAAACCTCAAGAGATGCTTCTCTCCGACATTCCACGCTACAGTAGAGTTTGAACCCATGGAGACAAAATTTGAAAATGAGGTTGCAACGCACGGGTACAAGTAAGCACTAGTCAATAAATACCGCAAGAAACAAACATCTCTCTCTCTCTCTCCACAATTTTGTCATTGTGCGTATTTTGTATGTGTATTGCATATGATACTATGTGTGCGTGTTTATATTGTATGAATGCTTGCACAAATATATGGGTGTGTCTGAACGTGGTCCATAACCCTAAATAACAATCCTAATGGATTGTATGCTGAACAACCATTATTTTGGGATACCCCATATTTTAGGCAAACCCATTTGTGCCTGTGAGAACATTATGTAATTAGCCTTTCGGTGACATCTGTGGTGCCATCCAATTTGGCTCCGGGCCTGTGAGATATCTGCGGAAAGTATGCGAGAGACGCATGTCCCAGGTTCCATCCAAGCCTGATTTGTTGCATCAAGTTTTGATCCGGGATATGTCATGGTACAACGTGTCCGTGGGACATGATCAAGGTACTTTAAACATATCAAAACCCTTGCATACCCTTGCACAAGAATGTAAATCGCATTGTCCAACTGATTGAATCAGTGATGTATTTGCGGTCAGATCTACAGCCTCAAAGTGCGCCACCCCCCAAGAAGATCCACAGTCTCATGGACACACTTGTCTGCTGCTTGGGCGTAAGATGGTGCAAGAGTCCGTGACAGTCAATGCTCACAAAGGTATGCAGAATCCAGAAGGTATGCCTTGCTCTGCATCCAGGCAACGCTCGTAAGAAACGCAGCTGGAGACAACAGGATCAATGGTCCAAATCACGGCAAAAAACCATCCCAAGATCTTGGTCCTTGAGGCGCATCAGAACGCATCAGAATGCATCAAAGTATCAGCATGTACCAGTCAAGACTTCGGTGCAATGAGCAACGTGATGCAAGGCCAATCAAGTCCAGGTAGATCAGTCAAGGCGCCTGTAGATCTGAATGCCCAAAAGCTGTAATGGGAGAACAATGCCATCGTGAAGCACGACCAGAAATATGACCTGGAGTCAGTCTAGAGAGCTGCAAGCGCTGTACCCGCAGGCCATCCGCCAATTCAAACAACTGAGGAAGGCATCTGAATTTCGCTGAGGTGCAATGTCCCAGCCGATCTTCTTGACCGCAAATGGCTTGATGACGAAGGAAACCTTGACTTGACACCAAGCGGACCAAGAGAAACGCAGAGATGCAGCGAGGTGAATACTATGAGGCAAAGTTACGACATGTCACTACCATGTTAAACTGTTACCGCCAAGAACAACCACACAATCTGTGACTGAGTGCAGCCGAAATCACTTCAGAGTCATCAGAGTCGTTGTAGGCCACGCTCAGGTATTTAGACAAAGAGGATCGTGTCACCAGTCTATGAAATCTTGTAACCTGCAGGAGATGGCAAAGCGCATCTGAAAGCCACGCTTTGAACACTCAAGTGTCGAGTCGGCTTAACATTCAACGCAATTCTGGCACGTTTTGGGAATATATGATCTGCAGCGGGCTTCTTATAATGCTTGGACATCTGTGTGTTTGAATAAATTTGATCTCTTTTTGTCCGTCCGTGTGTGTGCTCCGTGTCTTTCAGGTCCGCCGCACCTTCGCCGAATGCTTGTCTGATCTGTGCCAGCAATCTAGAAGCTCAAACCTCAAGTTCGCAGCGGACTTATCTAACTTCATGCACCTTGCAGTAGAAATCGATGGCAAGACCGTACAATGTCTTGACATTATCATCGTTATCTTGTATAGTGAGGCCAGACAACTGCCGAGCAAATGTTGGCATTGTATGGCATGGTTCCTTGTCATTGTTCCTTGTCTGAACACATCCAAATTTATCTGTGAGTCATATGAGTCATATGAGTCATATGTATTTAAGCTGTCCGGTGTCAAGGAGCTCGTAGCCAAAGTCGCTGGTCAGTGGCTCGCAGCCAGGTCCCGGAAGCTCCAACGCAGTTTCACCCCGGAAGAAGTTCCCAGACCAAAAGGATACCATTGGGGTCGGAGCGCGAACCTGACCATTTCAAGCGCAACTGTCCACAGTTTTAAGTTGGAACATGCAACTGAATCATTAGATCATTAGTACATGAGAATACTTGAGAGGGGGAACACGAAAGGTAGGTAAGCAAGAAAGGAACCGAAAAAAAAATGAAGGGGAGAGGGCAGGGAAAAAAACATAAAGTGGAGTCTAGTAAAAGCGACGCGGCCAGTTTCTTTCCAAAAATATGAAGGGGAGTCTGGTAAAAGCGACTGAAAGGCTTCGGCG
>Ga0126342_10013095_pt1 | contig 14738 bp, 11 predicted proteins | sample Cyp1metagenome_FD_92528 | JGI IMG/M metagenome (GOLD analysis project Ga0126342, IMG submission 92528) | Coral microbial communities from Lord Howe Island, Old Settlement Bay, Australia - Cyphastrea 1 metagenome | ecosystem: Host-associated > Invertebrates > Cnidaria > Coral ... | reverse complement strand
GATAGGCTACAAAAAGACCCTTTGGAACAGACGTCATGCCCAGGGAGCGCTAGAAAAAGAAACGACTTCGGCAGCAACACTGGGCAGCTACAAAAAGCACTTCTGGATTCGCAGATCCTTCTTTTGGTGGTTTTTGAAGCCATTTGGTCTGTGCCTGACCTTTTTGTATCTTAAACAAATTGGTTTTTGTAGCGATTTTTTTTTTAGTGGATTTTGTTTTCTGTATTGTTGGGGGTTGTACCCAGCCAGAAGGTACCTACATCAAGGGAAGTAACCCTCACCCCCCAAATTTCAACGGGGATTAATATATAACCATTTTAACCATAGGCATCCACAGGCCATAGGCCCTTTTTCCGCTGAACATCCCACCATGTTGAAATTGAACAGATTGCCCCATCGCTTCATCCTGGTTCATCCTTTTTCGTCAAAGACGACGGGAACCAGGACATCAGGGCCTTTCCCACCATCAAGCCGCTCGGATCTGGCGATCCCTCGTGGATGGATGAAACGGATTCACAAGGATTGATTCATCATGGATATTATACATCATATTATATATACTTAAGATACACGAATATCAACCAGGTCTATTTGCAGCCTATTTCCAGGGTGTTGGTCCTTGAGAAGGAGAAACAGTGCCATTTTTTTGACACAGATCCTTTCTGATCTTTTTTTGTTGGACGCACACAATTTGTGATTTCTGAGTCATTCAGGGTTCGATGGTTCGATTCTTTCCATCCTACGGTGATCATTGATTGCCACCCACAAACCACTGAGGCAACCAAGTGCCAAAAAAAACAATTGACCAAGCTATGCAACTTGCGCAAATCTTACCTGAAAAGTTTCATTAAAGTAACATAATTAAGTAACATCCTGGAAGTAGATTTGATGTGTTCTATCATTTGTTTGCTTACTGTAAGCCATTCCATCAATCACCCCATCCAATGATGGATAGAATCGGATAGAAGTAGCATAACCATGCATAAACCCTAGTTACATTTACATTACTTTTGTTTACCAACTTAGCTGACGAAAACTGGGGCCCTTGCAAGCAACAAGCCATTCCATCAACCATCATCAACCAATAGTGATTATGATTAAACCATATTTTAACCATATTAAACCCTTAAAATGACCAGATTTTTTCTGGGTAGATCACTCTTCTTCACCATTTTTGCTGGTCAACCGTTCAACCCCCGGTGTTTTTTTCCAACCAAACGGGCCGCGCCATGCACCGCACGACGGGCCCCAGGATGTTCAAGGACGGCAAGGAGCTTTCGGACTACGAGGGCAATCGCAGCTCCGCGAGCCTGGTGGACTTTGCCAAGCAACATGAGATCCGCAGTGGCACAGTGGGATGGTGGCTACCATGGTTAATGTCAACCCCGGATTAATAAACCATGGTTTATCAATTAGGGGGGTACTCCTCCAATAGTCATAATCTGATACTTAAATGGTACACTCCCAATTAAACAGCCTAGGGGTTTATTAATCCAGGGTTGACATTAATGATGGTTAATGATGGTTAATGATGGTTAATAGTGGTTAATAGTGGCTAATACTGGTTAATTATGCTGGTGGTGACTGGAACCATAGAATTTGATGACTTTCCATAGGTTGGGAATGTCATGATACTGACGAACTCATATTCTTCAGAGGGGTAGGTATACCACCAACCAGGTCCAGGTATGGCTATTTTCATGCTGTGTTTCTGGATCATTTTTGGGAATATACCGTACCCTTTGATAGGAAAATCCACAAGTTTGAATAAAAACCAAGTATATAAATCATCATAAATCATCTATAAACGGGCCATTTTCCATGGCTAGGTTAAATAAGCAGAGGACAATTGGAATATAATGTGATAGTGTAAGCCCAATTTCATAAACCATCCCCAATTTCACCAGAATTGCTTACGGTTGGAATTAAATGGTATTAACCATATATTAAAAGAAAAACAGAACAGGGGAGAGTGGGAGTGCAACTTTTCTGCATATTACTTCAAAACCTCAAACAAATTTGATCACAAAGCACACATGAATTAGTTTTTGAAACCTTAACCTATGTTGAACACAAACAAAAAAAACTGCAACTAAAAAAAGCAACAAAAAAGCTAACCCTATGTCCCAGTCACTCATGGAACCCCATGGGCTTGTTTTTTTTGGTGCTTGTTTGTTTGTTTGTTTGTTTGTTTTTGTTTTCTCGAGATTTTTGCAACTTCTGCCTTCTGCCCAAAATTGCCAAAAACCAATGGAAAAAATAAACAAACAATGAAGGTCTATGAGTGGTTGGCCCATGTCTACTCAGTCACATCTCATGCATATCATCCACGTGTGCATTTTTTGCTGATTTTCTCATGGTGTGTGCTGATGTTCTCATGGTTTGGGCACCCTTCCAGAAAGTTACCTGAAACCATGGGAGGAAATGCATCACAGCCGCGACTTGAAAATAGAATCGGCCAACTAGTTTCAGCATGGCCTTTGAAGTTTGTTTTCAAAACAAAATCCTCCAATACATGCCTCGTGCAGCAAGACTTTTTCCTAAGAATATGACATTCCTTGCTGTTTCAAAATGGTTTGGCTTACCAGGGTGTAGTAATCTCTCAATACTATTTCCCCTCCACCGACTATTTGTATTTTTTTGCTTTTTTGTTTTTTTTGTTATGGCGGCATTTTCATTTGGATGACCATTTTGCAAGAGACATTAGGCATGATGATGTGTATGAAGAATTAGCACCAACGACTTACTGTAAAACTAACAAAAACGCGAACTCCCACTGTCCCCCGCTCTCTAAAAAACTGGGTTTGTATTATTATTACTATTATGACTACGATCATTGCTATTATTATTGGGTGATTAGTGGGCAAGCAAATGGTAATGTACTGTTATGGAATGTATTGAATTGTATGGGTTTATGGGGATATGGGAAATAGTGGAGAATATCATGGGATGTACTGGCTATTTGGTTGGTGGCTTAGGGCGCTTCATGATTTGATCCTAAATATCTACTGGAGCCTAGATCGTGATGTTTTTTTTGATTCACTGGGCATGTTTGGAGCCATTGAGATATAAGCTATGTACTGGCTGATGGTGTTTCCAAGTATACTGTACTTGGTGTGATACCCAATGACGAGCATATTTGTTCAAGGGGGCATGTAATCACCAACCAGTATAGTTTTCAACATAACTCCTCATGCTTTTTGTAGGTGAATCTTTCGCTTCCAAACTTGGATGAGGGACGATGAGGGGAAACATTCACAGCGAGCTTCCATATGTTACCTTAAAGGCACGGTGATGATTCCTGGCAGCTATTCTTTCGTGAGCCTACCCCATTCCCCAATGTTTGATCATTTCTTCTAGCTGAACCTTTCTCTTTCAGATTTGATCAGAATTGGAAGAAAGCTACAGTCCTACCAAAAATAAAAGATAAGAAACTACGCAACATATTTTAATATATTTATTAATACTCTGATAATTATACCAATGTTGTGTACTAAATTGAATATTAGCAATCGGTATAAGCATTTGTAATTGGCTTCCAATCCTATTATGCCGTATTAGTCTTAGTAAAACAAGAATAAATCACCGATATTTTGATTTTGCTCATACCCATCCAAATGGTAAGTCATTGGGGATGGTGGATCCTATTGCTTTACTCGCATTCATGATTTGCTTGATCATGCATTAATGATTAATAATTACTATGAAGTACTACTATGGCTCATTAATAGTACTATTATGGATCATTCATAATCACTATTCATCATCCATTAATGATTAATAATTTGCTTGATCATTCATTAATATTATATAATCATTATTACATAGTTACCATTGCCTTACCACCGCACCCCAAACCCATCCAAGCCACTGAGCCCAGGAAGCTGTTGAAGCAGTCCGCCCTGCCATTGCTGGCCGCAGCTCTTCCGCCTGCCTCATCTTCCCGGCAACGTCAGGCATGGCGGCGCGGGGACCGTGAGGTGCACGAAAGCTCCAGCCGAAAACATGGGAAATGAATGGCAATTAGGGTTTACCCTCTGGTAAACTAACATAACTATGGAAAATCACCATTTTTAATGGGTAAATCCACTATAAATGACAATTTTCAATAGCTATGTTAAATTACCAGAGGGTAACCACTACCTAGACCCTCCAAGTACCAATAAACACGAGATAAAAATGGCGGTTCGCCATGTTTTAGCCAAGTTTAGGACCTTGACCATTTTGTTCAGATATTTGGAGGGTCCAGGTATGTATTCTAAATGGGGAATGACTGGTGGTTTATTAGGGGAAATATTGGGTATGTATATATATATAAATAGATTAGATCGATAGATAATGTTGTCAAACTGGTGTAAACCGAACATTTATATATATATATATGTATTTATTTATAGATAGATAGATAGATAGAGATAGATAGATAGCTATGAAAAATGGCCCGCTTGTAGACGATATACCGTTTTTTTCTCTCCATAGCTATGTTAGATCACCGGAAGGTATAACCCGGAACTATCCATGTTTTTTTGGTTTACAACTGAACAGTTTTTTCCTGGTTGAAGTTTTACTTGGAGGCAGCGGCCACATGTTATCATGACATCACTGGGATGATATGTTTTTCATGTTGGTGAGTTACCGCAATTTATCCAAATAAATGTACTAAAATTTCTGGAGATAGATAAGGGGCCTATCTTAATTTTTACATGTTGATACGGTAGAGGCATTTTATGTGTATAGATCTTTAGTGCGCTTGCAGCTCACAATTTGGACATATCTTGGTTGGAAATGTGGTGTCTTGCAGGACTTTAGCCTTGTTGGGAGGGGTAGATATACAGCAAGTTACTCGTGAATTGCTGACTGGCACAATCGCCCCAGCAACTACAAGATTGTAGGACGCTGTCACATTATCCTTTGAATGGAGAGTCCCCAATTTACTCAAGATTTACCTATCAGATGGGGATCAAGTTCATCAGTTCGCTGCTTCCCTGGAAATGTGACTCACTTTTGTGTCCAGGCGGCTGCGTTTCTATAGGCCACATATCGGCGCAGAACTCGGCGCCTGGCTTGGATGCAGGCACAGATGGGTCCAAGATCCTCTGGTTCATCCTGATTTGCTCATGAATTTTATGTAAATTTGGGGTACACCCCTCATTCGGACGCCATTTGACATCATTTGACATATGAGATCATGTGAGAATATGAAGTTGAAACAACCATTTGGGTATATGTTGGATCATCTATAAAACACCTCCATTCCGTTGTCCCAAATCTGTGGTTTCATCCCGTACATCCCCCACGGATTCTTGTGGGTGTTCAAAATGAACCTGGGAATGGGAAAATTAACATCCTTTAAATGGGTGATTTTCCAGCAATGACTGATTACCAGAGGGTATGTGCAACATAGCCCTCAAGCCAAGGTATTTAAGTGGTACCCTCTGGTTATTTAACATAGCCATGGAATCCATGGCCCATTTATAGATGATTTTCCCAGCTATAAACATCCATTTATTTTGGGGATTTTCCATGGCTATGTTAAATAACCAGATGGTATTTTGGAAAATGTTTTTTTTACCACTGTAATCCAGTGGTCTAAAAACCTCATTGCATCTCATTGCTTTCCAGGTTTCCCAATTTTATGACTATTCGATTCAACTGCCAATAAAGTTGTATGCGTAAAATTGGATTATTAGTAATATATATATATATATGTATATGTAACTATCATATCCTAATGTTTCATTACAAATTTTCAACTATTAGTATGTCTATTCTTGTTGGTGCTTTGAAATACTTCTCATGTTGAATCCTGGGATGATGCTGCCCAACGACGAGCAGGCTGAAGCCATCAAGCCAGTGGTTGGACCAATTTGCTAAATTTGCTAAGTTACTTTAAAACTAATACACGTAGGTTTTTTGGCAGATGTGTATGTATAAATATATGTGTGTGTGTGTGCGTTTTGAATACACTTAGGGTTATGGTATAACTTGGTATAACTATAATATATATATATATATATATATAATATTTGCAATATGCATATACGGATGCACACACACATACTGTATATATATACATATACAGAACATAGAACTGCATAGAACGGAACAGCTAGCCTCCGGTAATCAAACATAGCAATGGAAAACCACCCATTTATAGATGTGTTTTTTCCATTGAAACTTAAAACAAAAAACCCTCTTTTGTAGAGGATGTTCAATTGCCTTCAATTGCCACGTTTCCAAGCTTCAAGGCCCAACCTTTACTGCAACCCCCGCTGGCCAGGCATATGCAATTGGCCCAATTTCCACGAGAGGAGGCCAAAATTCACTGCGGAAATTCGCAAACATCGCTGACTCCACTTGGTGAGCCGACTGGTGCGGACAAGGTTTATTTTTAGATATTTTTTGGACAGATGGGAAACTACTATACATATGTATAGGTTTACAGCTTTGATTGGGCTTGGAATTATTTTTCTTGTGCGTTTTCCAAGATTCTCACGCCGCACCCAACAGCAGAGCGTTTGAGTCAATCCTATGGTACGCACTGCGGCGGTTCAACCATGGTGATGTTTGCTACTTCTGGATTCAGTCTTGCAGTAGTTTCGTTGCCGGTGAGCAAATGGCCTTGGCCACTGTTGATACGGTCGTGTGCAAACTAGTGCTAGGTGCTACCACGAAACAGTGGAAATTAGGGTCCTACACAGTTAGAAAGACTGGTGGCGATATCCCCAGGTGTGGATACCTATTGTTAGTTAGTTGCATCCCCTCCATTGTTATGGCTCAAGTCTGTTATTGTTACTGTACCCAACAGAACGGTATGTTATTGATCAGGTGGCCGGGCTGACGCGTCTCGTGACTTCGGTCAGAGGAGGAAGTATTGGATGCGGAGGGAAAAATGCCGAGGATGCAATTACATCCGAGGACTGCACAAATGCATGCAGTCACCAGCTTCCCATAGACATCCTATTACTGAATCACCGATTCACTGAGTCATTGATTCACTGAATCATCCTTTCATTGATTAATCAGTCCATTGCTTCATTGATTCATTGAGTCACTGATTTATTGAACCATTGATTCATTCATTCGCTGTTCCATTGATTCATTGACTCATCGATTCATTGGTTCCCTGCTTGGTTGATTCATTGAGTCATTGCTTCGTTGCTACATTGATTCACTGATTCATTGATTCATTGGTTCATCGATTCATTGGCTCATTGGTTCATTCACTCAGTTCTGCGCAGATTCTTTCATGTCAGTTCATTGGCATCTCAACCACCAGTTGCTCATTCGTTGATGCACCTCACAACTTCAACCGCTCATGACTTCTGCATCTCAAAAACGCTCCTGTAGGCCATTGATTTCTTATAGTCACCTCCTATTTCGAAGCTTCCGCCCCGGCCCTTGCCGGGCACTATTGTAGAATCATATTATATATTATATATACATATACATACATATGTGCGTGCATGCGTGTGTGTGTGTGTGTCTATGTTTAGACATTCAATGAATGCATGACTGTGTAGGCCTTGGGATTGTGATGGTATGTATATTGGCTGCCGCCATTTCCTGCCCTACTTGTTCCATGATGCAGTCACTTGAAGCTAGGACTCAGGACATGAGCCAGTCGCAATCAACAGTGAGGAGGCACATAAATGATTGAATAAACTGACATTATTTCACAACATATTTCACCGATATACCCTTTCAAGAAATCAAGTGAAGTCGCCATCCTTATTCGACCTCTCAAATCTCAGACGGCCCGCTGAACAGCGAAAATGCCAGGCGCCCCGCACTTGCGTTGGTAACTAGACAGTTATAATCACCATGGGATTGCCAGAGTTAGCCTATATTCAAAAAAAATAGCTATCGTTGGTTTCACCTTGTATAGCATCCCATACGGTATGGCCCATACGTAAGAAGTGTCACTCAATGATGTGTTAGTCGCATCTATTTGCCAAGGCCTTTCTTGCAGCTTGGTGGTGGATGTCGGTGGTTTCATCCGGATGGTAGAAATCTTCACTACCAGAGGGACATTTGAAACCAACCAGCATCAAAAAACAAAGGTCTTGGGATGTCTTGGGTACCTGATCCCGACCTGTTTTTTTGCTGGCCATTCTGATCTTCATCCCTTCCGATCACGTTTTCTGGGCAGGGCTGACGTCATTCGCTGATGCAGCCATGCTCTCAGGGAGAGCTTGGGCCCAGAAGACGCGGTAGACGTCAATATTGTTACTACCCTTTGGTAATTTATCAATAGCTATTGAACATGGCCATTTGTTAATAGTTGAATATAGTTGATTGACACACACGCACAAACACACACAGATATATATATATATAAAGTGATTTTCAATAGTTCTAGTATATTAGTTCACCAGAGGGTGCTATGTTTGCTATGTATTACTCCTTTGGGGATCTGCAAGGCTAGCATTGAACCCAAATCGATTTGGACATGTCTGATTTTCTGTGTCAAACCCACTTAAGCGGAAGGTATACCAGGTAAGCCCTAATCCACGGCCAGTTAGATCATATTAATATACTAGAGGTTTATCACATTCTATAGCATGTTTTATTGTCCAGATGTTTCCCATCCATATATACAACTTTATACAACTACTATATCAGGATCAACACATGCCAACTGCATAATGTAGCTTACCGTCTGGTAAACTAACATAACTATGGAAAATGACCATTTTTAATGGGTAAATCCACTATAAATGGCCATTTTCAATAGCTATGTTAGTTTACCAGAGGGCAAATGCATAGTGTAAACCATACATAAACCATCGATAGATCCCATTTCAAGCTGGCCACCCACTGCTCGATGTGCAGTGAAGAGCCTAAGGGCCTGGAGCTGCGCGAGTACTACTCGGCAGCCTGCGGCAGCCTGGAAAAACCGGGTACCATGGGCTGATGCGAACTGAATATCATATAAGATGCATTTAAGCAACAAATCATTGGGTTAACCCATGGGCTTATGTTACTGAATTGCGACTTATAATGATTTATATATGGTAATTTTCAAAGCATAGCCTAGCTATAGAAGATCACAATTTATTTCATAGGTACATCATCTATATGAGCATATGAGCCATAGCTATATGTCAAATAACCGGAGGTTAACGATGGGAACTTGAACGATGCCACCGTCTCGTCATACCGATACCGCTGGAATGTGACAATGATCATATGGCCCATCGAGAATGGTCATAAACGCTTGGATTGGTTTCAGGAAACAAAACAAAAGGAACCCCTAGATTTGAGGGTAAAACCATGGTAATACCATGGTTCTTCAGCTAAGACGGCTAAGATGTTGCATATCTTCCCAATCCATTGGCCATCAGGGCCTCAGGGCGGCCTGGGGACGTTCCCTGAGGTCATTGTCAACAAATGGCGCCCGCGTGGAAGGAGGCGGCGGCCAACTATTCCGGACCAGCTCCATGGCATCGAGGCGATCTTCAGGTGACATCCGTGGTTTTTTTCTCAACTCCGGATGAATAACCCCCTAGTTTACTAATTGGAAGGGTACCATTTATAAAGGAAAAACATACTATTTTGATTATTTTGGGAACCCTCCATATAAATTATATAATTGGGGGTTTGTTAATCCGGGGTTAACATTATAATAACCATGGGTCAATGGGTATAACCATGGTATTTAACTCCACAATTCCGGCGACAGATATCAACTTTTTTTTTGGCACTGTACCCCCAAGTAAGTAGGGCTGGGTATTTTGTATTTTTTTATGTTTAAAACCAATAAGTCTGTTACGTTCTACGAAGCAATCACCACGAATCGACGAATCGGGGACTTGCTTACGGAGGGTTCGACGAATCGGACCTAGATGCTCCATGGTGCTGGTATATTTACCTACCAAACTGGGTGATTTTTGTTGGGGTAAATGTTGATACATATTCCAGCACCATGGGGCCCCCATGGGAAAAAAAAAGGATCATAGTGAGTACAGTGTCATTATACTAAGGATTATACCAGTTTTCCTGGATCCTCAAGTGATTTACTAGTGTTGATCCTCCAAGATGTCACTTGAGGAGGACTGTAACGTGCTACGTCCCGTTGCCACGGGCCTGGCAACGCCACGGATCCCGGTGGACTATGGGATGTGCGCTGCCCCTACCACCAGTTCAACAAATGCTCGGTAAAAAAGATTAGAACAAATACCTTCTGGTTATTTAACATAGCTATAGAAAATCACATTGTTTTAATAGGTAAACCATCTATAAATGGGCAATGTTCAATAGCTATGTTAGTTTACCAGAGGGTATGTTATTATATGTTTATATCATCTCATATCCATATGTGTATATAATCTGTATTATATATATGATTATATGATGTAATTATTTATAACCAAATATATCAAATGTATGTCAATGACTGTCAATGTCAACCCCGGATTATGAATCCTCGGTTGATTAATGTTAAGTACCATAATGTCGGGGCACCCGCGCAATGGTAATAATTTGCTACGTTAATGGTATGTACCCACTTTCAACAGCCCAGTGGTTAATTCATGCGGGGTTGACATTACTACAAATGAGATAACCAGTCAGACTGCACTCAGCAGTCCAAGCACTGCAACACTCAGGTTGCATTTCGCCAGATCGAATGCAATGATCAAGATTGGAAGCCTGTGCTCAGGTTGCAGTCAGTCAATATTTGAGAATAACAATGACAGAAACTTGCTTATCAGGGTGTCATCTAAATGATGCAGTAGAAACGCGCTTTCCAACTTGTTTTTCATTTGATGGTGCTGTTTGTCTCAATCTTTGTTGGCATCTCCACAGCGGTCTTACCTTCCCATCTCTTCCCAGACATCAGCCCCATCTTTGGCCCCACAGGTCGAGGAAAATGTGGACCTGTGCAAAGATGTCGAAGCATTTCCAACCATTAAGACGCTTGGCCACGGAATTACGGATGGCGAGCTGGGCCTGCCCAATCGGTGTCCCGAGCTCGCTCAATCCCCAGGGAATGAAACAACCGATGCAAACCATGAAACGCCGATCTGCACGGGTTCTCACATATCTTAGCGTCCCCAAATCTCAACCAAACTTCCGGCTAAGTTTGCTCTAATCTGAGCCAGTGTTGACTTCTGGGATATCTTGGGAAATGAATCTAAATCAAAATAATTATCCATGTTCTATATTTTTCCATGATCTAGCCACTGGTAGCCAGAGAAATCCGGCACATTCCGGCACCGGAAGACTTGCGCTGAGAACTGGGCGGGTCATAGGGGGCCAAAAACCAATCTTACCAGTCTCCTTTCAAAACTGAAGACTCACACTGAAAGATGACCTAATTGAGAAAAAAGAGAGACATGGACAAGTATAATGACAAGTATCCTTATCTTAATTACTTGACTCTCCTCAAATGGGTGTCAAGCTATAGCCTTTTAACCAAGGGAAGATGATATCCCCCCCTGCCGTGTTCCATGTCAGGCTTTTCAAGAACGGGGAAGAGGTCACCAACTATGTCGCTTGGACCACCAAAAACAATGGCTACAGATGGTGGCGAGCTGACTGCGAGGGGGCCGATTGCCAGAACAACAAATCCCTTCCCCCTAAAATTAAGCAACACCCCAGAGACCATGGTAGGGGATTTCCACATATTTGGGACCATCCAAGGGACCAATTTAGGACGTGTTTAATATTCGGATGATAAAAGTATGAAAATATGAGTTGGCAATTGCGAATAGCTGCCAGCACTTGGTTTAAAATATGGAAATATGTCTCCCCACAAAGTGGTGCCCCCCAGTTATGTTTGTTGGTTTAGTTCCCCCCTAGTTCGCTATATCTAGCATAAGCCATAGAATTAAGTGGCAAGTTCTAAGTTCACTAACTTAGCTGTCATAAATCAATCAAATAAATCCTCATCAAATACATATATATATATATATCTAATATCATATATTTTATCATATATTATATCATATATTATATCATATGTTATATCATATATTATATCATGTATATATAGTAACTGCTGGTTATACCCGGCACCACTGGGGGGCGCAACCAGGAAGGGGATCGTACTGCAGAGGGCTTCATGAACTTCGCCCGTCAGCATGAGTTGCTTGGCGGCCTTGGCGGCCTTGCACGCCTTGGCGGCGCTAGAGGCTTAGGTATAGATCGGTTAGTGTGGACAATGATGGGAAACTGGGTGATTACCATGGTTAATGATGGTTAATGATGGTTTATGATGGTTAATAGTGGCAAATAGTGGTTAATTAACTGGTTGGTGGTTTGGAACATTTTTTTCCCATGGGTTGCAAATAATCCTAACCCCATTGACGAACTCCATCATTTTCAAGATGGTTTTTTATCACCACCAACCAGCTGTAGATTAGATCAACACGGGATGGTGGATCCACTGATGCTGCTTGAAAATGATTCGTTGTTTTTGCAACCAACTATCGTTCATGAATTGAAGATACAATGAAACTCCAGTTCAACTGAATATAGTTCGTTAAATATCACATCAGTCATGAAACTAGTCTATAGTGCATTGATTATTCCCAATAATCTGTCATTTTGCTTTATCATTCATTGTTCTCCCACCATGCACACACACAACCTATGTGAAATGCTAAAACATGTTAAAGACTTTTGTCCTTGGGTGTCCCAGTCATGGTCGGTTTCTGGCATGGTTTATGAACAACTTATTGGGTTTACCACATCAATGTGTTGATATCCCATTCCACCATTCCATCCTGCTTTTTCATACCTAAGAAACTTCCATCCCGATCATCCCTGAAGGAACTTGGCGCAACAGTCGATGCCATTGACTGCTGCAGTTCTGCTGCCCTTGACACGCCCTGAGCGTCGAGCGACGAAACTGCGATGCAAGGACTTTCTGTAGACCAAAGTGTCGAGCCGATCCGTGACTCAGTGATGAAGATGAAGTTTGAAAGTGATTGATATAACTATAAATTGATAGTGATTTATAGTGGTTTAATGGAATTTTAGAGTGATTCAATGGGATATTAATGGGATATACCCTCTGGTAATGACTAGCAGTTTGCTATTGAACATAGCCATTTATAGTTGATTTACCCATTAAAAATGATGATTTTCCAATCAAAATTGGCGTAGCGAACCTTGCAATTTGCATCTCGGTCATGATTCTCAAGACAATTACAATGGCCATGGACAATTGTTTGAACATGGGCGGCCACAGCTCACTTGAGGATGGGTAAACAACGACGCGTCAAATTTCCTGAGAGCCAGTTATTTTGGTATGAACGCTAGGGTCGCAGGATAGACGCACGACACATATGCCACAAATCTATTTTTGGTGCAAAGTTTGAAGATGGACCTTGAACAAAACCTTGGCAACAGCTTCCATATCAGATAATTAGGGCATACTAGGACATGTTTTGTTTTGCCAAACCATGTGTCCTTTTACTTATTTTTGATTATATATTTGAATATATTTGATATGTTAGATCTTTGATTCATCCATCTATGTCAGATGTTATATATAGTTAACCTTCAGTCAGCTATTAGATGTTTCAACAGCTGCTGGCTGAATTGGCAAGGTGCAGAGGTGGCACCCACGAATCTTGGGGAGTTTCCGTACTCAGTGGATAGTTAGGTTTGAGATGGTTTGAGGGGAAGAACTCAGAATTTTACCGTGACACCGTGACCCAGCTCTTTTATGTAGCAGTGTCATGTAGCCTCCAGGAATCAAAAGTGGGATGGGAAATCCCCTGCATAAATTTGATAGAGGTAGCTTTTCCCAACTGATTAATATTTTTCAGAGGGGTTGAAATCACCAACCAGATGTCAGTTGAAGCTGTGTAAAGTTTGTTATTCCACTGTTGCACCTTCTGCAACAGTCCAGCTGATTGTCACGGCAGAGAGGTTGCATATGAAGCCCTGTTCCGGAAGAGTGGAAAAAAACTGTCCGCCAATGATATGTTTGCCTAAAGGTTTTGGCTTTTGGAGGCAAATGTTGGTGATCATTTACCATAATGCACTTTAGAGGACGCTCCTGGTCAAAGTTGGTAGCGTTCGAATCCCCATTTTCGCTGATTAGAACATATTAGAATCCACAATTAATTGATGTTGCTCGGTTGGTTGGGTGAATTTGTTTTCACACTGTTGGTTGGTTTGCATTCTCAGTTTGGTGCAGGATCTAAATTCAGTGTCTAACATCCCCCAATTCTATGCTCAGAATCCCAGTCGATGCTTCAAATCTCAGAATGTTTGGCTTAGCTCCACATTGTCTAGTTGAAATCTTCAAGTTATGAATAGATCCCCACGGTCCGCACTAAGGTTTCGCTTCAAAAGAACAGGGATAGACCGAGATTTTCCAAACATTCAGAAAGCCTCCCTCCAGCACCGTGCTGGCGCTTCGACAACTTGTTCGATGTTTTTTGCCATCCCAGGTATGGCAATACCCATGAGCTAGCGACCTTAGTCCTGCAGTTTAGCAACCGAGGGCTTTGGAAGGACCCAAGGGCTTGGGGGGGTCCTAGGGATCCCCAATAGCTGGATGGTTTATTTCGAATTATCCCCACCATGACATCTATACGTTTTGTTACTGGCAAATCTTCTGGCATTCTATCTGGCATATCTTCTGGCATATCTTATGACATTCTATCTGGCATTCTATCTGGCAAATCTTCTGGCATATGTTCTGGCAAACATTCTGGCACTTTATCTGGCATACCTTCTGGCATTCTATCTGACATTCTATCTGGCATACCTTCTGG
>Ga0126342_10013094_pt1 | contig 14738 bp, 12 predicted proteins | sample Cyp1metagenome_FD_92528 | JGI IMG/M metagenome (GOLD analysis project Ga0126342, IMG submission 92528) | Coral microbial communities from Lord Howe Island, Old Settlement Bay, Australia - Cyphastrea 1 metagenome | ecosystem: Host-associated > Invertebrates > Cnidaria > Coral ... | reverse complement strand
GGTGGTACGGTTATGTACGGTTCACTGGTACGGTCGGTACGGTTGGTAAGCGTACCAAACGTACCTTACTAAGCGTACCAACCGTACCAACCGTACCGTACCACATGTACCAACCGTACCGTAGCAAGAAAACCAAACCTACCAGCCGTACGTACCAGACATGTTTGGATCTTACTTAAGGCCTCTACCACCTATCTTGAACCTAGCTAATATATATATATATATATAACAATTGACAATAAATACATATTATATAAATATAATAAGGCAAGCCTAGGCCTGAACATCTTCCCATTCTATCCCATAAGCATCCCATCTTTCCCCATTAGCATCCGAGAAGCTCCCTCGGCCTTATCGACCGCCGCGCGCAAGGCCACCATCTGTGGCTTGATGGTGTCGCAGAGGTAGGTGGCTTCAGCTGACAGGGAGCTGTGCCTCAGGTGTCTGCATTCCATGGTGGTTGTACCCTGAGGTAATCCCCTTTATGGCAGTTGGAAATCCACAAATGGAGGATTTTTGATGGAAAAATCATAAATGGTGGATGTTCCAGCGAGCCACGGTTGATGACCGGAGGGTACAACCAAAAAGGGTAGATTTGACAAGCAAAAATGATGATACCATGATATACCATGGGTGTATAATGATGATTTAACCATTGATGATTCAATGGATGGGATCGGGTACCGTTCGAACAAGCCCAAATAGGAGCAGATTTTTTTTTTGACCTGACGAATCTAGATAGGATCGTGGCTAACCTTGTGAAAAACTTGGCAGATCTTGCCAGCCCCTACTTTTTAGGTGCAGGACCATTCTTTCATCGCTACAAATATTCAACATATCTTGCCTTCTGTAAAAGCATTGAACCAGGCATCCGCCGAAATCCAGGTGTCTAAAACCTATGACTTGGAACACTCTTCCTAACCTGGGTTGTTCACCAGCTACTAAGCCCGCTCTTTTTTTTTGGGTGTCATCCTCATGTTGGTTCCTTAAATCCTCATCGAGGAACATGTCCTTGTTGATTCTCCAGTAATTTAACAGTTTGCGAAGTGGAAAATCGCCATGTTTAAGACCGCCAAAAAAAATCGAACTATGAATGGGCGAACTGCAACAAATTATGCACCGGAGGGTAAACTCCGAATTAGATGGTTGGTTTATCCTCATACATCCCATTGTATCCTCTTTGTATCCCGATTGTACTACCAGTTTGGCTGGTTGAGGTCCCCTATTTAGGTTGGGAAATCTACTGGAGGTTCCACATCTATCGGGGGAGGGTCCCAGCGTCGGCTTCTTGTCAAAGGCCGTCTTCAATTTCTCCAACTGGTCCAAGATGGCATCGTAGATGGCCTCAAAAAACTGTTCACAAAACTGGCATCGTTGCTGCCGATAACTTGTGAAACCGGGGAACCAACCAAAACAACCAAGACATGGGGATGCGCCAAGGCTCTACGATGTGATTGAATCATATACACATGAATGATGTGAATGGATGAACCTCATGTTTAAGGTGGCCGCACCCGTCACGGGGCGGGACTGTTGTGACTTCTGCCAAGTGTCGTGGGGTTCTGCGCCAGACTTGGGAGAAAATCGTGTTGGGTTTTGGACGGTTTTTGGGGGTGCAATAACGTCCTTTCTACTTGCATGGATGATGCTACGCTCTTGTCCTCAACTGTCAAACATCTTTGATGCTACAGTGTAATACCATGTAATACCTGTAACATCTTGTCCTTAACTTTCAAGATATTGGCCTAGAATTCCCAGTGGGATGAGTTGGACAAACTCTGTGCAGAGCACAAGAAGAAAGTTGGAGCATGGCGCTGCCGATAAAAGATGCAGTGTTGAAAGGTCTGTCTGAAGATTGCATCCATGATGCTTTCAAAAGCGCCTAAAGCACCGCAGTTCCACAGGCGCCGTAACCATGTTTAACAGGCTATTTTGATAGTCAGCAGGGTATCTGCTTTTGATCCACCAAACTCCACACCTGGCCTTGCGGTTTCCACCCAACTTCTCGAATCCCTTGTACTTCTCCAGGTCCTGTGTGTGGGGCCAGCCAGTTGGGGAGGTAACGTCATTCCCCAAAAAAAATGGGATTGAGATGACCACACTGTGAGGTTCCATGGCTTTGAAATCTTGAAATATGATATGTCGAATCTTGTTCCTTGGCCTCAAAAAACCCGACCCAAAGCACCAATGGCAGCCTTTTTCGTTGAGCCACAGTGTGCTGAATCAACGTTCAACGTTCAACTCGATGTATGTCCCAAGATGTCCAAAGACGTACCATCCGCAAAAATCAAATCTTAGATATGCCGCGACTAAAATAGTTTGCTGGACATGACGTAAATTCCACGCCGTTGTACAATCTCTATATCTATCTATCTATCTATCTATCTATCTATCTATCTATATATATGCATGTCAGGTATGCAATCTATATGTCATTGGTGTAAATGGATTGTATACTGTATATATATATCATATATATCATATTAGATATATAACATGTCATTTGCTAAAAATCTGGCTAGAAATCACCCCGTCTTCGCCTTGGCACAGGCTGGCAGGATGCCAGTCTCGCACATTTGAATCATGGTCTCCACCTTCCATTAAAACGAAACGGCTTCTGAGGAGACCCCAGGAAGTTTTGGCTGAGAAAATCTGGAACAAATACGGATTTCAACCTTGGGAATATAATGAGATATACTATAACCAACAAACAATGGGGATATCCTTCAGTAATCTAACAGTCAACGGGAAGCCATGGTCCATTTAGTTCGATGATCTATTGTGCTTCACAAATGATGATTTTCCAGTTTGCAAAGTCTCAAATTACCAGAGGCTTTGTAAAGGAATAGATTCTGAATAGATAAAACATGATAAAACCAACAATCTTGCAATTCGTCAGAAAGGAACATCATCTTTCAATTCGCCATTCGCAAGCTCAGGTCGTCTCCTGGAACCCGATTCAGATCATGGTGACATTGGCGATATCCCATAGCCATACCGTGGAGGGGTCCACATTCCCCTTACCCATTGCCCATTTTGAATACTAAAGTCCCATTTTGTTTACCAATCTTGATTGGTTTATCTCCCTAAAGCTTAGCAGCTTTGATTGGCAAATCCTTGACTTATCCCACTAATAACATCTAACATGTTCGCAAGAATTTCTTCAGCAACCTGCCTCGCAGCAAAGGGAAGAGATATAGTTCTCCTTGGTACCAGTGCAGAGCAAAAACCAGTCGATGCACAGTGTGGATACCTTGCGTATGTGTGTATAGGTATAAATCTTATGTGTATATAAATGTGAATATATATGTATATGTAATGTATATCTATATGTATATCTATATGTATATCTATATGTATATGTATATGTATATGTATAATGTATATGTATGTGTATGTGTATGTGTATATATATACAATTATATACATACATATACATATTTCTATGCCAATACATGATGTCATGATGTGTACATGTGATATGTACAAGTGATATGTCTATAGTGATTCATCAGCCCATTTCTGGTAGCAACCGGTTTTGATTGGCCGATCCTTTGGAGTTGGTACCATCGATGAATCGATGGGGATTCCTGTCGACTAGATAGATATGATATCTATTGATATCTAATAAGATTCTAATAATATCTACATTGCCATGAAACAATGTGGTAGAAACTAGAAACCCCTTTGACATCCCTTGACTGTATATGCTTCACCAGAGGGGATAAAGACTCAACCTGCAAAATCCCCAGCCATCTGTGTTGATCCCCCAGGTATAGTAACCAAACGGATGGAAGAAGGTTCAATTCACCACCGTTCGAACGTAGGATTTGTCTTTTCGAACTTTTCTGGGGTTGCTGCGTTGCGCACTTCAGAAACTTCAGAAATATGGAAAAGTCGCTTCAGACCATAGCCCCATGCCCCACAGTTCCAATGATGGGCTTGTGATGGGCCTGTGCCAATCCGAGGTCAAACTCCAGCGGCTGTACCAATATCAACAGGTGTCAGGTTGATGCTGGTTGTTAGCCCCGCTTCATCATTTAGGCACCCCTGATTTGTCCCCTTCCCACTGCTCAGGGCATCATCATTCTGCAAGCCACCAATATTTGGAAAATCACCAACCAATCATGCCTTCCATTATGTCCCCATTAAAATGGTTCATGGTTGGTTAGTTATCCCATGTCTATCCTATATCATAAGGTCCCCATTTTCTTTTGCCTAAACACCCATGTATGCTCCTGTTCTTCGCTAAATCCCCGTTAAACCCCACACTAAATCCGCACATGACAATGGAAAATCCCCCCATTTTTTCTCGACTATTTTGCTTTTGAAAATTGAAATCCCCATTTACCTCCGGGATTTCCCGGCCATGTTAAATGACACCGGAGTCTGCATTCCATTCATTGCACAATGCTTAAATCCCCAATAACAATATACAGTAACCCATTGATCATATTCCCATTTTACCCCAAAGATATCCCAACAAAATATCTTTATGAAATCACTCACTGCACCAGCCGAGCATCATACATCACTTCCTGTCGTGCTTCCGTCTCTTCCACCGTGTAGATCTTCAGGTCCTCAAAGAGCCTTGAGCGATTTGAGCCAGGCAGTGGCAGGTGCGGTATACCTTATGGTAATTTGTCACAGTTGGCTATATGCTACATTATGTTATACAATGTTATACAGATGCTACCTTGGAATAATGAGGGATTTGACCAACGATTGTGAGGATGTAATAGAATGATATATATATAGGACAAAATGAAAGATAAAAATAGAAAACAATCTTAAGCGAATAGAATCCCATCACCCGATCATGTTGAACACCCCTGCATTGGGCCCCAATAGAGGCATAGACCTGGGGCTTGTTCGGGTAGTATGTAATATCATGGGAGACGGGATCTACAAAAGGTGTAGAGATTGAAACACCAATTTGGTTTTAATGAGTTGCGATTTTTTGTCGGTCCATAATTTTGCATTTATTGGATTTCGTGAACATGTTTCTGAGTTTCAAGTGGTTGCGGCAAGTCAAGTTGCGGTCGGTCAATCCAAAGGCTGCCCTGTCTCTAGACTCTATGGATTTGTATCTCGGCCATTGTGGGACAAAAAAATATGGCGCAAGCAGAATGGCAACCCATAGTTGTGTGCCATTTCCTTTCGGGACTTCCAAATAGGTGATTTTGAAGTTTGAAGGGAAGAACTGAGAAGCCACCTTCAACACTTTTGTGCCGCTAGGTTGGGCCAGATTAAGGGATTTCTTTCATGAATACGTTACACAGGTTTTGATCCTGACATTGGAGATAACCAGAAAATGCCAGAAAATCTCAAAAGATGTTGGGTGACATCTGAAGAGTCTGAAGATTCATCCGTCATACCCCGTTTGCTACTGCTTGTATCCCCATAATTTCCTAGTTCAAGTACATCATGTCCTCATGTTCGAAGATAACTATAGAACCTCACTATTGGTTGACTGCTTGGTGGTTTCAACCCATTGCACATAAACAGTTGGTGAATTGGAGGTTCATCATTCCACCTGAGGGATGGAAAGTCCCAGAATCAGAAATCACATGATGAGCGAGTGAGATCTTCATTGTCAGAGTTCGCATGCGAAATGAGTCGGCAGAGAATCACGTTTCCCCAAGGAGTGTCGCTTCTGCGGTCGTCTTTAGCCAAGAATCTTCTTGTTCTTGTCGGAGTTCCAGGTTGCAACTGCCTTCCTGGGCCCAGATTTTGCTGTTGAAAGACTGAAGGAAGCTACCCTCTAGGTAACGAACCAGAAAGAATTGGAAGTACCCATTAAATATGAAGACATGCAAGGCAGACCTGTTGGGTAAGCAACTTGAAGATGAAAATCCGTACTCTTTTCTACGAACAGATCTCAAATTTTGGTTGGTTGCTCAAGAGAAATATGTCTACAGCCTACAGTTACAGGTCATTCTTTGAAACCGCTGTCCTTCGTTGGAGAAAGCGGATGTCCGCAGTTCTTGGCAGCTTACGCATCCCTTTTCTTGTTGGTGCATGCTCAGTATTGTTCATCTTGTATAAATGTATATTATTACATGTATAATGTCCACCCTGGATGAATGAATCCTGACTATCAATTGGTGGGGTTACCCCCAAAAATAGTCATAAATTACTCTTTAAGTTGGTCCTCTCCCCTATCAATAAATTGGGGATCAATCAATCCTGGCTTGACTGCCATATATATATATGTACAGTATATATATATATACATATATATATATACATATATATATATGTATCCATGGCAAAGTGCTCTTCGTTTTTCCACCCCCAGCGCTTCTGAGCCGCGGAGTGGTGTTCAGGTTGGGCAGGCCACGCTTGTTGGCCTCAATGGGCCACTCCGCAGAATAGCCGTTGCCGGTGAAAATCACGTGTTTGTTCTCCTGGGGCGCCAGGCAAGGCGAGGCCCCAATGAGGATCAACCATGGATCAACCAAAACCTTGGGTTGTGAAATGTGTAGTTTGATCATCTTTCATATGATATCATATGTTTATGTACTATCTAACTATCTATATGATGTTCTATCAACTTATCAAGAAAACGCAGAAAAGAAAAGTGAGGCAATGAACTCAGGTGAACTAACAGAAATGGGATCTTCGACAGGCTTGTAGGAGATTGACAGATATTGCCCATGGGACCCATTGAGAAATAAGCGGCATTGATGAACCAACAATCAGCGGAATCCAGATAAAAATATTTGTCCAAAATTCACTGAACAGTGGATACGATCAACAAACGTAGGTTTACAACATCACCACATAGGATTCAGCTAAAGACACGGTGGCCTTCGAGCACTTGACATCTCAACTGCGCCATCAAGGACAACCAAATACTATAATACTGTAGCCACTGTAGCAACTTTGCAATCTTCCAACTCTCAGATTCTTCTATCTGAACCCCAATTGATCTTGGTATCCCAGTGGTTGTTCGCTGTGGATCCCCTGCCCTTCCGTCACCTTGTAGACCTGCGCCACAGCATCGCGGTGGCTCATGCCGCCCTCAATGAGTCCGGCCAGGTGAGCCATGCCAGCAGACATCACCGCGTTGCACACCATGACGGGCAAACAGCAGTTCCTGAAGCGAACCCGGAGCCACGGGGTAACCCAGACCAACATGTGGCTACAAATGGCGCAAAAACCGCTGCTGCTGGATTCAGGCGTTTTTTTTGGGGGTTGCTCTTGATTGGTAGAGTTGGGCTGCAGTTGGGTTTCTCTATGTTTATCGCTATAACCAGTGATATGATCACCATAAGATGATATAATTAAGCCCTGCAACCCTTGCGACAAGCCACAGGATGGGATGACTATGGAGGGGACTGGGATGCCCAGTTTGGGCTTCGTCCACAGCAATAACAAATACATATTAATATTAACCCCAAGAAAAATTCGAAGAAAAAATTACCCGCAGCATGTGCGCTACGCCCCATTTTCCATACGGTTTTTGCATGGTTTCTTTACGGTTTCTTTAGGGTTCAGTTAGGATTTCTTTAGGGTGGATTTAGTGTTTTCCGTAGGGTTTTTGTAGGTTTTCTTTCATGTAAGAAAAGAGTTTTTGAAAATCAGCCGATTCCCCGCAGAGAGACAACAATCATATCCCTCACGAAGCCTCGCGAGGGACATGAAGTTTAACCGTCTCGACATAGTGGAAGGCCACAAAATACTGTAATGGTCACCAAAAATGAGGTTCCCGGCAATCATCCCAAAAGAGTTTGGGGCATAGCACAAGTGCTGGCCGAAAAATTACCTTAGGATTTTACGAAGTTCTATCTGATACTATCTTTTTGGGGGGTTGCTATAATTAATCACAATAAGACCAGCAACGCCACTGCCATCCACCTGCCCCGAGCTTCTGAGAGGATCCCACAGCACGGAACTCGAAGCGGTTGCCGCAGAAGGGGAATGGCGCGGTGCGGTTACCTGAGGCGGACGGCTGGGCTGGTGTCCACCTGAAAAAGATATGGGTTGTGGATGGTTGTGGGTTTATCTGAAAATAGGTAACCCCTAAATCCAGTGGTTCATCATCATTTTCCCTATGATATGGGAGGTATACCCCATTTTCAGACACCCATATGCTCGTCATGTTTGATTGTCATCCCAGTGCTAGACTTGAAAACCATGGTGTTGGAAACCACCAACCAAATGAAAATGATTCAATACCCCCCGAGCCAAAGGTTGATAGCCGTGCTTGGGGTAAGATTGCGGCGGATGGGACTGGACTTAGAAGTGCCACATGTTGAGGAATCCCCAGACAAAAATGTATCGTTGATTGCGAATGGGTATGGGTCAAGTCATTCGGCATGAGTATAGGGCCGATCCCTCTAGAATCCCTCCGGTTTACAAAACAAATGGTTCTGACCCCTTCAAACCTCGAATGCCTTTGGGATATACAGCCAATCACTCAGCAGTTTTCATCACTTCAGTTGCTTCGTCCCAGCGATTTATTGGCTGACGCGTGACTTTTTTTGGTGGTTCTAGGTCCGTTTTTTTTATGAATGCACCTAATGTGGTAAACCCAATGCCATGGTTTCTACCACCCACTTCTGGTGAGTCATTGGTGATGGTTTATGAGGTAGGGTTTCCCACATTACAAAACCTTTTTTGTTGATCAAACTCCTGATTGCTGGGGTTCAATCCATTATATCTGGCTGAATTGGAAAAACTCAACCTTAAAAGCCGCGCCGTGTGGGATACTTACTCTTAGAATTGGACAAACACAGCACACCCATGTTCTTGGTGAGTATACTCATATTGCTGGTATTATTCCATGCTGTTGTTTATGCTGGAGACAGCGATAACGACCTGGACAAAACCTTGATTTTTGGCATTTTAACATGTTTTCCCTCTTGATCGCTGCCCACGGGATTCGATTCTCCGCAAGTTCGTGGCTCTTGGGGTTCGGTTGATGTGTTGGGTGATGGGAATAAATCAAAATGACAATGCACCGTCTAGATGATCCCCCTATAGATTAGATCCCTATCCCAAACATGATGAATCCCTTATTTGTAGATTAGATCAGATCCCTATCCCAGCGATAATGACGCTCACTACATGATGAATCCCCTTTTGGCCCTATAGATAAGATGTCGGGTCCAACCACAGTAACCCTTACACTTCGACTTTGTTCATACCACTCTTTCGACATTGTGTTTCAACGTCACCTGCCATGGCCAACATCTCCAGTCATCAGTTGGACGCAAGGGCTCCAGCAAATCTTGGAGCCTTGAAACCATGGAAACCTGCAACCTTGGATTCCTGGAGCCTTGCAACCTCTGAACCTTGGAACCCTGCAACCTTCGAATCCTGCAACCCTGGAGCTCTAGAACCCTGGAACTTTCGACTCTTTGCAAGTCTGGAACCTGCACTGGGAACCTTCAAGTTTTACCTGAAGCTTTGAATTTTGGGACTCTCACGGTATGGATCCCTTGGTCCATGGAATCTTGGAACCAGGAAACTTGGAGTGTTGGAAGTATGAGGCTCTAGAGTCATGGAATCGTGGAACCCCAAACTTGATCAACCTTAGAGTCTTGCTACTGTACCCCGCCTGGAAACCGGGAACCCTGTGAAAAAACTTAGAACCTTTCACCTTGTGAAGCTGTAGAGTTGACGTTTTACTGTGGATCATACTGTTCATATTGTGTTCTTTAAAAAACTGAAGCAGCTCTATTGTATTTTGCGTTTGCTTTGCATTGCGCTGGTCATTTCGTTGTTGATGAATCAAACCAAGACCCTTACGAGTCTGGAACCGTGATGCTTGGAACCTTGAACACTGGAAACTTGGAACCCCAGAACCCTGATAATCTAGAACTCTGGCTCTCGAAATCTGCAACCTTGCAACCCTGGAAACCTGCAACTGTGGAATCTTGGAACCCTGCAAAACCTTGGAACCTTTTCCAATAACATTGCAACCTTGGGACCCTGGAACCTGCTGTTGGGCTGCAAAGCTGGGCTAATTCCCAATTCTTTGATTCCCTATGTACGTTACAACCATTGTCATCTAGAATCTAGAATCACAGTTTTCCAACGGAAAACCATATGGTGTCTGAAAATTGGCCAAATCCCTTGATTAAATCATCAATTCCCACTATTCCTCTTGCCATTTGAATGGCATCCGCCATGATCTCCCCATCAGCCAGAAAAAACCTACGTCCCAGCGGCGATCTTCCACGTTGGCCTCGATATGCATGGCTGCGCTGCAGCCGGTGGCCTGCTTCTTCTTCTCCGCCTTGTAGCCTCGCTACGGACCGCTGTGCATGAACATCGAAGGGATCTCGAAAAATGCAGCTATGCATGAGTTTGATAAATATAGAGAGAGATATTTATTTATTCATTTATTTCATTTATTTATTTTTATTTTGTGTTTATTCATTCATTCACTTATATATTTATTTACACACACATATGTATATATATATACACATATGTGCATGAGGTGTATTCAATATACCGATATGGTTTGTGTGTCTGACTTGATATGGACTATTTTTACATGATATAGATCTATATAGTATGTTACGGTATGTATGCGTATTACACACATGTGTATTTACTTGTCTGCAGGTTTCGCGGGTTTCCGCTGAGGGGAATTTCCACAGAAAACGCTGGAAACGATGGCGCTCATTGAAGCTGTCGCATAAATCTATTCAGTACATAAATATTGTGGTTATTTACTGTTGTCATGAATTCGTGTATGGCGATTCTCTCAATACACTTAATACACTTGGGAATTTTGCAAAGATCGCCCTTGCATTCGATGGTTATTGCTGTCGCGATTGCCCTATCATCCGGGCCACCCAAAAGATCGCCACCGTTCACGATGCTCTCCACGTGCTGCTCAAAGCCCTGGCACATGGCTGGAAAATCCCCCAGCCATAGAAACCTCCATGGCTGTGGGGGATGTCCCAGCTGGCATTGTTATCGGCTCAGTTGATTCCTGGATTATTTTTTTCGAAACATTACCGGAGTTCCTGCGAACATTTTCCCATCCAATTCTGGGCCGAAGCTTGATGAAGACATGGCCATGGAACCATTGTTTGCACCCTGGTGTTCACGTCAAATTGGCATAGCGGGATGTTCATCTCCTAAGTATGATATTGTAGGCCTTGGTCCACCTGGATGTTAATGAACCGAAACCTTGCCGACCCACAGCATGCCTGACCAGGATACAAACTGATGATGGCGGGTGGCGCTTCCTGCATCGGAGCTGACGTGTTCCTTACCTTCATGAGACGTCAGTAGATGCTCATTACTTTGCGAGTCAAAAGGCCTACATTTTGTGCCGATTCTCTAATTAACGCATCCTCCTTCTGAATAAATTTCCCAAATTTTCCAAACATGATGGTCTGCTTAATTTTTGGGAAATCCGCCCGCGCCGAAGGTGCCGAGGCGTGGTAGTTTAGCAGTGGATGCGACCGGACAGATTGTCAGACTGGTACAGCTTCAGCTGGGGGGCTCGTTTTCGACAGAGCAGCCGCCAAAAAGTGCGCGACGCTCTGGTTAATTGCACCCAAATAGACGATTTCGATCCAACGTGGCCGCAACATTGGCCCGACTTGGGGCCAACTTCGGCCAGCAAGGCCCCAGCACTTGGCTCCAACCTCGGCCCAACTCGGCTCCAAGATTGCGCAACTTGGCCCCAACTTACACCCGTTTGGGAGCAACTTAGGCCCAAGTTGAGGTCCATATACAGTAGCTTCAAAATGGGGAACATAGCGGCTTTTTTTTGCTATCGATGATGCTTCCTTCGTTTGAAGCAATGTTCCCCATGTTGTGCCTCCGTTGGCCCCAACTTGGCGCAAAGCTGTCGCCAAAGGTGCCAAGTTGCGACATTTGACAGTTGACTTGGGTTTCCATGTGCATCACATGGCTTCAATTTGGAGTCCATCTGTGTTGCTTCGGGCCAAACTTCAGCCCAACATGACCCATTTTCGCCCACTTGCTCTTCAGTGGAGTGCAAGACAGGGCAGCTTGGGCCCAAGCTTGGGCCCAACCCGAGCCAATTTTGCGGACTCAATGCGACACGCTGAAAACTCGCATTTTCACCGCGATGTCCAACGTTTTTTGGGTTTGATGGGGTTCGTGCAAGGCCATGTTGCCCACATTGGGCTTGTCTTGGGCCCAACTTCAGCGCCAGATGCCCCCACACAGGACCAAATTTCGCATGCTAAGCCCAACTTGCGTCCAAACGTGCCCAATTGCGCCATGTTGGACCGAGTTCGGCGCAAGTTACGCCGCCCAACTTAAGGCCAAGGACCGCCAAGTTTGACCCCAGTCGGCTTTCGGTTGGGCCAAGTAGGCCCGATTCTTTCCTCTCCATCCTATTCCCTGGATGTGGGCGCTTCTCGACGAATAAGTTGCGGCCAAACCGTCACCCATCCACAAATTGTTTGGGGGACGGGAAGAGTGCCCGAAGCTTCAAAGCACCCATGCCATGGCCCCAAAACACAAACACACCCACTCAATTTTTAAAAAATAGATGGGCTTCACAAAGCTTCACCCAATTTCAGACAATCCCTTTGACATCCCTCGTTCACAGGACTCACGAATATTAATATTTTAAAAACTACACCACCGTAGACCCCAAAACAGTGGGTGGATTCCAGAAGTGTTTTGGGGAACAGGGTCAAACACATGAAATAGCAGCGACAGGAATGACTATGGAAAAAATAGGGAAATAAATAAGGAAATAAAAAGAGGAATAAATAGGGAAATAAATAGGGAAAAAAATAGGGAAACAATAGGGAAACCAAAAAATAAATAGGAAAATAAACAGGGAAATAAATAGGGGACTAAATAGGGAAATAAATAGGGAAATAAATAGGGAAATAAAAAGGGACATAAATATAAAAATAAATAGGCAAATGAATAGGGAAATAAATAGGGAAATAAATAGGGAAATAAAGAGGGAAAATATAGGGAAATAAATAGGCAAATAAATAGGGGAATAAATAGGGAAATAAATAGGGAAATAAATAGGAAAATAAATAGGAAAATAAATAGGAAAATAAATGGGGAAATAAACAGGGAAATAAATAGGGAAATTAATAGGGAAATTAATAGGGAAATAAGTAGGGAAATAAATAGACAAATAAATAGACAAATAAACAGGGAAATAAATAGGGAAATAAACATGGAAATAAATAGGGAAATTGATAGGGAAATTAATATGGGAATAAATAGGGAAATAAATAGGAAAATAAATAGGGAAATAAATATGGGAATAAATAGGTGAATAAATAGGGAAATAAATATGGGAATAAATAGGGAAATAAATACGGAAATAAATAGGGAAATAAATAGGGAAATAAATAGGGAAATAAAAAGGGACATAAATATAAAAATAAATAGGCAAATGAATAGGGAAATAAATAGGGAATAGGGAAATAAATAGGGAATAGGGAAATAAATAGGGAAATAAATAGGGAAGTGAGTGGGCGAGTGGGTAGGAAAGTAAATAGGGGGGTCTTTAGGGAAATGGATAGGCGGGTGGGTGGGGAAATTGGTGGGGAAATAAATAAGGAAATGGGTGGGAAGGTGAGCAGGGGAGTGGGTGGGGAAATTATACAACAGGGAAATAAATAAGGAAATAATTTTGGTAATAAATAAGGAAATAAAAAGGGAAATAATACGGAAATTTTAAAGAATTAGTAGGGAAATAACTAGGGAAATAAAAAGGGAAGTAAATAGGGAAATAAATTAAGGAATAAATATGGGAATAAATAAGAAAATAAATAGGGAAATAAATGGGAAATAAATAGGAAAAATAACACGGAAATTAATAGGGAAATAAATAGGGAAATATAGGGAATAAATAAGTGAATAAATATGGAAATAAATAGGTAAATTAATAGGGAAATGAATAGGGAAATAAATAGGGAAATAAATAGGGAAATTAATAGGGAAATAAATAGGGGAATAAATAGGGAAATTAATAGGGAAATTATAGGGAAATTAATAGGGAACTTAATAGGGAAATTAATAGGGAAATTAATAGGGAAATTAATAGGGAAATAAAAAGGGAACAATTTAGGGAAATAAATAGGGAAACCATATTCTAAAAAATAAATAGGGACATCAATAGGTATATAAATAGGGAAATAAATAGGAAAATAAATAGGGAAATAAATATGGGAACAAATAGGGGAATAACTGGGGGAAAAAATATGGGAATAAATAAGGAAATAAATCTGGTAATAAATAGGGGAACATAAAGGGGAATAAATTAGGGGAAAAAAAAGGAAATGAATAGGGGAATAAACAGGTTCATAATTAGGGGAATAAATAGGGAAATTAAGATGGAAATAAATAGGGAAATGAATATGGTAATAAATAGGGAAATAAATAGGGAAATAAAGAGGGAAACTATAGGGAAATAAATAGGGAAATAAATAGGTAAATTAATAGGGAAATAAATAGGGAAATAAATAGGGAAATAAATAGGGAAATAAACAGGGAAATAAATAGGGAAATAAATGGAAATAAATAGGGAAATAAATAGGGAAATAAATAAGGAAATAAATAGGGAAATAAATAGGGAAATAAATAATGAAATTAATAGGGAAATTAATAGGGAAATAAATAGGGAAATTAACAGGGAAATAAATAGGTAACTAAATAGGGAACTAAACAGGGAAATAAATAGGGAAATTAATAGGGAAATAAATATGGGAATAAATAGGGAAATAAATAGGGAAATAAATAGGGAAAGAAATAGG
>Ga0126342_10013093_pt1 | contig 14738 bp, 8 predicted proteins | sample Cyp1metagenome_FD_92528 | JGI IMG/M metagenome (GOLD analysis project Ga0126342, IMG submission 92528) | Coral microbial communities from Lord Howe Island, Old Settlement Bay, Australia - Cyphastrea 1 metagenome | ecosystem: Host-associated > Invertebrates > Cnidaria > Coral ... | reverse complement strand
CATACATACATACATACATACATACATACATACATACATACATACATACATACATACATACATACATACATACATACATACATACATACATACATACATACATACATACATACATACATATATTGCCATGTCTCGACTCATTAACTCTGGCTTTCACTGGCTTCAAGATTGTTCCATATTATAATAGTCCACTTCCAAAGACGGGTCGTTGCCTTGTTGCATCACCTCCTTGGGGTCCCAGGTTTTGATTCACCTTTCCATGGAGATCATGAGTGATATTCCAGCATAAATTCCAACCATAATGATCTACACCCATAATGATTCCAAGTTAATGATAATCCAAGTGATCACTATGGGTGATTATTCCAGCATATATTCCAAGTTTGGGAGTTGTTGGCAGGCTCTGGTCGCGGAAAGCCTTCAGCTGCTGGCCGCTTGTCGCGTGCGCGAGATGCCCAGCGAGGCTGCGACTGGTGGGATGGCTACAAATTGGAAAAGCCCCGTGGAATGTCCGTTTTCGGAACTCGGAACATGATACGTTGAAACTGGTGGGATATGGTGGGATGTTAGTTGATCTTGTATGGAGGGTAAGTGATATGATTTGGGGCTAGAAATTATCAGAATTATCAGGATATAATTGGGGATGTACTGTACAGTAGTGGGGGATCCATGTGATATACCAATGGGCATCTGATTGGTCGTAACCAACAGGGATCCCGAGCCTAATGTTCAACCAGGTGAGACTTCAGACACTGCCTGGCCAAGTTTCCGAAAAATATACCATACTTCAGGCTACATAAGGTTTTAAAGGGCGGCAAGATTGTCATGCCTTTCCCTGTCAATCGCATACTTGGGGTTGCTTTCGTGGTCGTAACCATGTCTTGTCTAACTGGAAGTTCCATTTAATTGGATCAGCTGATCACTCTGTTTTTCTCCTCCTTTGACTCCAATTCGAATTTCGTTTCTTCAATGCCCGCAGTCTGCGTGTCTGCGTGACTGCGTGCTGCGAGTTGGAGTGCCTCCCGCCTTGTGTGAACAAACGACTAATGTTTCTTTCTGGGGGGCTTGAAACGATCAAGTAGAAGAGTTCGGTCAAGACTGGTCAAGAATGAACTTTGGCTATTCACCCCAGGTGGTAGGTCTTCTACACCAACGACTTTTCTGAAGAGAATCTGTATGTCCAGGACAGCCCTACCCTTGCGCAACAGGTCCTCCATGACATCTTGCGGGTGGCCTGTTCGTATCTGGAGGCCGGGAGGTAGCTCTGCCGTGGTTCATAGTGAATGTTCAGCCAGGAATGATCAGCTACTATCAGCTACTTTCAGGTTCCCTTTTGTTTGCCAAAAAGATACAGTACATTTAGTTTTGAATGATATATGGAACACGGATACAAATCGATAGATCGAATAGAACATATCATCAGAAGATGAACGCAAAGAATAATAAGGAATACTACAGAAAGTAATAGCAAAGAATAGTTTTAAAAAAACACATATAGATTATACATGTATAAACTATAAAGATATTTCAAAAAGACCATAGGATGATATGTCAATTTGAGATGATTTGGGGTACCATTGAAAAACAATTGTATAAACCCCCTATATAGTTTGCTAAGGTTGGTTATGTATACAGAATTATATAATATGATATAATAGGAATATACAGGAATATAACCGGCATTAACCAACTAGATCATAATTCAGAGATTTGACCCAGCACCCCAACCTGCCACATCCGAGGCCTCCCGGTTGTGCGTGTCGAGCCGTGCCGTGACGTTAGCAGCGCAACGATGCCTGCAGATGCTGGGAACACGGCTGGGACGAGAGCAGCTAATGAAGGACTGAGATTTTTGAGGAGGAAACCATAGGCACCCCGGTGACCTCTGAGGACCTCTTAATAGTGGAGCTTTGCTCAGTGGCGTACGCCCAAAACGTCCAAGTCATGAATGACCATGACCTAGTATTGAAACCTTTAGTGACTTGGGGATCCGCCATGACTAAAGAAACACCTATATTATGATGAACATGGTGGTTTTTGATTGGCGATTTATCATGGGGAAGCCATCCATTGGAGATATTTCCTGGGGGATAACCAACATAGATGGTATAGGTATATTTCTGCAATGTTGTGCCTTGACATCCAAATCATTTTATATGTTGTGCATTTGATTTTATAACATGGTTCAAGTATATTCATAAATGGGGGTAACTTGTATAAGTCATGCTAAAGTTATATCAATAGATAGGGAGATATAACATCAGATAGCAGATACATAAAAAAAAAAAACAAAACAGTTGGCAAAGATAGCTGTTTTTTGGCCTGGAAACGGATGTTTTGTATGGCAGGACGATTTTTCTGCTCAAGTGGGGCACAACCAATTTTTCTGCTCAAGTGGGGCACACTTTCACGGAAAGCATGGCTGCAGCTGAAATGTGATAGCACAGAGAGCAACGCTGCAGGACTTCAAATCCTGGCGTTTCCTGTTGTTCAAGAGAAGATGAGAGAAGGTTCGCGTGGAACTCGCATGTGTTTCCTGTTGTTTAGAGAAGAAAACAAGGAAACGCGCATGTGTTTCTAGATCTTACACTTCCAGAAAAAGTAAATACGCATGTGTTTCCACACATGAAAATAAAAAGTGATTGTAAACGCGTATGTGTCAAAGATGAGTTTCCATATCTATACACATGGTGCTCAAAAATCTCGACGTTCGGGATGTGCTTCCACAAAAACATGGGAACGCGCATGTGCATCCTCATGAAAATACCAAAATGGCAAGGGAACGCGATTGTGTTTCCAGCTCACATCACCATCCTGCTTGGTAACGCGTATGTGTTAAAAACGTGTTTTTTTGTGTTTCCTCAAGACTGAAATCAGTAGCTGTTTTTCTTGCTCAAACTCACCCGAACCGCTGTTTTTGCCAGAAACTCTTCACAGTTCGAGATCAAAACGGAACTTCCCAAAATCACATGACAATTGCCAAAAAAACAAAAATATAACTTAACTTACACATAACTTAACATAACTTCAATTTATTTCAATTTAATTTCCCTAAGTCCTTTTATAAAACCCCTAAGTCCATCTTAAGTCAAGGCACATCTTTGCGGATGTGTTTGAAAATGGGATATACCACCCAAATGGTCGTTTATTTTTGTTAACATGATGACTAACTATTTGATGAGTTGGAAAGGGGCACCCTATTTTTTTTTCAAATGGTCATTAAGCATTTTGATTTGCCGAGTCGGTGTCATGTTTTTTCCAATGGCTCCGAAACAGACATGAAAACACAGGATTTGACGAATCTACAGGAACTCTTACTGATAAAAATTATTGATAACGTTTTGATATATACAGTAATTATATTTTTTTGTGGGACGCTGCAAGCTATCCAAGTCTAAGAAAAACAGGACCCTTTTTGTACTGGCATGTTGTTGACTACCTATGAATTGATTCTCGGGGGTTTGCACTCCTCAGTATCTCGGGGGCTTTGACCCCCACACAATTGGGAAACTTTCCGCTGATAAGAAATTCCCTATTTGGGGCCGTCCAAGTGACGACACATCTGTACACTTCGAAGTTCAACCCATATTTATCTATATCTATATATTACATAGTCAAATTTTAATTTGACTTCAAGTCAAATTCCAATGCCCAACATGAGTTTCGTCGCAGGAAGTGTCTTCCGTGGCTCCTGGCCTCAATTTGGATGCTTTACTGACAGGCCGTGGAAATCCCACAGTGAGAGTCAGGGGGTCAGAATCAAACTTTTGGGAACACATAAAGGCAAGCAAAACAGAATACACAAAACGCCCAAAACAATGCTTAGGTGGAATTTTAAGGTTTGTTGGAAATCCATGCGAAATTGTTATGTCTGATATGTTATGCGCACTCTTTGATGTTACATATATATATAAATACATATGTGGCCGGGCCTCAAAATGTAAGACCTCGATCCATACCCTGGATCCACAAGCGATCCATAGCCCCGATCCATACCCATGATCATACATCTCCAAGGGATCTGATCCATCCCCTTAATCCATACCCGGCTATGAAAAGTTGTACTTTTACCAAGACCACTTTAGATACCTTCTCAGTAGGTCCAGATCAAACCTCTTATAACCGCGGAACGATCCATACCTGTTTTTGAGCCATACCCCCCCCTCCCGCCCCGATATCTATGTATACTATATATAAATATACAATATACACATGTGATACATGTGCAAATTGACAAATTGGAAAGTTACTTGCTACTTTCACTAGTATATACATCTGATACCAAACATCGCTGTCACATTGCTGCATTCACCTAGGCCTAAAGTTTCCCAGCTACCTATCCCCAAGAACGGGTAGAATGTTTGAAGGTGAAATAATCCGTTGATGCATAAAATCTAGGTGAATTATATTGACCTCGAAAACATCACGTAAATTTAGTCATGAAGGCAACCACCCAAAATTCCGAACAGATCTGGTTTCTCAGGTTTGTGCACCAGTTATTGATGTCATTAATCATCGGGGAAAGACAATTGACATACATTCATTATTGAGTTTGAGGTGAAAGCCAGGGCCCCAGGGTTTGGAAAGTCTCATACGAGAAACCTAGTGATTTAGATTCAGATGGTTCAACATATAAACAGAAAAGCCTCGAAATTCCGGTGTATAGATTCTATAGAGTGTATAGAGATTATTAAGATATATCAAGATATATTAAGATATATTAAGATATATTAAGATATATTAAGATTATCATGGGTTGCCAGCAGATATTCCTTTAAATCAATCCATCGATATGGTTGTTTCCCCAGCGCCGTGAAGAAATGCCGCTTTGAAACGTAGGCCCCGCTGCGAAGCCGCTGGTGCAAGTGGCAGTTCGGGGACGGGCAACGAGGTGGGATTAACGTCGTTACGTGTTGGTCAATGGATTGGAGAACCATATTGTAAATGGGGGTTCGACGGGTTTTTGATCTCAGGATTATTAGTGACGCGGATATTTTAATATGGGATGGTTTATGGGGCTCGTTGGTGGTTTATTCGTGGTTTATTCATTAAAATGGGGGTTCAATATGGAAACCAGCTAAGAATATGAGGATGGGTCAAAGCTGGGGTATACCCCGACATTTTCGAACAGCTTTGATCATCCCAATACCCAAGGGTTCATTAAATACTCGAGTCACTAGAGGGGGTAACCCATAGCAACAGTTTTCCCATCTAGTGACTTTTTCCAAAGAATCCAAGAATTGACCTGTGTCAGACATCTTTCTGGAGGTCTTCCCTCTCCGCTGAAGTGAAGGAGGCAAGTGGAATGGCGATCTGGAGAGAGAAAACCCCTATGGTTGACGAGCATATCCCATTCTTCATAAGAAAAATCATTGAGAACAACTACAAGTTCTATGAAATGTATACTGTACTTATGTATACAATAATATATATATATATATATTATGTATATCCTGAATAGTTTCTATTCTGGTTCCAAGGGATTGCCCGCCGTCGAAAGTTTCGACGGATGTCAAATTAGATTGGTGTGTGCGCAACATCTTCACAAAGCATTCCCTAATCTTCAATTTTTCTGAAGCCCAGCTAATTTGATCAATTTAATCTTGCAATATAAAGCTGGTTGGTGGTTTGGACCATTTTGGATTTTTCCATTGAGAATTTCATCATCCCAACTGACGAACTCCATCATTTTTCAGAGGGGTAGGGCTCAACCACCAACCAGAAAGATTGCTGGAAAATCCCATCCCTCGTGTCAAAGATGTCAATGGGACATCCACGAAAAAAATGGAGTTTTTAAGATGTGAAAATCATGGAAAATCATCTAAAATCATCTAAAATCATCTATAAATATTATAAATTATACTGTTGATTTTCCGCTGCCACATGTGAGTACCAGAGGGTAAGTGGAACAGTGGACCTTTAAAAACTGAAAATCATCGAAGCGCTGTGGACTTTTCCAACGAGATCCATGGGGACGATTTATACCATACCCGGCCTGGTAAACTAACAGTTTGCTATTGAAAATGGCCATAGAAATAGTTGATTTAGCCATTAATAGCATGGTGATTTTCCATAGTAGTCTTAGTTTGCCAGAGGATAAGCTTGGCCACAATCTCAGAGCGAATTTTTGGGATGAATTCTTCAGAGTGGCGCCTAGTTGTCTCTGCAGCTCGATTTTTTTCAAGCCCGAGCCGCTCGTGGGTGCCCTAGAGCATCCGGGTCGCGGGGACCCGGAGGCAGGAAGATGAAGGTCTACCCTCCGGTAATCAAACATGGCAATGGAAAAACTAATGGGTATCTTGATGGGAACATGATCTAGAAGTGGAATATTTATGGAAATTTCCAATTGCCATGTTTGATGTGTCTGAAAATCTTAGGAAACTCCCAAAATCCAGGGTTTATTCACCATTTTGGGGGGTATGCCGGTATACCCTATCTTCAGACACACACACATAGCTAACCAAAATGGGGACATGACTTAACCATCAAAAGCATTGTTGTATTAAAACATCAAAAGGGATGCAAGCAATAAATAATGAGTATGGTTAGACACACCAAAAAATAGGTTACACCAATTTATGGCAATTTTAAAGGGGAAAGTGATGCTATAGACTGTTGGATTTTGGGAGTAGTACATTCTCGGGCCGGCCCTTTATAGTGTATTGTCCATCCTTGGGTGGCTCAAACACCAGACATTCGCCAGGGCGTAATGCGATCATTGTCAGAGGAGCCCACTAAGGTTTCAGGCTTAGGACCTGTCTTTAACACTCTTCAACTGGAAAGGTTCGATAGTCCTCAACTTGAAGGTATAGGTTCTTCGATATGATGTGTTGCTGTGTTACTATTGGGTTCTTGCGCATCTCTGCTTAAACTTTACGCTACTTGCACATGCATATTACATATCTCCCATATCTGAATCTAACCTAATCCAATCCAATCTAACCTAGTCTAATCTAATCTATAACCTAATCCAACCTAAATCTAATCTAATCTACAGTAATCTAAATCTAATCTAATCTAATCTAATCTAATCATATCTCATCTACATAACCTTATGTTATTTTTTTCAACTCATCCATCTTTCAAGTCGTTCGCCTTGGTACAGCCAGGTTGTCACCCTACCCCAAAGGGGTCAGCGGAGAGACAGCACAGCAAAAAATGGGGCAGTTCCTTGGCATCGTTCAAGGGGCCGGCTTGCCCCGGTGGGAAAATTGCAATTTTATGGAAAAATAATGGTGATATCATGGTTTTATGGAAAATAATGGTGATTTTATGGTGATTTTTATGGAAACAATGGGTGATATCATGGGAATATCACCAACTATATGGGCTGTTCATAGGGATCATGAAGATATGTGGACCCTTCTATGCATATCACAACATGTACACTACAGGGCAGATTTCCCCAGTAAATCATGGACGTTGGAGATAGCACAACCCCATCGTGAAATGGGTGATCTGACAACATCAGTTTGCTGTGTCGTTCACATGTTGATTTTCAGAACTTAATGATCAACAAAAAGTATCAAACAATGTCCTTGCAAAACTGCCAAACAGAAACGAAACATAGATCTGACATGATTTGACCTGAGAAAATCCCATGGACATGCCATGACATGCCCAATATTGTTACAACCACCAGATGCACGTTGCGTTTGGATCCCCGGTGGCCCCGGCGCCAAGATTCTGTTCCTGTGAACTGCAGGCCGCGGGGGAGCCTTGATATCTACTGTAAGTCAGCCACTTGATATTGTTGAGTGACCTAAATTACGTTGTTATATAGGATGTATATAATTGTATGTATATATGTATACACATATGTGTGTTTGTATGATTACGTATATATGGTGTATATATATATATATATTGTATATGTATATTTATATGTATAGACACAATGATTGTCTTAATTAACGATTCTGTTACACCCACGATACTGGTATTTAAAACCAAAACAGGTCACGTTGAATGTTCAACCCACGACTGTCATGCGCTTGGCATTGCTTCCCTCCATGCTCACTAATGCTGATTCTCCCTGAGATCCTGAATTTTAGTATTGACTGGGGTAGATAATAGTCTTATACTGCATTTATGTTTCAGTATGTATATATATATATATGTATATAGAGTGTTGGCTACCGATTAGTGTGATGGACCTCTATTTTGGATTTGTTCCAAAATTATTGAGTATCTTGTGGATGGGGGGGTGGGCCTCTATATTGGAAAGTTGTTTCTCAGATCCATTTTTTTTCAGAAGCAGCTTTACCCACCTTTATACGCCTTTCTTTGGGTAAAGCTGGTCCATTTACTTTGGAAAGCCATATCCATGTTAAAGCCTTGAAAATGCAAGGTTTCCCAAATAGTCAGGTGCCTTATTAAACCCTTATTTAAACAACAGCACCCGCACAATTGTTTAAGGGGTACCCCATGAGTGACCCATCCTCAATAATGTATATACTTGTTTGGATGGTACCCTGTTGTGCACAAAAACTTTTGGGGCGATTGTTTTTTTTAAGGAAAATCAATTGAAAGTAGATTCAAATGAATTGAAAGTAAATTGGTTCCAATTGAAATCATGTTTTATCAAGAGCTTTCTTTGAGGTTTAAAAAGAAAATCAATTGAGAGTAGATTCAAATGAATTGAACGTAAATTAATTTCAATTGAAATCCTTTCTTATCAATAGATTTCTTTGAGGTTTAAAGCAATTGAACCTAGATTGATTTCAATTGAAAGCCTTTCTTATCAATATATTTGTTTGAGGTTGAAAAGGAAAATCAATTGAAAGTAGATTGATGTCAATTGAAATCCTTTCTTAAGTTGATCATCCTGAATCCCCCAGGACTGGTTCCCAAGAAAATGGTGAGTTATTGAGTAGCCTAAAATTGTTGGGGGGGGCCACACTAATCAGTAGCCAACATTATATATATATATATATATATATGTATATGTACATTTAATTTATATATGTGTTTTACTTGATCTATTTATTTATTTATTTATAAACAAATAGTTATATACACAAGAGAAGATAATACAAGCTAAGATTGTATGATATGATTTAATATACTGAGATAATGTGATATGATAGCTAAAGCATGATATACCCAAGCGTTAACACCTTGACAAGTGAACCAAACCCAGGGAGTGTGTTGGGAGAGGATCCCAAATGACCAGGCCCAAGGACACTAACCACAGTGGATGTAGGGAACTTGGAATGGGGGGGATGTAACCATATTTATTTTGAGGGACGGTATTGCTATATATTCCCAACTTCCACTTGGTGATGCATTCCATTATATTCGCATTAATAAGGATTTGTAACTCATGTGAACGGAGATGGGATGACTTTCAACCGTTCTACTATTTTACTATTTGTTCTATTCGGCGACAATTATTCAGATTCATTCAAATTCGAGATTGTTGAATGTTTATTGTTTTTTCTATCATAGTACAACATTGGGCCAACTAATTAGTGACATCTCAATGTGGACTTCGATCAACGTCAATGTACTGAATCATATCGCATCTCATTACCTCCCATCACATCGCATCATACATCAAGTAGTTTGGTGGCACATGGCATCATATCTTATTACATCCGAGGGATGCGTCAGTATTTCTTGGTGTTCGCAATAATTTTGGCAATATATACCCTCTGGTTATTTAATGTTATTTAACATAGCCATGGAAAATGGCCCATTTATAGATGATTTTCCCATTAAAACCTCCATTTATAAGGGATTTTCCATGGCTATGTTAAATAACCAGATGGCAGTAACAATTGAGAAGCCACTTGCGACATCTCGCCAAGAATTTCGACCCAAATGGGCCATGGCTTCCGTAGCTCTCTTAAATTACCAGAGGGCAACATGTTTCGAAAACCATCCAACGTTGCGGAGCCAGGAGGACGCAGTGACAATCACAGAAAAGGCAGAGTTCGGTTGGAACAACGAGGAGCAGCTGAGATCGGCCCACTAGAAACAGATGTGATATACATATATATATGGTCTCGTCCTCCGTCTCTCCACCCACCCCCCCCAATGGGTTGGGTCCCCAGGTAGCAAACCTCTTCCCTTCTATTGGCAAGCCAGTGGCTGCATTTCTGAGGTCCAGCTTCGTATTTGCTAGGTCTTTGCAGCATTTCTGACTACCAGCCTCGCATTTACTAGGTACATGCTACCTTTTCGGCGACCTACGCAGCACACATACTCCCTCAAAGTACCTACGTGACGCCTACGTGCTACCTATAGTCATATATACATGTGCTATGTATCTACTTCCTATTTACTACCTGTGTACTCTGACAACACTACATGTGTTTAACATTTACTGTACCTACCATACATTCCAATGATGCCATGCATACCATACCTATCATACCTATCATACATACCACGCATGCCATACATATAAAACATAATTACCACACCTGCCATACATACAATAGCAAACATACATGCCATACATACCATACCTACCTTGCATAGGAAACATTCCATACCCATCATAGTAACCATACATACCATACCTATCATACATACCACACATACCATACATATGAAACTTGTTTTTTACCACACCTACCATACATACAATAGCAAACATACATGCCATACATGCCATACCTACCTTACAGAGGAAACATTCCATACCCATTATAGTAACCATACATACCATACAGACCATACATACTGTCATATCAAACATACCATACCCAACAGACTTACATGCCAGACCTACCATCCATACAATACCAACCATTCATGCCATACATACCATACCTACCATACATACCAAACACACCATACTTTCCAAACATGCCAAACCAGACCGACCATACACACCATACATACCCAACATACCATACCACACCCCCACCACACCACAGGGGGGGAGGGGGAAGATCGCATATGGGGCCAGTATATGGGACCCATCCCATGGGGGGGGAGGGGGGGTGGCAGGGCCTGGTGCATATATACAGACATGTGTGTAACATATGTGCACATAATATTTAGATATATATATAATTATATAATATATATATATATATATAATCAGAGATGTTATATATACGTATGATTGTATATACATATAGCACATTTTATGGATGAGTTATAACCACTTCACCACGACGACTCTAGAAATGATTGCAATTATCCCAAAATGACCACCGCAAATCTAAGAGCTATTGTAGGTACAAACCAGCAGGCAATCTTTGGTTGTATATATCGTTGTGTTCCCCCCAAGAAAATATGCAATTTGTTTGACTTCTCATATTTGTTCTTGAATTGCCACCTTTGGTATAGGGTATCACCCAGTTTTAGACACACTCCAATATAATATACTCCAATATAATATATTGCCCATACATACATAGACATACATATACATAGACATGCATAGCATAGACATACATAAACATACCCTCCTGTCAGCATACAAAAAGATGTGAGAAACCTACCGTTTGTACCATTTTCCGAACCCCAGTGATTTTCCACAGGATTATGACGAGGACTACGACGACGGCGATCTGCAGGTGCGGGTTGCGCCACAGGGAATGCGGACTGAAAGAAGTGGTGATTCGAGTAAAAAACCTCTGATGTAACATGATGTAACCATCAAAACATGGGTAAACTCCGGGTAAACCATGATGAAGTCGTTGGGACTTCATTCCTTTGCCAGTTTGAAGAAAGAACATGTACTAAATAAGCACTTTGGCGAGTACGTTTGGTATTAAATAATGACCATGTCATGAGAGGATGGACATGTGACCTTGGGTGAACATGGGAAGTTCTTATGCCAAGGAATCAAGGGTAAATCGTTTGAAACCTCAGGACTTTGCCACAGATCTTGACACTTTTTTTGGGGGGAAATTCCAACCGACATTGACATAGCAAAGATGAGGATATTGACATGTTTCAGGATGTTATGTCTCCAAGAAATCCCTGCAGATGAACGACTTCCCAGCTCCAAAAAGGTGGAATACAACATCAACTGGTCGGTGGTGACTGGAACATGAATTTTATGACTTTCCCATCATATTGGGAATGTCATCATCCCAACTGACTTTCACATTTTTCAGAGGGGTAGGTATACCACCAACCAAGTTTTTTTCGCTGGGGAATGTGATGATGGACCAGTTGAGAATGGTGGTCGTATCCATTTTTGGACGGAGTCACCGTAACACCTGGGCAGGATGCTTCGACCCAACCACCTTCCAGCAAGACGCTGCTGAACTTTGAAGAATCTTGGCTGGATGGAATTGAATTTCCCTATGTCTAATAGACTTAATGATCTACACATGGACATCTTGATTGGTCATTTTCCAGCGTGCAATGTCAGATTGCTGTGGGGGTAAGGTTGCTGCTGAAAAGAAATGAGATTTCCTTGAGATTAACATGTCACTGGGGGATGGATGGGTAAAGATCCTGGCAAGATCACATCCGTGAGTACGTGATACATGGATCATACAGGCATTCGATTGCCAATGAGTTCGCCTTCAACTCCGGGCCACCCGCCCCACCTTCATTATCTTCATGTTTATTGCAGCACAGGGTTCCCATGAAGATCTCAACATTGGAATCATTGGAGAGCCCATGTTATTTTCGGTTGCCATGGCCCGATAAACTTTACCACATGTGTGGCACTAAAAATCCTCATGGGATCTATGGGGATGGGTCGAAATTGGGTACCGAAATTAGATGGTTAATATACTAATATACCTGCATCCTCGAAAAAAACACTAATAAATGCTCATTTGAGAGATTTCTGCTTTTTGGGCGGTTTTTCTCCATATGAGCGTAATTGCACCACTTTTGGCATTTTTGCACTTTGTGCATTTTGAAGCCAAAATCATGAGCGTATTTTCCCGGGAAATCGGCAAAAAAGCGTAAATGCCCGTCCATCAAGAAACAAATATGTGTGTTCTAGTTCAAGAGCAAAAAGAGTCAGAACGAGCGTAAATCCAAGCGAAAACTGCTATGAGCAGATAAACAGTGCTAAGTGAAGATCCAGGTATGTTGATATATGTTAATATATGTTAAATATATGTTGACATATGTTGACATATGTCAATATGTTAATATTCTACATGTGCTAACATTGGGTGGTCCCATGGGGCTTAGATTTTGACCCATCAGTGATCAGCGAGAGCAGAGGACCTGTCTCCATTGAGTCGTGTCTCTGAGATAGAGGACGAGTCGAGTCCTTGGGGCTTGGGAGAGGCTTGGCGCGCTGGGGCCCTCCCGCAAATGAAGGGAAAAATACCATTGTGACTAAAAATAGTTTGATGTCTAAGATTGTTTGACATGGTATAAATACCATGGTATTTTTTCCCCATAAAATGACATCTGGGCTAAGGCAAAACATGGTTAAGATCTAATGTTTCGTGACTATGTTTGGATGTCCATTGTGGGATGACCAGATCCCAATATACCCCATATACCATGTAACTTGACATATCAAGTTGCTGACAATATTCCATAGCATCCAATTCTATCCCAATGAGTATCCCAGATCTGGTTAAATCGCCAAATATGGTTGGTCAACACTTCATTAACCCCCATTAAACAATTATAATGTCTTGAATCCAATTTAAACTTCAAAAAATCGTGATAAACCCCATCAAAACCCATTTTTTTAAATGACATAAAACCACCACAAAGCCACCATGATCTTATTATTCTGTCGCTTAACGCGGTGTTGCCCAACGCACGTTGCGTTCGCCACAGGACATCGACGCCCTGATTCTCCTCTGCAGTGAGGGTCGAGTTGCTGAGGCCGGTTTTAACCCCCAGGAACTGTAGGTGGGTCACTGGGACAGAATTGAATACTGTATGTAAATAAATATATATATATATATATATATAATTATATAGTGTATATATATAGTACATATATATATATATTTATTTATATATATATATATATTTATATATTTATAATACACATATATATATATAGTACATATATATATATAGTACATATATATATATATGTAGTATATATATATTATATTATATATACGTATACATATATTATTATATATATAACCCATGATATATACTCTTATCTTATACTAGTTATTTATACAATGTGGAAAAGAATAAGGCCATGAACCACCCATGACTGTGAATGGTATTTATACCAACCTGTAAAAATGGTGAAATTGGGGATGACTTATGAACTTGTTTTGCCAACATTAGATGGGCCCCAGAGTCAGAATTTAATTTAAGACCCAACCAGAGATTGGAATGTCTATTGTTAGTAACAACCATTATTGGGGGATCCAATTTTGACGCATACCCAGATAGATCTGTTACATAACAGTTTGACCAAATTTTGCCAACTATGTTAACTATAGTTACATAACAGTAGTACAACTATGGAAAGATTATAAAACAAACTTTGCTAACGTTGAACAATAGAAATATGGGGATCACACATCAGAACTGGTGCGTGGGAAAATAGAAAACGGAGATCTGAACATCTAGTTAACCATGTTGGGTTATATATGTAGTACATATAGTCTATATATATACATATATATATGTAGTACATATAGTCTATATATAGTGTATATATATAGTATATCATATATATTGATATATATATATAGTGTATATATATAGTGTATATATATAAATAGTATATACATATAACGTATAAATATATACAGTATATATATATATAGTATATATATAACGTATAAACTATACAGTATATATATATAGTATAT
>Ga0126342_10013092_pt1 | contig 14739 bp, 13 predicted proteins | sample Cyp1metagenome_FD_92528 | JGI IMG/M metagenome (GOLD analysis project Ga0126342, IMG submission 92528) | Coral microbial communities from Lord Howe Island, Old Settlement Bay, Australia - Cyphastrea 1 metagenome | ecosystem: Host-associated > Invertebrates > Cnidaria > Coral ... | reverse complement strand
TTGGGTGCTTATGTAGCAGGGCACGTTCACAAAATCTGACCCAATCAAGGATTTTCCAAATCTCCACAATGTATATTTCTAAATATACATGCATGTATGTACATATATATATTATATATATATGCATGTGGTCATAGAACTACATGTATAGACTTAAAGATGGATAGATAGGTAGATTAGATTAGATTAGATTATATTAGATTATATTAGATTAGATTATATAGATTAGATTAGAAAGATAGATAGATTAATTAGATAAATAGATAGATAGATAGATAGATAGATAGATAGATATTACATACATACACATATATATATATATTACTTTATCTATACTTATCATCATAGAGATAAGTAAAGATCGGTGCTTTTCCTTTGGACAACAAAAAGACCCGCCATGATCAGTTCGTTGAACAGGACATCGAGCAACAGAAAGAAGTCGCGGCACAATCGACCCTGCCAGAGGAGGCCCAGCGCTGCAGTAGTGTTGGTGGATGATTGGTGATGATTCATGATCGACGACTGATGAGTGTTGATACTTGATTGGTTATGTTCATTACTTCAGTTGATTATTTCGGTTGCGTTTTCTGAAATCGTAGAGCATGATGTCACATAGCGAATGGTTGCTTGGCATCGTGCCTGTCAGTAGTTTGGGGATTCATAACCTTTCTCAAGTTCATCGTTTTCTTCCGACATTTTTGGTCGCCAATGCCCCACACTCACATCTCTGTTTTTGAACTAGCTACATACAAGTTGCGCATACTCCTTTTTACAGTCCTACACTGACCAAAGATTAATCGATGCATGTTCATCATCTTGGGTCTTTTCAAGTGTGCACTTTTCTCTGATGCATGACGATAGCTTTTGTAAGCATCAGGGGATGATTCGTCCCAACACTAGCCACGGAAATATGGGAGTTCCCCATGCAAGGAGATAGCGATTAAGTTTTCATCCTCTCCGCGCAGAGGGCATTGTGAACATACATATCAATTGCAATTGCCTTTCAGCAGCATGAAATTTCGAAATTGCTGTCAGAAACTCTCCACGACCAGCCTTGACTTGCATGACCAACTCAGCAAGTTGACATAGGGCCCCAGTGGGCCAGAAGTTGTTCATGCACCCATTCATATATACCCTCTGGTAATTTAACATAGCTATTGAAAATGACCATTTATAGTGAGTTTTCCCATTAAACATGGTGGTTTTCCATGGCTATGTTAGTTTACCAGAGGGTATATGTATATACATATATATATATATACACATATCAGTATAGTTTGCCAACATGTTATCGTTCCTCAATAAATGTTGTTCGGCAAAATATGCATGGCTGCATCGCAGCAGCCCAATATACTAGAAACAGGGCGAAAAATAAAACATCATACTTTTGTCGGATCAATAAGCATCAGTTATGGGGGCATTATGTGGGCCTTTTTTTTGGTTTTTGACTATCAAATATATGGAGATATCATGAGATATGATGTTTGATAGTCAAAAAACCATACATAAAAGATATTGATATCATGAGATATCATGAGATAAATGATGATTGACAAACATATTGACTCCAATGTCATCCACACAGTGCCACCACAGATGTCCATTGTGGAAAGGTCCTGGCGATGCATCAAGCACTTGAGCAAGAAGAGCATCGCTGGAACCTGATGGCCACCTCCTAAGACGTTTTCGCTTGGCAGGGCTGGAAAAATCAGTCACGATTTTCTGTGGTAAAGCCATTGATAAACCGTAACTTTTAGGTAGTATCATTGGAAATTGGGCAAGTCATGGTTTATGATATTTTTGGTAAGTGTTGTGATTGGGAATTTTGTCAATATAATTTTTGTAAGTTATATGATGTTATATGGATGTATGGAAATAGTACCAATAATATTTCCAGCAAGATGGTGATACCAGGTATACCAGAATATCCCAGAATACTGGGTTGTAAATGCTATCCCAAAACGGTAGTTCTATTGTTAGGTTTACCACAATAGAAGTGGAATTCCGCAGCTGCCACAAGTTGTGACATGAGGCCTATCGCTTTGGGAAGGCACTGCGATGGCGGGATGAAAGAGGAATTCACTCCCGTCATGCCAGGACTACTCTTCTTCCAATGCGTTCACCATTGTTCACCTAGATTGACCGATATCTTTCAACCCTTATCGGCATGTTGTTTCCACGACTCAGATGGTTAAACGATGGAAAGTGTTTGACACGCTGCGGTGCTTAGAACATGTCCTTACTAAGCGCCGAAGTGGATCCTTCAAGTGACGTTGGATTTGCATCAATGGATTTTTCGGTTTCCTGAGATAGAGGTACCTCCAAAATGGATGGACCTCCAAAATGGATGGTGAACAAAACATCCCAATCTAAAATGGATGATTTGGGGGTAGTCCCATAACTTAAGAACCCATGGGTAGTCCCAAGTGATCGCCATCATCGTCACAGGCCTGGGATTATTGAGTCGGACCTTCAACCGCCTGAAGACCGGGCCGTTGAGACTTCCGCTGTGCTGAAATTTTCAAGATTTGGCTTATTTTGGCTTCAATTGAGGCTGATTTGACCTGAGAAATCTGAGAAGACCTGAGAAGAAAATGGATCAACATGGAATTTACTGGGCCATACTGGGCTGAGTTTTCATGAGTTTTCCATATAGTTTCACCGCAGTAGTGGCACGCCTCAGCTTTCAACCCGCGGAAGTTGGATCCTTCCAAGCCCAGTCTCTAAGGCTCTGGATGAAGCACGGAAAGCAGCCAAGCATTTCGAACGCCTGGCCGAGGAGCGCATGGATCTTCAACTTGTTCAACCTTAAAAAACATGCCATGATAGGTTATCTATCCATATATCTGGGTGAATTTCATCACGACCTCACTGCGACCGAGCCCTGGAAATCATGGTTTTTATAGGGGAATCATCCCCAAATGACCTTAATTCAGGTTAGTGAATTATTGTAATTTATCTATCCATATATCCATATGTTTCAGGATTCCCAATATGAGATGGATGATGATAACATAGAATAAGCATCAATAACCCATAATGTCCCATGTTTATTTTGACCCACATGCATCATATGCTGACATGATATAGGAACTGGTTGAGGATCATCCCGGAAATTGCTTGAAGGATACTGATGGTACCATTTCACAGGAGCCCTCTCTATAATGTTCGGCAACAATAGACCACTCATATAAGTTCATGGTTTATAGTATAATCTATATATATATTATATATATAATATACCACCCATGTATGGTAATTGTGGGGATGATTTATTATTGTTTTACTAACATTACTGCCTTTACATGGTTCCCTAGCACGTTTCCTGCAGGAGATGAAATTGAAGGCTGCTGAGTGGATGCAGGCCGCAAGGCCCTCTCTGTTTTTCGCAACCATCAAGATGTGTTCAAAAAAATACCAAATATGCGGAAAATTCATGAACCATATTGGATTTGCATATAATTCACCACGTTTGACCAAATATTATATATATTATCTATGAGCTGCAGCCAATTTTTGGATTAAATAAATGGATGACGCAATGATTTTCAATGAATGCAATTACAATGTCATCTTAGTCGCATGTTCATCAAGTTTCACCCCTTTCGCCAGGAACACTGCGGAGCTAGCTCTTCGAAGCATCACCAAAGTGGCTACCATCACGACTCATAAGGTGCTCTTTCGGATGGATTTCTTGATTTTCAGGGAGCATCTATAGGAAACCATCAGGAAACCATAGGTTTTTACAGGGTTTTTGAACCCTTTTTAGGATGGGGGTAAAATCCTGTAGATGTTCAATCTCACATGGACGTTCCGCGGCCAAAAATGTACATCTCCAGCGGCCCAGATCCCGAAAGAAGAGCTGAAATTCTTCCAGGCCGGGCCCACGATGCCGAGTTTGGATTGACCCAGTGGCCGGGATTAATTGGGAAACTCCATGGACAAATCAGTGGAGGATCTTCCGCTAGAAATTTTGTTGGACAATTTGTCGGATATATTTTGTGTGAAATTCCGTGTCACTTTTTTTTCCACATGCTGGAAGGTGATTTTCCGAAGTCAGAACAAGAACCACAGTAATTCCTCACCCAAAATCACTATGCCGGGCTGGGGCTCAAGACGGAAAGGATGCCACGATCTTCCGGAGTGCTGGCAGCTGTGCTGCTTGCTGTGGCTCGTTTCGCTCCAACGGGGCGCAGCTTCCTGGATTCCAGTGATGCCTTCGGAGGTTGGCCGAGGTTGCGAGGAGGACGTCCGCAAAGTTCGGACTTCGAGGACTTCGAATGGAAAAACCAGGCTGAGTTCAAGAGACATTTGAGGGATTTGTTCGTGGGCAGAGATGAATTGAAGAAGACCTTGCTGGAGATTTTTACTTGGGCCGAAGACCTAAAGGAAAGACGTGAACAACATTCTTCAATCCCCATGACTCCAATGCACACAGTCTTTGTTGGGAATCCTGGAACTGGAAAGACCACAGTGGCCAAGATTGTGGGGAAGATGTTCAAACAGTTTGGCTTGGTGCAGAAGGGCCATGTTGTCGAAGCCCAACGGGGTGACTTGGTTGGGCAAAATACCAAGGAAACAGCGCAGAACGTGGAGAAACAGATGCAACAAGCCAAGGGTGGTATCTTATTTGTGGATGAAGCATATCGACTCAGAGATTCCAAAGATGCTGTTGAAGAAATCATGTTGAGATTGAATGCGACCAATGACTTTATCTTGATTCTAGCCGGATACCCCCAGGAAATGAAAGAACTCTTGGGCGTGAACGATGGTTTGCCCCGGCGATTTTATCAATTGATCCAGTTGGCAGATTACAAGCCAAGTGAGCTGGCGGAAATATGCATCGAGAAGGCCAAAGGTCATCAGTACCAGGATTTACCATCTTCATTGGAACTAGAAGTTCTCCTAAACAATTCATGTGTCAACAGGCCTCAAACAGCCAACGGCACAAGCACAACATGTGCCAAACCACTGATTTCCCAGTACAACGCAGGGCTGTGTGACCACCTCCTATTTGTGGCGGAGAAAGAGAAAGCCATGCGAATCACTGGAAGAGAAGCCACAAAAAAAGAGAAAGACTGTCTTAAGATTGACGATTTCAAAAAAGGGCTTCAAAAGTGGCTCGAAGAACTCAGTGTTCAGTAGCCCTCATGATGTACTATATCTATCCTATATCTTAGTATCATGATGTATCATGATAGTTGCTGCCTACATTTGGCACTCCAGTTTCGTATTTAGTTCCATTTAGTTCCACCATCTTCCAATTGGCTTGGCTATCAGCAAAGCTCTGATGCTTCGGCTAGGGGTTAGATGTCTCCGCGGACATCTCTAGACCCGGTGACGTTTCAAGCGACAGACGCTGAGAGAAAAAGCGCACCCACATATCAAAGATTGTCAAAGCAATCCTTGGGATTTTTGGAGATATCTTTGTGGTTAAAACAATGCCCTTTGCACCATCCCCGACACCATTTGTTTTTGGGTGCTGTATTGGTTTGCCATTCCCAAATTCGGGTGGCATTTTTATGCCAGGCATTTGCCGCCGCGACAGATCCTGTGGCATCTGACGTCGGCAAGTTCATGAAGGACTCTTCTCCCAAGTTCGAGGCCCTAAATATGGCTATGGATCAATACCTATGAAAATACCATGGCTTTAGGGGGATGAACATCCATAAATCCCAGCTATTTTGATGTGAACAAAACGGGGTACTATTGGTTTTGACACACTGCCATATTTAGTATATTTCATATGTTTTATGCATATGATGTTGTGGATTTAATATGTACATTATAATACACATTATATGAACATATGAATCATGAATAATGATCAGATATTTCAGCTGATACTAGATGCCGCCTTCAGATGCCTTCAGCAAAAGCCTGTTTTTTTTTTTGGAGCTCACCCAGCAGCCCAGCGTGCCACATCCCCTGTGACAGGTTTGGGTCAGTGAGGCCATGAAGAAATATGAAGCCAGTTTTCCCAAGACAGAGGTCAGCAAGGTCGCAACGCCTCCACAACCAAGGGCGCCGCGGCTGGTTTTGGTGGTTTTTTTTAGCTGAAAATCTCAAGGCCAGAAAATTGGGGGGGTATATAGCCATTGAAAAATGGCATCATTTTCTGAAAATAGCTGAGTTGGTGTGTTCCAAAGAACGGTCTTGACATCCAACTGACTACCAACTCCTACAGGTCGGACAGGTCACTGCGGATAGTCAACTTCAACTTCACACCCATCTGGTGCAGTTCTGGCGCTAAGGAAGCAACACCGGAACCGAAAGAAAAAGCAAAGGAAGTGGTCTACAAAGGAGTGCACTCACTTGGAGCATGAGTTGTGTTCACTTGGTTTGATATGTTTGATTCCATCACTACCTCTGACATTGGGATTACAGGGATTTTCACTTGGTTTGAATCCATCAGCTCTCCAAAATACTGGGATTATAGGGATTTACGCCAATGTCCTGCTTTGTTCGAGAGGTAGAATGGCCTACAAAAACCCTGCGAACCCCAACAGCTCGACAGGAGATCCGAAAGAAATCTCGCATTTGAAGCAGGTAACCCAGAGACAGCAGGCTGGAAGCATGCAAGACTTTGGCAAAATGGATGGACATTTTCGTGGATTCATGGATGAAATATGATCGATTCCTGACCCAAAATTCTATTTTTTTTTTATGATCAATCCCTCAATGGATGGTTGGTGATGATGATGATGATGATGATGATGGTCTTCAGCTATTCATGATGTGGTTTTGCATAGACGGCCAGGAAGAGATCTCCAGATTACTTCTGACGATTGATGAACTGAGAAAGCGATTGGAGAACATCCGGGTGCCAAGCTGAGCTTGCAAGGCTGATTTTAGTTGGGATGATTGAGCCAAATTTCAACAAACATCACAAAAGATCATAAATCTCAGCCAATTGCAGCCACATCTCCCATCAACTATATTAGTCATATAGTATGTCATACTATATATATGTATATATACTTAAATGTCATAATATATACCGATACCCATCAAATATATACGTCATACTCATTCATTCCCATGATGTCGCCATGAATTGTTGTTGATGAACCATGGACACATCTGAAGGTCGTATCGATGGATGCGGGACCCGGTGTTGCTTCCTCTGTGGATAACATCATGGAGAAGGTCGGTTTGAAGGAGCCGTCTTAGCCATTGAAAGTGTCGGAAACCCCAGGTGAATGGGACTACAAATTAGGATTTTGATGGGATCTAGTGGGATTTACCTATCACTTGTTGTTCCTCAATGGGATTCTAAATCCCTGCTAGTTGGTTGTTAAAGATCTTAAAACACATAGGATTTGAATGGGATTTCAAGGGGATTTGAGCATGTCATTTGATGTCGAAAATTATGTTCATGGTACGACTGTTGGGGCTCGCATATGATCGTTGACAGATTTGTCATCGACTTAGACTAGTTAGATCTAGTTAGACTAGTACCTACCCTCTGGTTATGTCAAAATAGCTATTGAAAATGGCCATAGAAATAGTGGATTTACCCATTGAAAATGGTGATTTCCCATAGTTATGGGACAGTTTACCAGAGGGTAATACCATACTATACCTTAAATCGCTGAAAAATGACCTGTCAGATCTCAGCTGTCTCAGCTGTTTTTGTGCAGGACATCATGGATCCATCTTTCACAGCTGGAATACCGCGGGCTCCACCAGTGCTGAAAGGCGTTTTTGAACGTCTCTACTCGGATGCCATTCAACGCATCCAGAGGCGCGTGATTTGTGGGATGGGAAATGTTGGAAAATCCATGGGAAAATCCGTGGGATCTGGACTGGATCATGTGATATATATATATATAACAATATATATCTATATGACAATATCCATATATAGATATATGATCTGGATGAGTCCAATTGGCTCGAGGCAATTGGCTCAAACTCCGAGGAAGATCAACCGCCCTGAGAGAAATAGACATGTTTTCGTCCAATGAGAAGGTGACATTCAGGCGGCAGCTCGACAGCTTCGACGTAGCAATGCAGTTCCTGTCTAAAGAAAAGAAGACTCTGGATCAATCACCACCAAATGAACAGATCGATGTGGAGAATGATCTCCAGAACAAAAATGAGTACATCACAGGTTGCATGGCCTGTTTCAAGGGTCTGAAAAAAATGTTCCTCCTCCGAGATGCGGGCATGGACGAGGAGTATGAGGACCTGAGTTGCGGGCCGGAGAAAAATGCACTTTGCGCAGAGTATCGCGTGATGACACAGTACCTCAACAGAATCGAGATCAACATTTACAAGATTCTGGGCCTTGAGAACTCATGGTTCTCGCAACAGATCTACGAGGTGCAAAAGTGGATCGCTGCCAATCCGAAAACGGCAATCGCTATGACAGGAATTTCGGCCGGTGTTTTGGCAGGGGCAGTTGGGATACTCACCGAGTCGGGAATCCACCTTTTGTCGAGCCTGAGCCTGGGTTTTGTGCCTGCAATGGGCGTCGCCGCAAATGTTGCGGTGGGTCTTGTGGGCGGCTTGGTCCTTGGAGGCGTGCTGGTCTTCCTTTGCAACTTGGCTCTGTCCCGTGGAACTTATCGAAAGGTTACGGAGGATGCTGCAAGAAAGGCCAGGGAGATTCAGAGCATGATGGAGGCTATTCGTGAGATGCCAAGCCCCGAGTTCACACGCCAAGTGGAGCAATTGATGGCTTTGCATGAGAGCATGGAGTCAACCATCCCTTCCTACGAAGACCGGCAGTGCAATTGGTGCCTTAGTGAAGGAAGTGAGGTCAAAATACCAGTGAAAGTGGCCACTTGCGGCGGTCAGCACTTCATGTGCAAAACTCATTTCCAAGAGTGGTATGAATCTCCTCAACGCAATGGCGATCTGAGATGCACAGTGTGCAGAACATAGTTTCAGGATGTTTCAGGTAATTTTTTGATTCTGAGATCAGGAGATCCAGGAGGCAGGCGTGAAAGAATCAGCTTCTGTCATGGAGATTTTTGGGATATACAGCACATATTTCCGACCCCGCTGCACATTTTTCTGGGGGGTTTCCATAAATGGGGAATCCCCCCAAATGGTTGGTTGATTTCATGGAAAATCCCAATCTAAAATGGATGATTTAGGGTACCCCCCATGACTTAGGTTTCACCTCCATAAACCTCCATATGATTTCGCCGCGCTGAAGAGGTACGGTTTGATCCGTCAGCAGATGCTATTGGCCAACAAGACCTATGCATCCATTGTGGACACCATCAGCACCGATTCAGAGGATTGGGGTGATTCTCACGTATTGGATGAATCTAGACATGATCCCCACATTTAAACATCATTAAACCATTAAATGATGGCCATAATTGAAGTTAAGAATGTTTAAATGTGGGGATCCCGGAAAAAAATTCATTGAAATTTCAAAGTGATGACCATATTAATCATATAACTTAAGTTTTAGTGAATGATATATGTCATCTCCATACACTATGTGACTCCCTGTCTGTCGCTGGATGCTGGTCTCCAGGGAGCCAAGAAGATCCCCGACTTTGATTCCTTGAACGACACCACGGACAGCACCATCAGGGGGATGTGGTGTGCCACTCAATGACAGCAAGCACAGATTCTGATGATTGGCATTAGAAGTGTCAAGAACTGCAACCCTAAGTGTTTTTTTTTTTTCGAAAATGTTGGAAAAAACAACACATTTGATGGTTTATCAATGCTTATCGGCTTGTTTTTCCCATTGAAAAGCAGCAATTTTTTGGATGTATACCGACTGTATGCCCGGTATTTCTCCATTTTCAGATCCATCCAAGTGAGTATTTGCCGAGTTTTCAGGTATCAGACCGAGTACCTCTTCCGCAGAGCTTGCGAATATGCAATGGCGCAGGGTGTTGAGGTGCCATAAAAATTCTCCGATGTAGCGTGACCTGGCGATGGATACGATAAAACTGACAGTTTTATGATTGGCCATGGAAAGCATTACACATCTGGTTGGTGGTTTGGAACATGTTTTATATTTCTATATATTGGGAATAGTAGCCCCAACTGACGAACTCCATCATTTTTCAGAGGGGTAGGGCTCAACCACCAACCAGACATGGTACTTTGTAGTTGGTGATAAAGTTCTGTAGTTGGTGTCCTTTTTGGCAGTGACTCCGTTGGGAGGCGTCTTTGATCAAAGCCCAACAAAACCTCATCTCCGAGTTCGAGGATCGATGTTGAACACTTCTTGGTATCCTCAAATGGAGAGAAGGTCAGCCTCCGGTGACATGTAGTGTAGACACCTGTAGTTGATGTGGATTACTATCCAACTATAGATAAGCCACTTCTGTTCAGCTTTAACCAAAGCCATTTCTCTCCATTTGATCAAAGTTGATGATTGCGATGTGTCCAGCTATTCAAGACCGCGGATGATTTGTTGCAACATCTTGCAGCCATTTGTTACGGCCAATCCACTGCAAAGTCGGTGGACGTAGACGACAAGTCATGTGTCAGCAAGATCATGTCTCTTAACCTGTGAAATGTCGAGTTGCTAAAAACGAAGAAAGAGCTCAGTTTCTTGTCACAATGCATAGCACATCATCAGTCACTGCAACTCCTCACCCATCCCTCATCCCATTTCAGGGCATCCCCACTAGTCACTACAACTCACATCAACTCAGTCACAAGAAGTTGGGATTTTGCCATGGCATTGGCTCCTTTCTGGCCACAGGTGTGACCCGCCGGGTGCTCCATCTGTTTTCCCCCTCCAGGATGCCATCCCCAGGCGCCGGCGTGTGGCAAAGCACTGCGCGCACGGCCGCCTCAGGTGGGGCACCACTGGTTTCGTATCCAGCAGTGGCATGTTGAAACATGGAGGCTACACCAAATGTCAGAAGATTCCCCATGAAAAATGATGAAAATGGTGAAAATGACTAGAACTTGGGATAACTTGGACTATCCATGGAACCAACTTTGATTCTGGTTGGCTTCCAAGGCTCTTCCATTCGACATCTGCCAGGCCAGCAGAAGAGATGCGACCGGTCGCAGCTTCGTTGCCACAAGCTGCGCTGCCAGTCTACTGAGGCTTTCCCACATCGCGAAGGCTTGGCAATGTTCTTTGGTCACTGGAGCCTGCTATATATATGTATATATAGTTGTTGATGTTGTTGTATGTTGTATGTTGTATGTTGTTTGTTGTTGTTGGTTGTTGGTTGTTGTTGATGTTGTTGTATGTTGTTGTTGTTTTCTGGAGGATGAGGGTTTGGAATCATTGCGGTTCGCCCATGACATGCTGTCATCATTGAGACATATTGGGATATTTCAGTAGTCGGCAGGTGGGAAAGAGAAGATGCACGCGGAGAAACTGCTTGCAGAACGTGCGACGAATCAGGTGCTTTGATGTGGCGATGGATGGTATACATGAAATCTAGGTTTCTCTGCCTAAAGCATCCTAAAGCCCATTCTAAAAATCTCTGTTTGATGCTTAAAGAGTTAAACTTCCATTTTCATCCATTTTCTGGATCAAAGCTCCAGAATCAAGTCCATTTTCTGGATCAAAACTTCAAAATCAAGGTCGGGTTCCATGTGTTTCCGATTCTAAACAAGAACAGGCGATGGTAGGATTCTTCCTTGCCATTTGAAGGCTCGACGAGAAAGAACTCATGGGCTTCAAAGAGGCTTACGGTGACTCAGTCCTTGTAACGCTACATGTTTCCAATTTCTGCATGGATTGGCGATCCATGGTCAGGATTTCTTCCAGGTCTTCAAAAATGAGAAGGTCCTGCGGCTTGTGAGCAATGCTGCATTGCTTCACTGGGCATTTTCACTGCGTGAAGCACCGCTTCTTTCTATCAGATCAGCAAAGATCTCACGGCGTTGCTGTAGGACTTTCTGTGGAATGCTTTGAAAGATCCACTGAGCACAGAGCGCCAGCCTTACTTCAGATCTTCAGGGTGTCCTAAAAATCATCCAGGATTTTTCGGATGATTTTTCGGATGATTTTTCGGATGATTTTTCCATTATTAATAATAGAAATCCAAAAATGATGTGTCCTGTATCAATGTTGGCAATGGATTTTCTCCCGGATTCTCCAATGTTTTCTCAGAAAGCCACAGGAAAGCTGTGGCTCGGAGCTTCAAATTGGTAGTGAAGTGGCTCCCAGAAGAGGCGACGATGTGGCCACATAAGCTTGCCATGAATGGGTGGTGAGTAAAGGGGCATCCCCCCAAATTTGGCTGATTTCCAGTTTGTTGGTTTTTCAAAATCATTGATTTGGGCAAATTGTTAGGTTAATCTAGGGTCATCCTCACACACATTGTGGCTTGGATATATCATCTCTATGCAAAATCTCTGCGCTGCGTCCAGGCGCTTTCGGAACTCCTTCGTTTTTTCGTCGATGCGAACGGTGCAGCACCGGCCATTTGGATTTCGGGCCTGCCTCTGGACGACGAGATTCCACCAACACCGGCGTTGCCCGGGGATTTCCGGCTGCCTGTCAGCGAGGCAGGTGCAACATCTCATTGTGGGTTGGGTCAACATGGCTGGAAAAGGAGCTTAAGGTGAAAAGGGAAAAAAGTCACGAAAATAAAGATATCATAAAGATATTTCTGATGAAAATCATGAATGATTCATGAATTTTCATGATTCCTGGATGATCCATGGATGATTCATGAATGTTTCAGGTTCAAAGTGTTGTTCAGCAGACACTGTCATGAAGGCTTGGCTGCTGGGCCTGGCAAGGTCTTTGGGCATTCCCTACGGAATGCTAGGGCCATGATCCCAGTGGTGGCTTGAAACATCTTGAGACCACCAGGTCGACCTGGTGTTTTTTGGGGTGTCAAAGTGAGTTGATACAATGTGAGGCCCCCCAGTGATGTGAACGTTGGTTAACAAAAGCACCAGTAACTATAGTTATAAGTACCATAAACCATAGTTATTGGGAGCTATAAACCAACTTAGATATCTTGGGGGCCTCACATTGTACTGTTGATACCTTGAGGTTCTATTCCGACAACGCCAGGGGAGGCTTGATCCGCGACCTGTCTCCAAAACCAGGTGCGCTCAATATTCAAACTACAGATTAAATATGATTAAATAGTTAAATCACACATGACCATAGTTTGACTGGATCAATTGTAGCCACCCATACAGAGTTTCGTCAATGGGATTTGAGTGGAGCTGCTTGGCTGAGATACAGGCACATGTCGGCAGGTTTGGGAGGCATCAACCAGCCACACATCAACTTGGGTCCGCATCTCAGAAAAATCCAGGAACCACCTGCAATTGATGGGAAACTCATAGAAAAACCATGGTTCAATCATGTACCCTCTGGCAAATTAACATAGACCCTGGCAGATAGGGGTTGGAAGACTAGTTTCCATTGAAAATTGGTGATTTTCAGGGTCTATGTTAATTTACTGGAGGGTAAAAGAAGGTAAAATCCATGTGTTTCTTCTGTAGATGTTCCCTCAAACCAACTACTGTCAGTGACACTGCAGACTTTCAAAGAGGTTTCAACCAGAAATGAAGCTGCCCGCAATTGGCACCTGAATCTGCATGAATCTGAGGTTTACATAGAGATGTCCCTGCGTCCGGTGCTCAATGCGTCATTTGGATCTACAAACTGCGTAGATGGAGTCAGGAAGATGATGAACTTTTGTTTGGGGGGAGAATGAGACCTACCACCTTAAAAACGACCCAGGATGCGGTTGTTTTTCTCCCATGGCAGGTGTGTTTCAGGTGGTACTGAGCCAGATGGCTTCATCCTCTTAGCTGCCAGAGGAGATCCAAAGGCCAGATGGCTTCACCCATTTTTTGTTTGGCTCAGCATTTCCCAATGATATAAGTTGGCAAAATGTCACTTTGGAGATTGTGTTTCCTAGTCTTAGTGTTTCTTGATGTTTCTTGATTCACTGCGTGACACCTGAAGATCCGAAAACCGGAACGAAGATGAGTTGAAATATGGTTGGGCAAATGTGCTCTCGTCAACTGAAGCTTCTCATGGCAATGTTCGTGAACTAAAATGGAGATATCATGATTGTGCAATGGGGTTGAACATGTTTGACCTCTTGTATCCATGGATACCCATCGATTTTCCCACCATGTTTTCCCATTTACTCCTGATTTCTTCATGATAAAACTGTAAACCATTGTAAAGCCACCATTTTCCATAGATGTTTCCCAACATTTTCCCAGGTTCCATGGGTTTTCCCAACATTTTCCCAAGATTTTCATCCCCGGCTCAGCACGCTGCGCTGACGCGGATCTGCAGCTCCCAGCTGCTGTTGAAACACCTGGAGCCTAAGCAGATCTCGGCCCTGCGACGTAGCCCAGTGCGCACCCAATGTGTCAGGCGGGATGCCATGGATGCCATGGGTTGGATGACACTAACAGTTTGCGAACTGGAAAATCACCATTTTTCATAGGTAAATCAACTATTTCTATGGGCCAAATTTGTTGGGAATACCCTCTGGTAAACTGTCCCATAGCTATGGAAAATCACCATGCTATTAATGGGAAAATCCACTATTTCGACTGGGCCATTTTCAATAGCCATGTTAAATTCAGAGGGTATCCTATATGGTTGGATGATGTTAATAATGGATATATGGGTTGGATTAACCGTCAAATAATCATGGTTAATAATGGATTGTAATGGATTACCAGTAGTACCGCACAAGGCGGTGGCGGAAGTTTCAAAAATAGGAAACCTATAGGAGAAGTTGGTTGTTGTGAATCAGGGATGGCAGAGCGAAGCCACTGATTGACCGAAAGGTGGTT
>Ga0126342_10013091_pt1 | contig 14739 bp, 16 predicted proteins | sample Cyp1metagenome_FD_92528 | JGI IMG/M metagenome (GOLD analysis project Ga0126342, IMG submission 92528) | Coral microbial communities from Lord Howe Island, Old Settlement Bay, Australia - Cyphastrea 1 metagenome | ecosystem: Host-associated > Invertebrates > Cnidaria > Coral ... | reverse complement strand
AGAGAGATAAGAAAGAAAGAAAGAAAGAAAGAAAGAAAGAAAGAAAGAAAGAAAGAAAGAAAGATAGATAGATAGATAGATAGATAGATAGATAGATAATGATAGATAGATAGATAGATAGATAGATTAATTAAAGTAGAACAGATAGATAGATTAATTAGAGTAGAATAGATAGATAGATAGATAGATAGACAGATAGACAGATAGACAGATAGACAGATAGATAGATAGATAGATAGATTAATTAGAGTAGAACAGATAGATAGATTAATTAGAGTAGAATAGATAGATAGACAGATTCATTAGATTAGATTAGATTAGATTAGATTAGGTAGATAGATAGGTTAATTAGATTAGATTAGATTAGATTAGGTAGATAGATAGGTTAATTAGATTAGATTAGATTAGATTAGATAGATGGATAGATAGATAGATTGAGAGATAGATAGATAAGATAGATAAGATAGATAAGATCGATAGGATACATACGATAGAAAGGATAGAAAGGATAGATAGGATAGATAAGATAGATAGGATAGGTAGGATAGGATAGGATAGGATAGAATAGGATAGGATAGGATAGGATAGGAAATGAAGATAGATAGATAGATAGATAGATAGATGGATAGATGGATAGATGGATAGATGGATAGATAGATAGATAGATAGGTTAGAGTAGAGTAGATAGATTAATTAGAGTAGAATAGATAGATAGATTAATTAGAGTAGAATAGATAGATAGACAGATAGATAGATAGATAGATAGATTCATTAGATCAGATAGATAGATTGATAGTTTGATAGATTGGTAGGTAGATGGATACATAGATAGGTAGGTAGGTAGGTAGATAGTCAGAGAAAGAGAGAGAGTGGAGACCTCAAGCACCTTTCGGTCCATCAGTGGCTTCGCTCTGCCATCCGTGATTCACAACAACCAAGCGCTCCTATAGGTTTCCTATTTTTGAAACTTCCGCCACCGCCTTGCGCGGTACTAGTGGTAAATAATTACTTTATACAGTATTACTTTGTTGGTTGAAAATTGAACAGGTAACTACTCCAAGGTTTCCTGACCAGAGCCAATGCAAAACCGCAAAAAAAATGTATTTTTTGATTAAATGTATAACTAATCTAATTATATATCTAGTATATTTCTAATATTATTTTTCCAAGCCTCAAGCGTCAGTGTCTTTACTGTTTCCTTTTGCTGATCTGAACCTAAGGAGAACATCAACCTGACAGCTGGCCAAGCTCAGTTGCTGGAACACCACTTGTCACGACTCTCCTCGTATGCGCAGAAAATTGTGCAGAACCCAAGGATTCCGAGGATGGAGTGAAGCTGATGGAGATGGGATTTCAGCACATGCCCACCACGTGCAATTGGAGAGATGTTGACGAGACAATAGACACAGATGTCTTGTGCAAGAGTTCTGACAAATGCTGGACTTCAAGATCTTCAAATTTGTCAGTCCGAGGGCTGTTTCATCTTCCAATGCTTGGTTCTTGTTAATTGTATACTAGCACCTACTACAGTAAGTGCCACTGAGATTCTTTCTTCAGAAACTCCTATTGGCACTTTCAAATTTCACTTTGGTTCAGGAGCCCGCTTTGTGGGGAACACACCCAAGCGAGTCTAAGGTGCATACATTGGCATTCGCGACGCGTTTTCTTTCCTCCAAAGAGGCTGAGGATGCCCAAAACGGTGACGCAGCTGCAAACGGATTGCCAAGTACAATCAAGGTTCTTGTTCCAAGGGGAGTTATGCTTCAATCATGGCATGGAAGCCGAACAGAAGATGACAATGATCGTTCCGTATTCCTGACATTTCCTGACTGCTTGGTGCAGCTTGCATCAGCTTGCTGGGTCGCTTTGTTGCAAGGTGCAAGGGGCAGAGAAGCTGACGTTCCTGCAGTTTCAGGCCCCCCAGACCCGCATTACCGTGCAGTGCTAGTGGTTTTTACATGTTTTCATGATTTGATGATGCCAGTGATGATGCAAGCGAGATGGAAGTCATTGGACATGTATCCATATCACTCATTATCACTCCATATCTATCCTTCAAAAAAAGGTCCCAGAATATCACTGGCTGCTGATGGTGGATCATTAATGCTCATCAATCCCTGCAACAGTACAAGGGCATTTTGATGCATTTGGGTTGAACATCCTGACGTGAAAGCGATCCATTGCCTACTGTAGCACATGAAGCCTGGAGTCAAAAGGACGGGCCCTCCTCTAGGCGTACGTGACTCCGGCAGCGTGGCTGAGTCACAAGAACAGGAACGGCGAGAAACCAAGCGATCGAGCCTGCGCTTGAAGGTGTCTCGGTGAACATATCCTGAAAAAATCCAGGAAAATGAATTGTGGACTTTTTGGGCAGTTTTAATAGTAAAATTATAAATCGCATGGGGTGATATCATCCCAAGTGGATTCAAGTGCACGTTTGACAGTGGATGGGCTGGCCCAGATGAATCTCCAATATGAAGAGATAGCAGTTGTCCGTCCGCGGCTCATGATGCACAGTGCAACGGCTCTGCGAACCTTTGCGACCTGAGGACAGAGAACTTTTGGAAATCTACCGCGAAGCTCAGCAAGAGGAGGGCAGCAGTTTTTGCGCAACATGCATTGGGCAGACTTATACATATTGCGACTTCAACATACTTCATATACTTCAACTGACCAATTGTTGCCAGCTCGCATCATTGTAGGCAGACATATAATCTGAATTAATTATAATCTATTGAGAGCGCTAGCGTTACTGCGTTACCTAGCTGAGCTGTTTGTTGCACGATATTGCATCTCGACTCACTTTGATTTGTTCAATCACTTGAGGGTTGTACCCATTTGTACCCAAAAGTTTTTTCAACTCTTTGATAGCCCTTCTCGGACGCAAATTCAGATGCCGATGGCTGAAGGCCAGCGGCCCCAAATTCATATCCACTTCTCTAGGCCAGTCGTGAAGCAGACTGGCGTGGCTTAGCAACACCGCGGACGACTGCTCGAAGCAATGGCAGCAGCCTGGTTATTCTGATTTTTTACTATTCATTACTGCAATCCAATTTGGGAATATATTTGGGATGTGTTGCTTATATAGTAATATATAGTATAGTCTGTCCAACATCTCAGATGCCCAAGCAAAAATGTAGTACCTAGCTAAGTGGCCACCTTGATTCATGCTCCATGGGCAGTTGATGGCAAGCCGTTAGACGCTACACTCCAAGGTGTCTACAGCGACAGTTCTGCTTCGAAGTCGGGTGTTACCCCAGGCCAGTGAAGTGGAGGTAAAGTCAGATGCCAAGAGCAAGATGCAGGAGGTTCCCCTTCTCATGTCTACACTGCATATGTGGAAGTCCTACGAAGTCCGTATGACTAGGCATGAAGACATTGTGAAAAAAGCAATGATATCAAGCCAGCTTACTCATTGCAGACATGTTGCGACCCAGTTGAATTGTCTCCACCAAGCTATGCTTCAAGAACCTTCAATCTGCACCCAAAACCATCCAGGCGATGCCCAGCTCCTGCGAGTCATCAGTGAAGCCATGCAGCAGCCAGGGAGGACCCCTGAGACCGTCGCGGCTGAAATTGCTGGGGAGCCCAAACATGTTGGCTGATGTTTGTCAATGACATTTAATATCTTTCAATAATTCAATATCATTTATATATATATATATATATTCAATGATTATCAATACTTTGCACCGAAGTGTTTGTGCTTTATTGCTGGCTCACTGGCCAGTGCGAAGGAGTAGAGGGTTGGGAAGGAGCTGGTGTTCCAATCTGGAGTGGTGAACGAGTCTCCTGCTGGCTGCAAGAATAGTTGAGGGCTAGATGGCTTCTCTCTGTCACTTCTGTCAATTCATGCCAGTCATGCTAGTACTTCTATGATCTTCTATGTATTTTGATTATCTTTTGACTTCTCTTATTTGTAATTATTTGTATAATTTGTATTTGTTTGTTTGGTTGCAGTCCGCTAGCCGTGGCTCAACTATTCTTTCGGGCCCATTGCTCCGCAAGACTCGGCATGATGCGCTTGGCATTGTTGTCCTGCGTGCCTTTGGTGCTTGCTGAGGAGGCTCAACTACCAGTGCCTCAGGTGCCTCAGGTACCCTTGATGCTTCGTGGCTCCAAGGCCAGCCGCAGTCTCAGCGAGCTCGAAAGCTGCGTGTCCAAGCCTAATTTCGACAGGGCACAGGCGTCCTGGTGTGGGCAGCAGCGGGAACCAGTCGCGTGTTTCAAGGATGCCAGCAACCTCAATCCGATTTGGGACTGCCACTTGCAGATCTTGCAGGTTGAGACCGGCTGCTCCCTGGGTGCGAAGCCTTGCGCTTGGCCTACCGATGCCTTGGCCGTTGCTGCCCCAGAAAGGAAGACATCCTCGGGACAAGCCCAGGGAGAACCAACTCGCTTTGTCACTTGGAACCTGTACGTTTTCACCTTGGCTGGAAGGATTCATCCAGTTGTTGATGAGCTCATGAGAATGCAGCCAGAGATTGCGGCCATTCCGGAGATGTGGCATGAGAAGCATGCCATCTTGGATCGCTTGAACCAGGTCTCCGGAAATGTCTACGCATTTGCCACTGGTGGATCCACGGAGCAGTTCAACGATGCTGACATCCTCTTCCGTGCTGACAAGTGGGAGCACATCGCCAGTGATTTGGTTCCATTCTCTGCTGGCAGGGCGGTGAATTGGGCTGCGCTGCGCCGCAAGTCGGATGGATATACACTGATTGCTGCAGGCAGGGCTCCTTACTATGCTGCCTCATGCTCTTCTGAATTGTTTTTTTCTTTTTGTGGCATTTTTGTGCACTTCCTGTGTGAACTGCATAAATATCCTGCACTCGTGCTTATATCCTGTGTGTGCGGCATGGCATTTCGAAATGAATCTCTGAGACTCTCCTTATTTTACTGCGCAGGTACACACCCACTGTGCTGCCAAGGGGACTACGTTGTGATGGAAGCGGTTGACTTTGTCATTAGAACCTTGAGTGACTGGCCTGCAAGGATCGCATTGGCAGCACAATCAGAGCTACATTCTATGTTCAATATCTTTTTTCTCACACACACATATATATATAATTTAATATAATATAATTTATATAATTATAGTTTTATCATCTATATGTGCAATCACACACATGCATAAATAGACATACATACATAAACGTACGTACGTACGTATATGCATTCATGCATTCATGCATTCATTCATGCATGCATTCATTCATACATACATCCATACATCCATACATCTACATCCATCCATCCATGCATGCATGCATGCATCCGTGCAAGCCTGCATGCATGCATTCATTCATACATAGATCCATACATCCATACATGCATGCATGCATGCATCCGTGCATGCCTGCATGCGTGCATGTATTCATAAACACATTTACCTACCAACATAACATAACATGACATGACACAACTTAAGAGGCTTAACATACATAGCGATACATAGCATCCATACATAGCATGCATAACATCCATAACATGCATAACATGCATAATATACGAAACATGTATAAAATGCATAATAACATACATAACACACACAACATACATAACATACATAACATACATGAAATACATAACATACATAGCATACGTATCATCAATATCATCGAATTCATCAATATAATTGTTTGTAAATTTCCTTTTTATGGCCATGACTGTGCGCACAATTTCACGGTTCTCCTCATGGTCTTGCAGTTGTTGAGGGCACTGCTTCCCTGGTATCTTATCTTTTGTGTTCGTCTTTCTACCGATTTTTAGTAAAGCAAGTTCTTCCTGCAGGTGGCGTCCAGGGGCAGCACCCATACCCCATTGTGCCTTGGACGCAATGCAATTCGTTGATGTTTTGCTGGATGTTTGCAGATTAAGATATATGTTAAGATACCTTACTCTCACAATCTCTCACATTTGTTCAGATACCTGAAACGGGAACTTCCAGCATCAGTCGGTATGCTGATGTTTGTGCCACCGCTTGTGGTGATGTTTGCTATATTTTCTGCTGTTTTGAGGTCCTCATGGGAGATTTGAACACGGGCTACTACCAACCCTCGCAGCAGCTCCTCCGGCTTGGCCAGATGGATGCCTTCGGTCGCCGTTGGCAGATTCCAATGACTTTCACCGATGCCTGGGCGGAACTTCACCCAGGAAACCCCGATCCTTCCACGATCAACAACGACCCCGTGCGTTTGGATACTTGAACGCAGTGTTGGCACTGGTGGGATCCAGGGATGGAGGGAGTCATGCTGATGTCATTCCACGTCATTCCATGTCTCATCATATCTCATCATGTCTCCATGCATCATGTGTCACATGTGCTGCACGTCTCTGCAAGGACTACGTCTATTTCCAGAAGACACCAATTTCGGTGGGTCAGTCGATTGTCCAGTCTCAGATCTGGCCACGAGCAGCTGGCAGCGATCACCGGGCCGTTTCCGGTGATGTAGTGCTCAATCGGTGAACATAGAGACACCGAGAAGCTTCTACATGCGGCTACTCTGTATAGCATGACTGATGTGGCTGTCATGAAACCGCATGGAGCTGGAGGGTGTCGCAGCCTCACGGCTGATATACAGCTGATTTTGGAGCGGATGCACGCACTGTGAGCAGCACAATGCCACAATGCAGCATCCCATAATCCCCTTGAGAGCCAGGTGCCTGGCGTAATTCACTTGTTCCAAGTGTAGTTTTTCCCTCTCCTGCAGGCTCCTGAGCAGCAAAAACCAAATGCATTCAAATGCAACTCGTTACGGATCATATCGATTCACATGAATAATTTCATGCAATTTCTCTTTTGCTCTTGTGCTTATGTTGGCCCTGGGCCAAATGGAGACAGCTTTGCTGAAATCCCGTTGCACGCCTTCTGGCAATGAATGCCAAAGAATTGAAGCCTTGCACAAGCAGGGACAGCTCTGTTGAACCAATTCAGGAATTTTGAGTGTGCCGAACATCAGCTGTTCAGCATGCTGGTACGCACTTGCATGCATTAGTTCAGCATGTGCCCAATTGTTGAGCACATGCAGGCGGCACGTTGCCCCGCTTCCCAAGAACCAATCTTAGTTGAGCCTACTGCGGACATCTGCGGACCCATGGAAAAAGATGAAAAAGTCTAAGTCTACGCATATTCTGATGCATCTCGTTGTGTAAACATGTCTGCAAGGTCTTTAGCGCAGATGGTTGCAGTGGATCTCTGTCGTTTCTGGTGTTGCTCCATCATGAACGTTTCCCAGAATTCTCAAAGTTGACATTGCTCGTGAGATCTAGTGAGGTTCAAAGTTCAAGTGAAACCAGCTGCCCTGGGTGCCAATCACAGCTGCTCGGAACTTGCCAGTAGGTATGTCATTGACTTTGAGGTCCAGTGGTTGGTTTGTCTCATTTCATTCTTAATTCTGTAAGCACGTTTGACAGTTTGACATGTGTGAAGGCAGTCGAATTAGCTTGGACACATTTCGAGACAATCCTTACTCGTTTTTGCAGAAGCAACTGACCAATTCCAGATTTCAGCATATTTTAATGATTTTCAGTGAATTTCACCCACGTTTGCCAAGGAAGGCTCGCGCTGCAGGAGTCAGTGCTACAGTTCGATGGCCACGACCACCTCCTGATCCAGGTGCTCATCATGCGGGCAGAACGGGGGGCAGGACGTCAGGCCACGTCCGGAACCAGTGAATTGAACGACAGAAGAATAATGATGCAATCATGACATGCTATGTTCTTTTTTTAAATTATTATATTTTTTTAATATATATATATAATAACAATTTTAATCATAATCATATATATATGTATATTATAATACAAATTAACCAATATTAATTACATCTCGTTGTGATTCGTTACGTAGGTCAAAGAGATTCTTACTCCTAAGTATAAGGGAGGGAATGGCAAGGTTTGCAGCTGAGTAGCGCAAGAGTAATGTGCCAGAATATGTTGAACATTGTTGCGGCACCAGTCTCACGCCAACGCAATGCAACGCAGCAGGAAAGCGCAAAGTTTTCCCTGCAATTCTCTCTCATTCTCTGTATCTCTCTGTGTTCGAAAGCTCTCACATTGCATCCATATCATTCATGGGAATGGTGACTTTTAGAGATACGATCTTGGGCACTCGGTCCATCTTGGGCCACTGGATGCAGGCCGACAGAGTGGGCACCATGATTGAGGCCCCCAGCACTTAGAATCAGTTGGAACTGAACACTCCACAGATCCTCTCAGATCCTTCAAGTTCTAGCCTTGTGAATTGAATGCAGCATGCATGTGAAGTCGTTGTCCCTCTAGGATGTATACCATGTTTGCTTTCTTTGTTATGTCAGATTTGTCAGAAGAAGGTGATAGGCGAAGTTCAAGCCAGGCTAGATGGTATTGTTGAATATTGTTGAATCATGCAGTAGAGAGTGGTTGTAGCCCCCCGTCGATATCACGATATTCCACTCCGAGTTCCAAGGAGAGACTCATAGCAGCCATAGCAAATCCACTCTTGCTGGCCAGGCAATGTGCCGGTGCAAGCTTCATGGCCAAATCGATGCCAAAGTCAGCATCAAGCAAGATACATTTTGGTTTCACAGCACCCCGACTGCTTTCCACAAAGCTTTTCAAATAGCCAGGAAGCAGCGACAATTCATGTCCCAGGTCCCGCATTTGATGCAGCAAGCAATGATTTTACATGTCTGGGAGTTGACGACGTTTTACATGGGAGGAGGTTGGTTTTTCGATAGATTCTAGCGATGCATCAGATCGACAGCGGGGAGGCCAAATGCATCCAAATGCGGCACAAGTCAAAATGAACCAAAATCAATCAATTTGACGCGAGCAAAACATAAGGCGCAGCGGCCAGAAAGCTGCTGAAGGGTCATGGAGGGTGCAGGGTTTGGATGCGGCGCAAGCGTGGCAGCCGTGGCATTTTTTTTCAGTTCGTAGGCCCCTTCTGCAGCACCTCGCCAGACGGACGAGGCGTTCCGAGTGTCGCAACTCTTCCATCAAAAGACTGAAGTGGCCAGTGGCCACCCCCAACAAATATGTGCTGGCAGTTTAATTGTGCGTGCATGTGCAGGCTTGTGTCAGAGAATCCAATGGTGAAAGACATGTTGCATCATTTTTTTCCCCTAAGAGGTGGATGGTATAATCACAAGAATTAGTGATTCAACATGATTCAACCGCATATTTATGGTTTACAATGTAGGGTCGAGAGACCAACCTCTGTTTTAAGTATATATAATATATACATTTCAGCATCGAAATGACCATGTCATGTCGAAACCCGAAACCATAGGGAGGGGCAAAATGCAAGAGAGGAGAGAGAGAGAGAGAGACTGCGCCAAAAGCACATCGTTTGAAAAGAGAAATCAGATAGAAACAAGATGAAACAAGCAAGAAAAAACTCAGACAATAGTAGTATGCCTTGGGGTGTGATGATATCCCATGAAACGGAACACGTTGAGAGCTTGAACGACAAATAGTTTCCCCTCTGAATTTTGACAGCAGAAAGCCATGGATCCCCAGGACAGTTCCCACCGGGTCGGCATTTTTGGCGACAGTTGCCACCTCGGACCTGTTTATGTGTTAAGGGATTTAAGGGGAGATTGATGCTGTAGGCCAGGTCCGTTGGGACACTCCAACAAGGCCCCATGGGTATACACAAGGGTCCTTTCAGTCCTTTCACCGTTGGCTGTTGGGATTTTGCACATGGACATGATGGACATTCAGCGGCACAGTGATTTCACGGTTCAACAGGTGGGGACCAAGGCGAAGAGGAGAACGAAGACAATGATGCGTACACGGAGTACACAGACTGGGAAGATGAATCTGTTCGAGACTGAGCATGACCGAGATTGACCGAGATGCCAGTTCATGTTCATTCGAGATGATCCCACAGGATCCACTGGGGGATCTGTTAATCTTGATCGTGAAGAAATTCCTCTCCCAGATGTTTCCTGGTTTGATCCACACACACACACATTTTTAACACATATATATATATATATATATATTTATATTCGATATATGATGATATGTGTATTACATGAATAAATAATTACAACTGCGTGTGCTATAGAATTACTGTATATATGATTATAGAATGCACGTATTTGATCATATTATTTATGCATTAGTATGTATATTCATATTGCGCTTAGAATTGTTTGGAGGTATTTGTGTACAGCACAACGGAGGTGATTCGTGCATTCAGAAACTCATGGGATCAAATCAAGGCCACGTCTCCGCATCAAGAGTCTACCGAAGTTCTGGAAGCTTCCACGCGTGCCGGGAGCTTGACATGACTCGACGTTGGGAGTGCATTTCAATGAGTGGATGGCAAGGGAAGGCCACAGGTTTGGTTTGACCACATCGATCATCCTGCGGTCAAACTCAAAAAGGGACCTTGCCAATATTGGCCAATCATGCAATTGAACCACATCTTCGAGCGGCAAGACCTGTGCAAAGCCCTTTCAATGCTGTTATGAAACATGGACCCATATAATATGGACCTTGAAAGTCTTGAAATATTCTTTTTTGACCAAGGGACTAGACAGCTTCGTAGGGATCCTCGGCCAAGCTGTTTGGGCTCGTTCTGTTGCTGCTTCCAGTCACTCACAAAGCACCGCATGGTATTTGACTAGCTCCCTCGAGTAGATTTGCCAATGGAACTAAGAAGCAAGAAGAAATAGATATGTTCTGTAGCGTTCTGTATATTAATTGCTATAGTACCCGGTGGAAGTTCCAGGAAGCTGCTTTCCAACATTTTCGGTTTACAAAGAGCGTCGTACGATGAGGTCGTGGAGCCTTCGCAGGCAAAGCATTGGTTGGCAGGGCAATGCAGGGCAACAGTGACCTTGTGCTTGAGCATCTTGCAAAATGGATCACAATGGATCAAAATGGGTGATTTCGATTTTGATTGATTTCGGAACAATTCCATACAATTCCAATGTTAATATGCATTAATATGCAAGGGTTGTGTACATAGCAGCGGGTAGGGTATCCATGCCACTCCAGGCCTTTTGTGCCCATTGTTGCAGGAGTCGTTGGAAGAGCCGAGCACATTTGTGGCCAGAGCCTGGGCATCTCTGCAACAATGTAGCTGTTTGCGCAGGTGCGCTTGGCTTACACTCGTAAGATCTTTGTAGCCTCAGACTGGGGTAGTTCAAAATAAATAATTGTTGGTCGTTTTTGTAGGGGGGTTTTGGTAAAGCCTTCCCGGAATGACAAAAAAACAGCCAACAAATGACCAAAACCTCGAACATCAATAAAAAAAGGAACAACGACGAAAAAATTACCAAACAATGACAAAAAAAATTTGGACCAAAGCCTCGAAATTGACAAAAAAACGGAAAAATACAAAAACAAATGAACACAACCTCAAAAATCACAAAAAACAACCAAAATGCGACCAAAAAATGACCAAACAACGACCAAAAAATAACCAAAATATGACCGGACTTTCATTTCCTCTATAGATCCTTTCATAGCTTGGAGGTATAGCTGCATGTTCATCTCTTCATATGAAGACGTATGTAGGGAGTTGTGATGATGAAGGACCTGTTCGAGATTAACATGATGGTGAGAAACTTCAATTTGACTCGGCTCTAATCTAGGCTTGCGATCCTGCCCCGAGGCCCCCGGAAATGCTTCTGTAGCAGCAGAAACGGAGGCGTGAAGCATAGCAGACAGCAAATGTGCTATTGAACTTCTTCGAAGACTTGATTTTTGCTACAAGAACAATACGATGTCACACGATATCACATGTAGTTTTTGTGGGACAAGACCGCAGGCAGCAAAGATGGAAATTTGGCCATATCGCAAACAGTCATTTCGCTGTGGCACCGTGGTTGCTGCAGGAATACAGTGATGATGCTGTGAGCAACGGGTCAGAGGGTGAGCAGCAGGATGGCTACCCAGACTCAGAGGATTACCAGGATGAGGACCAGGACAACTACTCTGACGATGACTTTGATGAGGCAGCTGGCGCACAAGATCGAACGGATGGATTGAACCACTGCAAACACACCTAAAATCTAAAATCCTCCAAAGATACAGAAAGATATGAACAAACTGAACAGATATGAAAAAAGACATTGGTTTGATGCCCTTGGGATCCCCTTGGGCAGCTTTGTTACATGTGGCTGGGAGGCTTCGCCAACGGCTGCGAGCCAAGTTGACCATCGCCAGGCAGAAGCACTGGATGTAGCAAGTCTGGAAAGCCATGAGTGCCGGACCCTTTTTGAGTCTTTGCTTCATCACAAAAGGATAAGACAGATGGATGCAAAGGGTAAGAAGTTGGAAAGGTGACGCAGGTTTCAGGACATGTCAGACAGTTCCAGTTTCTTGCGGCATTGTGTGGCATTGTATTCCTCAGTTGCCTGAGCGAAATTATGACAACTGCTGGCTACTGTAGCATGAAAAGATATGAAAAATCATGAAATCTTAAGATGCATGACTGTCGGATTGTCGCTTAATACCGAGTTTCGTGGTATGTTCTGAAGCCAGGTTCAGTTGGATCCTGTTCCGACCTCAGGTTGTTCCAGGCCAGCGGCCGATTTTAGAGCTTACCAAGTACCAGTGATTCAGCCTTGATCAGCCCTGTGCTGGCATCATTTCGCATCATAGAACTGAACTTGACAGAAACCAAGAATGCCAAGCTAGCGATTTCAGTCTCGTGAGTCTTTGCTGTACTTTAAGGTGCAGAGATATGCGTGGATCTCAGCCCTTGGAGTACTCCTCTTCCAGTGGCCATGCAAAGCATTGCCACAAAAGACGGGGCCACAACTGGCCACAACATCAAATCCGGCTGTCATTTGCATTCATTTGCCAGTTTATACTGGCCAACACTTGCACAGCCACACTGGGTGTGATGAATACCTTGGGGTTGTCTAAGGTTTCGCATGTCATCCGAAAAGCTGCGATACACAAATGGCCTGACGTACCTTGCCTTGATCCAATCCATATCAACATTATCAACGGACAGGGCGGGTGAGGTTTCAGAGCTTCACTACATCCACAAGCGGTGTTAGGGCATCGGGATAGACAAAGACAAAGTAATTACAAGAGATTGAAACCATTCAAGGTGGCACCATACTAAATGAACGAAGCCTTCGGTCAAGACATCATTTGAGCTGGCACGCTGCGGGATTGCATTGCCTTGCGTTGAATATATTATAGCTATATTATTAATATTAAAAACATAAATAAATTCAATAAATACATGATTAATCAATAAATCAAGTTAAATAAAACTTTATAGATAAATAGATAAATAAATACATACATACTGCACACACAGACACACACACACATGTTTCTACGCCCTACGTGGATAAACACGAAACCAATCGATTTTCCTCCTAGTGTTTGGCTTAAGGGAAAAAGGTTATTTTTACACGTCCACGTTTAAGTGGCGAACTTTGGTTAGCAATGTATATCTCACTGGCCTTCCAGCCGCAGAGATGATTTGGGGAGCTGTGTGGTTGATAACTATGTGGATGAAGGGGATCCAGAGGAACCTGTGGCACTACTAACGGAACAGGCGCCGTCGACTTCGTGTAGGAACTTGATTGAGATTGGCTTCGAACCCAGTCACGGAGCACGTTTTGGAATCTTGAGCTCAGGTGGTTTGGTTTACTACAGTTGGGAGAACTGGGGTGGTCTTCTCATGTATTTGACCGACTTGAGCAGCCACCTGCTTGGAGCGCCGGGGAAAGTAAGCACCTGGCGTGTGGTGCATTCGTGGCGATAGCATGCAAGTGCGTGAGTGGCAGCCAAGCTCGTCAGTGGCATTCCAAGGGCGAGCTATGCTACATCCTGAATTTCCGGAGCAAGCACCTGCACGAAGAAGGCGCAGCTGATCGAAAGGGAAGTTGTGCACAGGCGCCGGATTTCTGTCCGCAAGGACTTTAAGGATTTGAAAAGGATGAAGGGAGGCTGCTATGTCTCTTAAAATGTCGTTGAGGAGACCAGCTCTGGTATGCCCACATCATCATAGGCCCGCAAAGGCATGGAGCAAGAGGAGAGAAGACGCATCCAGCACAAGCAGCAAGCTTCGTGGGATGTCTCAGCATGAAGGGAGTGAACGATGAGATTATTCCCAAAGCGACTCGAAGGAGACCAGCTGCTTTCGGAAATAGTTGTGGCTGAGATCTTGTCCATAGGGGTGAGAGGGCTTTTTGAAGAGTGAAGGGAGGCCGTGTCTCCCAAAGCGTCGTTGAGGAGACGTGCGTTTACACACACGGCCGGGACCTGCAAAGGCGTGGAGCAAGAGGAGAGAAGACGCATCCAGCACAAGCAGCCAGCTTCCTGGAATGTCTCAGCATGAAGGGAGTGAACGATGAGATTGCTCCCAAAGAGACTTGAAGAAGACCAGCTGCTTTCAGAAATAGTTGTGACTCAGATCTTGCCCATAGGGGTGTGAGGGCTTTGAAGAGTGAAGGGAGCCCATGTCTCCCAAAGCATCGTTGCGGAGAGTGGCGTTTACGCGCACGGCCGAGACCTGCAAAGGCGTGGAGCAAGAGGAGAGAAGACGCATCCAGCACAAGCAGCAAGCTTCCCGGAATTTCTCAACATGAAGGGAGTGAACAGCGGGATTGCTCCCAAAGCAACTTGAAGAAGACCAGCTGCTTTCAGCTGGCTGGCCGTTAAGGTTTCCACCTTTGTCCCCTTTTTGGTTTGTCTAGTTTTTTTCATTATTTTCTTCACGGTGTCCCCTGCATTTCCCTTCTGACTCCTAAGCTGTCAATGTTCATTGTT
>Ga0126342_10013090_pt1 | contig 14741 bp, 14 predicted proteins | sample Cyp1metagenome_FD_92528 | JGI IMG/M metagenome (GOLD analysis project Ga0126342, IMG submission 92528) | Coral microbial communities from Lord Howe Island, Old Settlement Bay, Australia - Cyphastrea 1 metagenome | ecosystem: Host-associated > Invertebrates > Cnidaria > Coral ... | reverse complement strand
TGTATATATATATACATATCCATAAGATTTCATACAAGGTGGTATCCCCCGAATGTGAAATATTGGTTGGTTCTGATTGGTGAAATTTGATCCTTCCAACGGACGACAAAACGTAACAAGAACCAGTGGACTTCCGAAGCGCTTTTTGAACGTGGGCGTCTCGTGGGAATAACATGGCAAATCCAATTGCAGAAGAAGTTTTTTTTTTTTTTTAATGCATACTGGTAACTGAACATAAGCTATGGTATAGATGCCCCATTTATAGATGATATACCGTGGTCAAGTTTTCTGATTTTCCATAGCTATGTTCAAGTACCACAGGGTAACCGGATGTAACAAGTGAGATTTCAGCAACGAAACTGCGACTGTCAAAATTAAGGCGGACAGTTTCATCATGAAAAATGGACTGTGCGTGGTTCCGCTATCCCAACTTTGACCCAGAATAAGAAACGGATGGAAATTCAGGCAGTACCTATGAAAGTGGATGATTTATCATGATTTGGCATGACAAACCTGGCAATTTTCTATGGCGAAGTGTTAAATCACCATTTGCACCCCGCATTTCATCATAGCAAAATGATTTCCCCCCCCCATATCCCAAGTTATGGAGGTGAACGTTACCATGGTTACCCTCTGGTAAACATACAAAAAGCTATTAAACATGACCATAGACATAGTTGATTTACCCCAAAAAAATGGTGGATCTTTCCATAGTTTTTTGTAAACCTACAAAAAACTATGGAAAATCCACCCATATTTTATGGGTAGTTATCAACTATTTCTATGGTCATTTTTAATAGCAAACTGTTAAATTACGAGAGGGTATATCCCATTCATAATCCATTAAATCACTATAAAGTCCCATTAAACAGCAATAAATCACCATTTTTTAACCATGGCTCGTCCCGACACTTTTTTGGGATGACTGGTATATAGAATCAAGGTGAATCTGGAGCACAATAGTTGGGGAATTCACTTACACACACACACTCTATATATATATATATATATATTGGTATATCTCTATATATAGATATAGATATAGATATAGATATAGTTGTAGGATGTTGTAGGCATCAGAAACTTTCAGAAACCATGTCGAGTGGTAAAAAATCAACGCCAATTATCCCAGGACCATCGCCATGTCAGGTGGGCGAGCAGCTGCGCGGGACCTTGCTGGAAGCTGAGGCCGAGACGCGCGTGGTGGTGGTGTACAGCACGGAGGACTACAGGATGGGCGGATGGGAGGATGGGAAAACGAAAACACCAGAAGATTTATTGATTTAGTGGTGATATCACCGATTTTTTGATATAAATCATTTTTTTGGGGCAAACAACTCCTAGTTCTGGGACAGAACAAGGAAGATCATGATAAGGAATCACGTCCGTCAGGCGTTTGGCGCGTCATGTGGTGACTGCCACGGATGAGGTGGTAGAGGTGGGGAGCAGCTTGGGCAAATGCACCGAGATCTTGGCCGCGAGGCCGGGGGTAAAATCTGAAGGTTTTGGGGAAGTTCAAACCGAATAAGATGTGGATTTTGGGATGCTTTTGGGATGCTTTTGGGATGCTTTTGGGATGATTTTGGGATTTTGGGATGATTTTGGTATTTGGTAAAGCTAGCGACCTTGGAAAGCCTTGAAAATGCTGACCCATCGACAAACTGGAAAACATTGGATCAAGTTTTGAAGGGACCATTGGACAAGTAGGTTGACATGCGGCAAGAAAGCCATGGGTTTTGACCATACATATCATTTAGATCAGTAAATCCATATACATATATATGTATATATATATATATACATAACATTCTATTCTATATATATAGCGCATATTGTGCATATATATATGAATGATTAGGTATATATATATAATATAAATTAATAATTAGATATATATTATATTGCATATATATATATATACATATTATATATATACATATTATATATATATGTATACAAAAATGAGTGTTTCTCTTGAAATCTTTCCTCGAATGATACGATATGTCATTCATTTTAGGCTTCCTTTTACCGTCATTCCAAGGGGGATGGGTTCATATGCCCAACCCACTTGCACCCCTACAATGAATTGCATACCTACATATAAATGTACCTACCTACATATAAATATACATACATACATGCATGCATACCATACATTTACATTACATTACATTACATTACATTTACATTACATTTACATTACATTTACATTACATTTACATTACATTTACATTACATTTACATTGCATTTACATTGCATTTACATTACATTACATTGCATTTACATTACATTACATTACATTTACATTACATTACATTTACATTACATTTACATTACATTTACATTACATTTACATTACATTTACATTACATTACATTGCATTTACATTACATTACATTACATTACATTTACATTACATTACATACATACATATCCGCAACGCGTGAGATCCCAGTTCGTTCGCTAAGCTGGTTGAAAGTTGCCCAACATGTCACTGTTGGGTCTATGGTAGATATCAAAAACGATACGTCGACGTCCCCAACTGCATAAATTGGAGATGTTTTCTCTGATTCCAGGCCACAATCCCCAGTAATTATAACTCCAATAGAATTACGTAGGTATATCCCATGACATTCCATTCTATCCCAAAGGTTTTTGCTTGTTTCTCACTAATCCTTTTATATTTTTGTCCAGAAAAGGGTCGATACCTGGAACAGTCACCTCGCAGGGCCTCGCAAGTACTGGGTGTGGACGTGAGCTTGGAACAATTGGCCATCAGACGCTTGAGCCAGCGCTGGGCCAGCGTGTTTTGGAGGGTTAGAATGTCCTGGTCAAGTTTCGGACGGGATTTTTTATTTCTAGGAGCAAACCGAGCAAAAGCAGCATCAAAACACGGGGATTTCGATCAGCATCAATTTAAATGGGGATTTTTCAGAAATGTGGATGTAAGCATTCGCCATGGAGATTTCAGCAACAGAACTGGAATTTTTCAACCACAAAGATGTGGATTTCATCGACGTTGGCTGTCTTTGCCATCAACAATGGAGATTTAGTCAACATGAGTCAACGATACAGTGGGTCTTTATCCATCAATAGGGATCCAATGGCAACTGGGATTTTCTTATAGGACACTGAAGAAACGTGAGATTTCAAGGATTTACAGTCGCCACGAGAGCTTACTTGGATGACCTCTGAATCTAGTAAATGAATAGAAGGGGCGTTGTATCACCATAAGTATCACAGTATATCCCGTCTTCCTAGTAGGGGCCGCGTGCCATTTTTTCCATTTATATAGACACAAACTTCAGTTCAATCATATCAATCATACGTTCATCACCTGCCCAACAAGTCAATCACATTTTGACTGAATCATGGGTCAATTCTATATCGACTTTTTTGATAGCTAAATCATGTACTGATTGGTGGTTTAGTTGGTTTTATTTCATTTTCACAATGGATGTCTCTCCCCAACTGACTTTTATTTTCTTGGACATATGAATTACAAAATAGCATATTGTGAGTTGATCAAAGTTGATAAGTCGTCACTAGTTCATATAGTTCATCAGTGGAATCTTCAGGTCAGAATCTTCATCACCAACAAAAAAAGGGAGAACTCTCCCCAATGGACTTTCATTTTCGAAAATATGACTTAAACTTAAACCAAGAGATTGGGCGATTGTGGGTAGCTGACAGAATCACATCATGAAACCATGGACTGGTTGGAACATCTAGAGTTCTACATCATGAAACCATGGTTTTCCCCATGGTTTCCCCCATCACAAATTACAGGGTTACCTTGAGGTCGAGAGCGGGTACCCAGCGTGTCCTTTGTCTTTCTGGACAGTGGGAAGGATCACAGGTCATGGAGCAAGGATGGATAGCAAACAAGTTGAGAAAATCATCTGAAGTTTGGGATATTATAGATGTGTCCACTTATTATTTATAGATTATCAAAATTATTTAAAGATTATTGTCCATCTAGAATTGGAAATCATCTATAGGATGGATTATAATCCATAAAGATAGTGTTTTAACCCTCCTATTGAACATCACCATGTTGAAGAAAGGCAAATAATCTATATAAGGGGGCCATTTTCAATAGTTGACCATACAGGAAGTTTCGGAAGGGTCCCCCAAACCAGCTGTTTGTCGATAATTATAATAATTACAGTAATGTGGGTAAAACTCAATAATAAACCATCCCCCAAATCACCATAAATAGGTTGTAGAAGCCATTCCCAAATGGATGGTTTATCATTGTTTTACCCACATTGTAGGTGAACCAGGCTTTACATAATGGACATATCTATAGTTTGATGATGTTTGATTCAATGAATTGGTTTAAGGGAAAATTTAAACCCGAAAGCCCTATATTTAATGGGAAAATCCATGGTTTCCTGTAGATTTTCCCTTAAACCAATCCATTCACTGATGGGGTTATGACCAAACATAACTCGGGGGCCTCTTCCGGGACTCGTCTCCGTGGTTCCGAATCCATTTCTGATGTCTCATTTGAGCCGTGAACTTTTTTTCAATCCTGGTTGATTGGCTAAGAACTACAGGATTGGGCCCCCAAGATAGCTAAGTTGCCTTATAAGTGGCCTAACTATGGTTTATGGTAGATATAACTATACTTGATGGGGGTTATAATGGTTTATAAACCAACTTATAACTGGGGGGCCCCATCCTGTAGGGACTTATACTGTCCAATTTGTTGGGGAACATGATAATCCGATAAGCCAGTTTTGAGGGACACCATTTGGGTGTGGCTCAAAATTATTGATGCCAAAAGTCATGATTGGAGAATTAAAGCCAACAGGTACACCGGTGGTGTCCCAGTTCGACAGCTAAGTTGGAAAGCACACCTGGATTAAGCAGGGTTGATGTGTTTATGGTGATGAACAAACTTGAAATTTAGATGGGTTTGATCAATTAACTTATAACAATGGACACCATCTTCTACCATCTTTTTCTTTGTCCATCATTTTTGGATGGTTGAAATGGGCTTTACGTAGCATTTTCACAGCTTTACCCTCCAGGAATCAAACATGGCTATGGAAGATCCTTCCATTTATAGATGATTTCTCCTTAGTACACCTCCATTTCTATGCCATTTGCCATTCAAACCGATCTTCCGATTAGAAACTCCTGAATTTTCTAGAGAATCCCATGGGATTTTCCCATTTTTCCATGGGATTTTCTCATTTTTCCATGGGATTTTCTCATTTTTCCATGGATTTTCCCATTTGTCCCATGGATTTTAAGGCAATCCCCCCACTAAAATCAGCGCCGGGAGGATCTCTTCGAGGAAGCGGCGAAGCTGCCGGAGCAGCTGCGACGGCACGGTGTGCAGCGCTGCAGCTGTGCGTTTCTGGACATCGGGGGCGATCGACGTTGCAGGCGAGGCACCGGTGGGATGCTGGAGATGGGCTGAGATGGGCTGAGTGTGATGGGTTGATGGGTGGCTTGTTTGGATTTAAGATGGCTTGATGTAATCCAGGTTTTGATATCTGCATTTTGACTGAGATATGAATCCCCAAATCAGTAGGTAATGGATAGATACTTGAGGGTGAATCCCAGTTGTAGAGAAACTGTGTAAATAAGCCAGTTATATGATATTATATGCGGGATACTTGGATACAACCCAGTAGGATTAATCTTAGATCATTTCCAAGTGGACCACCATGCATAGAATCACTGGGTATTGAACATTTGGAAGGGATTATTTATTTTATATCATCCAATAAGCCACTATATTTTACTTTATCCCTATGACATCTCCATAAAATGCTTGCTTTCAAACAACCTTAGACATTTAGACCCATGATATTTCCATGTTTTTTTCACTCCCATAAAATCTTTCCGCTCTCCCATTATTTACTTTTTTTGTCACCACTAGATCCATATGATGCTTAGCAGGGAATGGATGGGTTGCTGGGGGTTGCTGGGATGATGACATTACGAATGTGATGAAATGGATCATTCCCGAAAATTCCTTGCGTAAAATGCACCAGTAAGTAGATCCATATTTAGACATTTTCTTGTTCTTCTTACCATAAACTTCCATTTCTACAATATTTTCCAATCGCTATGTTTGATTACAGTGATTACCGAAGGGTTAATCACCATATCTTGCAAGACACTTCTACAATATCAGAAATAATAATGGTTAATAGTGTTTACCAGCTATGGTTTCCCATCAACTTCTAGACATTTTCTTGTTCTACTTTACCGAGTACGGTAGATCATATTGAATCCACAAAAACACCCCGTGCGTCGGCGGCTCAGCTTTTTTCTTAGGCAGGTGCTGCGCGGCATCCAACTGCTTCGAGATCACCTGGATTTGCGGCTGCTGGCTGTGAAATCGGAGGATGCCTGGGTGAGGATATGATGGGAATATGATGGGATATATATATATACACATGTAAGACACATGTATAATATAATATGATATAATATAATATGATATAATATAATATGATATAATATAATATGATTATAATATAATATAATATAATATAATATAATATAATATAATATAATAATAATAACAACAATAATAATAATAATAAATAATAATAATAGTAATAATAATAATAATGATAATATATATATATACACAGTATATATATATATCATGGGAAAATAATAGGATATGTACCAGTGAGTAGTACGCGCATGAGGTGGAAGTTGCCGTAGGGTTATACTATAAGACCTTTTTCATCTGAACTTGCGTGCGCCGTGCGCCACCCAGGCCCGTGCATGCATGCTTTGTGCGAACCTGTTGCATTGTTGTTGTCCAAGAACATGACCTGTGCACGACCACGTTTCAATGCAACGCTAAGCGATGCTTTACGCGCTAAAGATCACACTTCACCCTTCACACTGCACTCTTTCATTTCAACATCCCAACTTCCAAAAATGATCCGAACCCGCTGCGTCTTTCACATTTTGAATCCACATTCGCTACTGCAGCGCTGTGCACTTTTTGAGCATCTCCACTTCCGCAGGTGCTCTTTTGGCATGAGGTGTGAATGGTGCTTCGCACCACAAGTGCCTGCAATTTATGATCTCTCATCTTCCCAGATGGCTCCTTACCCGCCGCTTTAGTGAGGAAACAATTTTCCATCCTCCGGAGCCCCCAGTGGTCAAAAAGGGCGTTCTTCATATAGACATGTGATATTGTACATATATACATAGCGGTGTTTCAAAAAAAAATAAATGAATAAATAAAACATATAAAATAAATAAACAGATAAATCAATATTTATATATTTGTAGATAGATATGGGTCAACCAAGCTTGGGAAACCCGCAATTTGTGCGTTTTTTTTTTCCCTGTTGTTTTTGGCCAGCAAACCATTTTGATATTTTTGCATCGAAATATTTCCATCTATGCATGTTCATCCCACTTTTCAATGGGTCGAAATCCTTGTGAACGTTGTGCATCAAACATTTGGTTATCCTGGAGTAAGCTAACAGTTCGTAATCTATTTGTAGATTGTTTTCCTATGGTTTTCCACTTTTTTTGTATGTTTACCCTAGGGTCTTAGGGTGAACTCCACCAGATTCTTGTTCCCAGCAGTCGCGCAGGAGCTGTATGCTGCCATGGCCAAGTGGACAGGGCAGAAGGGCATCAATGATGGACCCTTGGGCTGAAATCAGGAGTTGCTGGAGAAGCAGTGGACGTCAACAAGACAAAGATATTTCCTGGTCATCTGGTAAATTCACATAGACTTAGGCCCTGAAATACATTTTTTCCCGAATGCGTAGCGAAGGGTTCTTGTTTTCTTGGTAGGGGGTCTGCAGGTGGTGGACTGTTTGCTCGTCGTTTTGTTTTTTTCTCTAATCGCGACGTCGCGCTGTCTATGGGGAAGTGAGAAAAGGTGATGTGTTGTGACGTGTGAAAGTGCATTTCACGTGGCAGGCATGGGACTTTGTGGCAGTCAAGCGAGAGTTGTTTTGCGGGTCTCTAATCGCGACGTCGCGCTGTCTATTGGAAAAGTGAGAAAATGTGATGTGTTGTGACCAAAAAAAAGCCAAGGTCAACACAACTTATGTATATATATAGATACACATATGAATAACCACAGCCAACACATATCGTTCATTTGTTGAAATACATGTAAAAGAATGTTTATATCAAATTTCAACATATATATATATACATACACACATACACACTATCTTTGTATGAATACATGTGTGTATATGTATATATATATATATTTATATGGGAGGGATACCATATATAGATATAGATAAGAGACTGCACAGAGATATATTAGCTCTATATATGTATGTGTATATAAATATATATATATATAATTAGTATCTACATTTATTTAATATATGTCTATATATACATCTCTTCTCAACCTCACCATTCCTCTTTTCTCCACCACCTGGTGCTACGTTTTACAAAGGCCACCGCCTCTCCGACGTGCCCGGCTTCCTGCGATGCCTCGACACTTCGGCGCCGGAGAGTGCGAAAGCCTAGCCCAGCGGGGTAGCGATGCCAGGGTATGTTTACCCTCTGGTAAACATACAAAAAAGCGATGGAAAATCGGAAAATCACAATATTTAATAGGAAAATCAACTATCAATGAGCAATTTTCTATAGCTATGTCAAATTTTCTGACATAAGTGGCTGAATTCTATGGTTTAGATATAATGAACTAGTATTCATGGGGCTTATAAACCAACGCTCACATCATTCGGGGGCACCATCCTGGCTATGAGTCAAAACTCTGGCACCCAAACGGTACCCTAAGTCATAGCTGGTTAATGGATGTGGCTATGAATCAATACCTATTAATACCATTTTTAGAGGGATGAACATCCATTTACCAGCTATTTTGATGTTCACCAGGGGTACAAGGTTTTGACCCACTGCCATGTGAATAAACCCCCAATCTGGCAAGAACAAGTTTTGTCCCATTCCCATATGGATTCAACAAACCCATTACCCTCTGGTAATTTGTTACATAGCGAACTGGAAAATGGCCATTGAAATAGTGAGTTTTCCCATTAAAAATGGTGATTTTCTATAGTTATGTTAGTTTACCAGAGGGTATAGGCTATATTCCTATGATTATAAAATACATCCATATTATTCTTTAAATTCCTATACCTTCAGGTTTCCAAAAGTATGGTTACCCCACATAGTATCCAAGTCATTAGACCATTTTAGCATTGAAACCTATGGTGACTTGGGGATCCATCATTTTTATAAACCCCACATATAAATAAATAAACAAATAAATAAATAAATGAATAGATAAATAAACAAACAACATGGTTATCAAATATTGTTTCCAGATACAATGGATTATATTTTTTAATGGCAAAACAATGTGCAAGAAGAGGAAAAGGAATGTTGTGAAGTACGGTAGAGCTATTGGGTACAAACAATTGGTGTTTCGAAATCCCAATGCCAAAGACAATCGGTGTATCAAATAGATTGGGTACAGCATCTCATTTTACCCGATACATCGCCTCATTATGCCTAATACATCCTAATACCAATTTGTGCATGGTGCACTTATTGGAATGATTTATTTTTAAAATTTTGGATCTGCATTGATTTTGGGATTCTTAGGTCTGAATTTGTGGTCATAATTTTATTGTACATAACCTTGTGGGTACATGAGCGGGATATAATGGAGATACAATGTTGGGGATACCTTGGGGAAAGATGATAGCCAACAACATGTTTTGGTTTAAATCCAGCCATTTTAAGTGAGGATATAAAATCGGCATGCAGCATTTGAGATGGTATTTGCTCTCATGAGTATGAGTATATTAACAGTATATTTCTTATAGATCGATCTAGGTTGGCAATCCCCAGAAGTCGCAATAAAAAACAATAACAGTTCTCGAGCACATGATGGGATGCCGCCAGGGGGCCGTTTCCGTTTCCTACCTCCAGAGGTCAACATTTCAGGCTTTACCAACCGATGGTTTTTTGACATGTTTTGAAAGTGGACCTTGGTCATTTTTTGTAGGAATATATCATCACTCCGATGATATTGCATGAGTAGCAATGAACTGACCCCTTGAAAAAATGAAATCGAAATCAAATCGAAAACAATCCTCTCTGGAAGGGCTTCCTATGATTATATAGACATATTATATGTTCATTTGGGCTCACAGAGCATCAATCGGAACCTCTTCATCTACAATTTTTTTTTTGGTGGAGTGGGAAAACACTGTTTTAATTTGGGTGTCCAAATAGTTTCCGTCGGTGATATTCCTGATGTTGTTGGTGATTCATTCACTCTGGTTTTTCAAGAACACCTCCCAAACTGTCTCTTTTTCAGTACCCATTGGTCTTCAGACAGCGTTTTCGTTGACATCACAATTTATGTGGCCTTCAATCGTCATTTTCCTCATTTTCGTTAGTTACACACAAACAAATCGCCTTACTGGTTGGTGGTTTGGAACATTTTTTATTTTCCCATAATATATATGGAATAATCCTTCCCAACTGACTATCATATTTTTCAGAGGGATTGAAACCACCAACCAGCCCTTACTTTTTGATCCTCCAACCATTTGGTCAGTTTTTGTCGATGAAATCCCTGAAATCTGACGAACTGAGGTGCCAAAGCCCAGTTGAAGAAACAGAAACGTGCCAGGCCCGGCTGGGAGCCACGTAGCTACGCATGAAATAGTAAAAGATTCACAAGATAGTGATGGTAATGTTTGGTATAATGATTAGTTTAGGAATATGGAATGATGATGCCCTGATACCAGTTGTATATGGAATATCCGCAGTTGTACATATATGATCATATTAATGCAATTATATTAATTTATGTGTTATGTTGTAAACCCAAAAAAGATGCCTTGGTTTAGTGTGAAAGCAGGATGTTGCAAAACATGATATGTTCATAAATTTACAGATGTCCAACGTTTTGGCATCGACCTTTGGAGGTTGCTATACTGTTGTATGGGATTATAATGAAGCATACCCTCTGGTAATTTGTTTCATAGCTATTGAAAATGGCCCAGTCGAAATAGTGGATTTACCCATTGAAAATGGTGATCTTCCATAGTTATGTTAGTTTACCAGAGGGTAAATTTGGTTAATGAGTAGTATGGGGATATATTGCCCACTGGTAAACATACAAAACGCGAACTGGAAAATTGTCCATAGAAATAGAGGATTTACACAAAATGGTGATTTTCCATAGTTTCTGTATGTTAGTTTACCAGAGGGTAAACCATTATTGCAGTAGGTACGCTCACTGTTCTACGAGGTTATCATCATTACTTGCTTTTAGTGGGGTTACAACGGTGGTCTAAATGAGGATATTACAAACACTATATGCAGGTACCTAGACCCTGCAGTTGTACCCATAAACATTTGGACACCTAAAAAGATGAGGTGAACTGTCATTTTCTTTTGGTACTTGGAGGGCCCATGTTTTTGATTATCATCACTACCGTTTTTAATCACGAGTTATCCTATGTTTATTATATACTAATCAGTTTGACTACGAGTTATTGTTGTTGTTTTTTTTTTTTCAATTTTGATCGAGATACAGCTATGTAACTAGCTGATAGCATGATTCACGACCCTTGGGATTGTTCACCAGGAAAACTTTCGCTCAGCTGGCTGTGGGTGTTCTGGGCTTGTCGTTTCAGTCCCCCTAAAACAGTGAGTGGTTGGTGGTTTGGAACATGAATGGATTATGACTTTCCAGAAACAGTTGGGAATGGAATAACATCTCAACTGAGGAACTCATATTATTCAGAGGGGTAGGTATACCAGTATACCACCAACCAGAATAAACACCATGCCAGAAAATCAATGGCCATTTCAGGATCGGATTTATTGGAGGTACCTACCATATATAAGGCCTATTTTTTAGGCCTATGTGAGGGAATATCCCCACAAAATATGGCCCAACATATGGTACTAACGTACCTCAATCTGTTGGATCCTGGAATTCCCATTCATCAATAGGGATTTAAGCATCATAGGGATGAACTAACATAACTATGGACAATCACCATGCTATTCATGGGTAAATGCACTATAACTGTTATTAACCATTAATATTAACCATTATTAACAGTATATTAACCACATATTAACCATCAAATTGATAATGGATCATAACCCATTAATGGTATTAGTATAGTATACCACCAACCAGAAACAACATGCCAAAAAAAGAGGGGCACCACGTCGCCATGAGTGAAATCCCGAAAATCCCTTGGATTTCTCCATGAAATCCCGCGAGTTGTGGCCAAGATTGGCCCGAAAAAAACACAACATAAAACGGATTGAAATGACACAACATAGCTCCTATAACTAGTAGGTGATATCATGAAATAAGCTCATTTACAGTATAACTGTGGCCATAACTGCATGATATCTCAATTGTTCTCTTTGCAAATTAGAATAATTCACTAACCTGAAACAAGGCTATCTTGGGGATGATTCCCTGCAATCTAACTATGATTATAGTGAGGTCGCAGTGAGGTCGTTATAATTTACCCAGATTTTTCCCCAGAAAAAACTCACCCTGTTGGATGCTACTCTCGCCAGCGAGGCGCGTCCAAGCACTCGCTGACAACAAGGCCCTAGCTGAGGCGTGACCGAAAGGTGAACGACCAGGAGTGAGACATGAACAAAATAGCCTGGTTGATTGGCTATTAATATGGTAGCTATTGACTAATCATTATAATAACATCAACATCAATACTAATATGAATTATTAGCGGATTACTATGATTACTATGGCTAGTTTCTTATTAATAATAATCGATTATTGTTGGACTCAACTATAGCTATTGAAAATAGGTATAAGCATCAAACTTTCATAACAATAGTTATATTATTATTGGATTCAACTATAGTTCCTAATCCCCAAAAGCCATCAATTATAGGGATTGAATGGGATTTTAATGGGATTCAAGGGGCCACCGACTAGTAAAAATACCATGGTTGATTGGTAAATAAGGATTTATATGGGTGTTAACCATTATATAAACATGGAGATAGAACTTGATATACCTGAAACATATCTTGGTTGATTGGTTAGTTGGTTGGGAGCTATCCTACTACAGTTATTGAGGATTATGATAACCCATATATGAATCCGGAAGCGTTTTCAACCAACATTTGGATATTTTTAATGGCTCAAGTGGCTTCAACTTTACCCTCCGCGTTGACATGGCACTGGGAAATCACAACTTTTATATTATGAGAAAATACGGGAAAACATGGAAACATATTGAGAAATCTAAGATAAATGGACATTGAAATGGGACAATTAATTATCCAGAAATCAACACCTATCGGAGATGATAAACTAACATAGCTATGGGAATTGCCGCTTTTTAATATATAGGTCTAGGTAAATCGTCTATAAATGGGCCATTTTTATCCATTTTCAATAGCTATCTTAGTTTACTGGAGGGTATGTGTTTTTATCTGGATTTGGTTGAGTGTTTGCATCTCATTTCGATCTGTCCATGTCTTTTGGCCGGCCAGGCGAATGTTTGTGGACCCAAAAACCACCCAAGTATCCACCAAGAATCCATACAATTTTATATATATATATATTTTAAATATCTGTATCTATACTGTATATTTCCTTTTGTTTGGCCCTATATTTATTTGTACACTGCTATATATATATACGGTATATATATATATATATATATTGGAATTAGTTTTTGTATATCTGTATATCATATCATATATAGATATATATCATATATATATATATGATATACATATCTCTTAATTTGGTTATCTGGCCCTATATTTCTATACTTTTTTGGGCAAAACATCTCGGGTCGCAAAGCCTGGGCTCAAGTCCCGGCAGATTCTCCAGTTTCGGAGACAACAAGCAGATGATTTTTAAGATGGGAAACCATAAACCATCCAGAAAATATCAAATTTATATCCATTCAAAAATCAATTTATCATATTTTATCATCTTATGAATTTAGATGTTTTGGATTTTGACATCAATTTATCATCATGTATCATCCGTTGATCAAGGGTTTTCGATATTTGTTTGGATAAACTTTTGCTGGTGGGTTCACACTTTTGACCCACCCTCGTCAAAAAAGCCAGCGCGGCTTCGCAAAACCGCGCCCCAGCCGTGTTTTTGTTTTCGCTGAGTGCGCCATGGATCGTAGCATCATCGGCGCGGACCCAACGTTTTGTGTGGAAGACATTGAGAAGGCACAGCTCGGGGGTCTAGAAGCGACTACAGATGGGCTAACCATAGGATATAATGGGGATATCTTGGAGATTTTACCCTCCGGTAAACTAACATGGCTATTGAAAAATGGCAATTTTATCGTTGATTTACCTACTAAAAGTGGTGATTTTCCATAGTTTTTGGTATGTTTACCAGAGGGTGTTTTTTAATCACTTATTTTTGACTATCAATTACGAAATGTCAACCGCGGATTCAGAAACCAATGGGCTGTTCAACTGGGGGGTACCTCTATCAATAGCAAACTTACTAATAATTATACTAACTTGGGGTATCCCCCCAATAATCAGTTCCCCCCAGTATTAAACACCCTACAAGGTGGTGCCCCCCAGTTATGTTTGTTGGTTTATAATCCCATTAACTATAGATATACCGGGTTCTTCAAAAAAAACAGCCATCCTCCTACATGTTGTCACATCATACCTGATCCCCCCGCGCCCCCTTGATCAATGTTGTTGCCCAATGCATGCCGGCATCCGAACCGAAATGGCT
>Ga0126342_10013089_pt1 | contig 14741 bp, 13 predicted proteins | sample Cyp1metagenome_FD_92528 | JGI IMG/M metagenome (GOLD analysis project Ga0126342, IMG submission 92528) | Coral microbial communities from Lord Howe Island, Old Settlement Bay, Australia - Cyphastrea 1 metagenome | ecosystem: Host-associated > Invertebrates > Cnidaria > Coral ... | reverse complement strand
TGGAGGTTCAGATGTCGCTTCGCTTCACTACACTACATTACACTACACTACACTCCACTACACTGCACTGCACTACACTACATTACACAATACTACAACTACAACTACACAACTACACAACTACACTCCACTACACTCCACTACACTCCGCTACACTCCACAACACTCCACTACACTAAATCACACTACACTACATTACACTACACTACACTACACTACCTTCCACTACACTTCACTGCACTACACTCCACTCCACTACACTACAACTACAACTACACGACTACACTCCACTACAATACACTCCACTACACTAAATTACACTACACTACACTACATTACACTACACTACATACACTCCACTACACTCCACTACACTACAACTACAACTACACAACTACACTCCACTACAATACACTCCACTACACTAAATTACACTCACTACACTACACTACATTACACTACACTACACCACACTACATTACAATACACTACACTACCTTCCACTACACTTCACGACGTTACACTACACTACACTCCACTACACTACAACTACAACTACACTACATTACACTGAATGACACTGCACCACAGATACACAGGTCGACAGATAGACAGACAGACAGACAGACAGATAGATAGGTAGATAGGTAGATAGGGAGATAGGTAGATAGGTAGGTAGGTAGATAGGTAGATAGGTAGATAGGTAGATAGATACATAGAAGATAGGTTGGTAGGTGGGTAGATAGTCAGAGAAAGAGAGAGAAAGAGAGGAGACGTCAAGCACCTTTCGGTCCATCAGTGGATTCGCTCTGCCATCCCTGATTCACAACAACCAATCTCTCCTATAGGTTTCCTATTTTTGAAATTTCCGCCACCGCCTTGTGCGGTACTACTGGTACTTTTAATGCAAAATGCAAACTCCTACCTTCCGGTGTCATCAAACACGGATGGGAAATCCCTGAACTAGCCATGTGCTGCAGAATCATCGGGCGACTGCTGGGGAAATTTCCAGCCATGGAGTTACCAGAGGGTATATCAACCAATATTCCACTAATATCCCATGATATCCCCATCATATCGACATCAAGTCCCACCATTTCCATCCATTTAGAGTAACTAACATGGTCATAACCAACCCATCATGCTGATAGCTCCTAATTGAAGTTTGTGAGTGAATTACCACTTATAGCTTATATATCCCATATGGTATCCCATGGTATCCCATAGCACCTGGGCCGCCTAGCCCATCTAACCAGAGCCGGGCCAGGAGCAGCTCTGCATGGTCGCCGCCTCTGCAGAACGAATGGAGATCAAAAAGAATGAGGAGGCCGCCTACTTCGGTGAGGCGGATCGGGGAGTGGACATTTTTTCGGAGTTGGGGTGGATTTGTTGGGTGTTTCTTAAAGTGGGGGTTTCCATAGTCATGGGAGTACCCCAATAGCTGGATGGTTTATTTCATTGAAAATCCCAGCTAGAAATTTATGATTTGAGGGTACCCCTATTTCAGGAAACCATCAAATGGGGGATCCCCAAAACCAGGGGTTTTGATAGTTAAATGTGAAACATGGTCTATTTTTTGATGATTTGGCGGCTACACGGTTCCCCTTTCCCATTTTGGGATACCTTTTTTGAGGTCAAATCCGGTTGTTGGGCGCCAGGAAACATGGCCAGTTTGCCCGTTTTTTCCATGGAAATTCCAGTAGACATGGCTGGCTGGAAAATGTCCTCCATATATCACGTTCTCTTTTCAAAACATACAGTATTTAGTTGTTTAAAGCAAGTCATGTTCAAGTACAGCAGAGCTAGGCAAATGATAGCGATCGCATAGTGTCTGACGAATATCAACACCCCACCCAGAAACCATGGTTTAGTAGCGGATAAACATCCACATTTGGGACCACAGAATTGGGGTGTTCACTAACGGGGGATGAGATTACTTGGAGTCGTTGTTTCTTTTTTTCTGGTGCGTTTTACGTAGGGAATGGATGGGAATGAAGGAATGGGATTATTACTAATAGTTAAATAGTTACCCTCTGGTAAACATACAACAAACTATGGAAAATCACCATTCTTAATAGGAAAATCCACTATTTCTATGGCCATTTTCAATAGCTATGTTAGTTTACCAGAGGGTATTGTGGATCATTCCAAAAAAGTCCCTACGTAAAACGCACCAGTAAGTTTTTTTTTATGGTGATTTTGGATGTTCTTTCAGCAGAATGCCCAGAACATGAGGAATACCCAGAAGTCCTTCCATGGAAATTTAAGGGACTGATTACTTGCCCACCATGTGGGGCATGGAAACGTGGGACCCAGCAGACTTCAATTGCCCTCTGGTAAACATACAACAAACTATGGAAAATCACAATTTTTCATGGGAAAATCCACTATAAATGGCAATTTTCAATAGCTATATTTAGGTTCAGTCCCCAAAAAATGCAAAGCCTAAATCGTCTTGGTGTAGGAGTAACAGATGTTTTTAAAAGAAACCAAAAACCAACTTTGTGCAGTGTGTGTATATATATATAACTTTGCGAGCCGGTCTCATTCAATAGATATGCCCACTGACAAACATGGGTTTGCAATGCCCTGATTTTGCATAACTTGATGGGTTTGTCTGAAAATATGGCACTAATTAACAAAAAAAACTTCTGGGTTTATCATCCCCTTTCCCAACAAAAACACCATGGCTATTTTTTGGGTATCCCAATTTCACACCATCACCATGGGTCGCCCGGAGGTGGGAGACAAGTTCTTCATCATCCGTGAGGGAAACTTTGAAGTGGTTCTCGGCGGCTCGTTTTCGGCTCGGGATTTTTTCGCCACGAGAATTTGAAGAAATCTGAGGGAAGGATAGCAGGAAATCAAGTTTTACATTACTTCATGGCGGCCATGGGAAGAACGCCATTCCTGGTCAGTAGCTCTTTTTGTTTTTTTAAGACCACAAAATTCACAAAAATCCCAAACAACATGGCAACATAATTCAGTTAATAACTTGACCAACAAACCATGGCCGTGTAGAGAAATCTGTGGGACCCAGAGCCTCCCAACTGTTAGTAGCCCTAAATATGGTTGATTTATCACTCCAAATGCGACCCCGAGAAAACGACTGGTCACAACTAAACCCAACTACAAACGAGTGCTCAAATTCTGTCAACTACCATTAGTTCTTCAAATGTTCATCATATTCTTGTGCACTACCCCCACCCTAAAACTCACTGTGCGTTGCTTCATGCTGTTTTTCATGTTTTTGCAACATATTATTTTATAGCTCAACATCTTCCACCATCGAATCTCATTAGCTCAATATCCTCCAATCGTTTCTTTCAATATGTTCTTACCACACGAAAATCGTGTGTCCTCCCATCTGGTGTTCCCTGAAGATCGTGGGGATTCAAGCCATTTTTCAAATCCGGTCCCCACCAATTGGCTTTATCATCTGGTTGGTGGTTTCAAACATTTGGATTATTTTCCATGTCATATATGGGATGTCATCCTTCCCATTGACGAACTCATATTTTTCAGGGGTGGTAGGTATACCACCAACCAGTCATGCTTTATCCAAACATTGGCTTCCAAATGGCTTCCCTCGATTTTACATCATCTCCATCCTATTGGATCCTAATCTCCACGTTTTATCTCCATTGAATTCCCATGAAATCCTCATTGAATCCCATTAAAATCAATTAAAATCAATTAACATCAATTAAAATCAATTAAAATCAATTAAAATCAGTTAATATCAGTTAAAATCAGTTGTAAAAACCAATTAAAAACAAATAAAACCACCATTAAAAGCCATGAACAAATCCCCCATCACCGCCGACACCCAGGCAACGAGTCCTACCACGCCTCCGCGGAGGAACGCGTGGCCTTCTCCTCCATGGCGGAACGGCTGATGCGGAAGCAGTGCCGCGGCCGAGAAAGGTGTGGAATGTGGAACTCTGGTTATTTAACGTAGCTATGGAGAATCACCATGTTTAATAGGCAAATAAATCATCAAATAACATTTATGCTCCATGTAATGATGATATAATGACGGTATAATACAGTAGTGAATATATGAGATATAATGAGGTAGATAATGGAGAATAATGGAGATATATAATGACAAAATATTAGTTTTACCATTAATTATTTGGTGCCAGCATGTAAGACATTTAGAACAAGGCTCAAATGGAGATATATTTATATAATGATTATATATATATATATATATCACATGTGCCCCATGGTGCTGGAATATGTACCAACATTTGCCCTAAAAATAACACCAACATTCTAAATACATAATGGAGATATATGATGATATAATGGTATAATGGTGAATATTTGAGATATAATGAGGTATATAATGGAGATATATAGAAAATTAATGGTAACAACTAATATAATGATGACAACATATTACACATTCCATGTTATAAACTGACCTCATAATGATGACATCCTCATGTTTGGATAACAACTAATATAATGATAAAATATAATGCTTCAAGCATCCATCATTCTTGATGATAGTCCCTTATTTTCTCATGAAACACCAGTTTCTGATTACCTGGTGAGATTTCCGAAGGGCAAACAGTCAAACTCCCTAGAAATGATGGACAGTCGTACGGTCAGTCGTCATGATGAAACATGAGTATTTATACTATCTCATCATCAATGAAGTATAATTTATATTTCAACATATTTCAGTTATATTCATGTGTTAGTTCTATATTATTTCTATCATATATCCAAACTGATAAAGTACATAGTACATTAGTTCCAAACTGATATATACTACTTGAAGTGAAATGATTGGCTAAACAATTTGTTCAAACAAGTGGATAAGTATTAGGGGCAACAATGACGGGTACCTATATCAGTGAAATGCCCGCAACCACCCTGTCTGTGATGCCTGCTTGTCGCACCGGAATTCAAGACGATCCTGGCCCAGAGTACAGACCCAACAGTCGTGCTGCGAACAACGAGTGGTAGGAGAGAAACCAAAAAAAACATTTATCATGGTTTATCCACATCGATATATGGGATGATCATCAATGCCTAAAATAGATTAAAATTGTTGAAAGGGGTCGAAACCACCTTTAGCTGACCTCCACCTGGCATGTCCCAAGGCACTTCCTTGCGAAACTTGGCAGTGGGGACGGGGAGAATGTGTGTGGCTATTCAGCTAGGAGAACCACCTTAAAGCACCCCTATGAGGACGTTTTATAAGATGCTAATGCAGTCAACATCTTGCATTTTTGGGGTGCGACCTTCAGTGAGATTAAGCCCATGCGTTGGGGGAATGCCTTGGGTTTCGATTGTCAATTAGCAAGGTCACCAGCTTCCAAAAGAGACCAGGAGTGAGCGTGGGCGCTGGATGACACAGCAAGTGCCACTTTGGAGATTAAGGTCGAGTCGCTTGCCGTGGCAGACCTGACCGCTTACGATTCGGCGTACACCATGCTGCCAATGGAGGCAGCTTTCGCAGCGAAGTGCATTACGCCGGCCGGCATGAAGCCGGGTGTTCCAGGCCAGTTGCGTCAGGAGCAGGGAGTTGAAAGGCAAGAATTTACTCCGAAATACAAAGCGCTGAGTCCTGTCGATGTCAAGACCCAGACAGAGTGCCCATCAAATCAAGCCACATGAGGTCCAGCTAGAACTGGGGATATGACTGCAGGTTGAATTGACATGCATATGTATATATAATAATAATAATAACGATGATGATGATGATGATGATAATAATATATATGTGTGTGTGTGCGTTGTATGAATACACCTGCACACACGCACACAGTTTCCATCATGTTCCTACCGATGTATTCCGTTGGTTTATACTGTGCATGGTTTTGTTTGTTACAGTTGGTTACAACCTGTAACAACTTTTCAGGTTTGCATAGGTTTGGATATCCCCACAAAATGTAGTTGCAGCCAAGTACCTCATCCCCTGTTTTGACATATCTTAGCAGTGAGACCAAAATGATGACCCTACCCAGTGCGTATCCAGCATATGATCCTGATGTCAATATCAGTTTTAGATCACATTCCGTTGTTACATCGGCTACATACATCCCCCAACTATCATAGATCCTAAGAATCCAAGCCCACTTCATGGCAGGGTCGTCATGTTACCAGGTACATCACATATTTTGCATATTTTGCATACTTTGTTCATGGCCTCATGAAAACTAGCTGTTAGATTCTGTTGGATGGCAAAAAAAATCATGGAAATCCCATTCAAACAGTATGATCCCCAACAAAAAATCATGGATTCTGTTAGATTCTGCTGTATGATCCCATCCCCATCAAGCCCCATTTCTTTCAAGTTGGCTCCTTTTGGATGGAAAAGCCCGTTGGCTCCAACAGCTCCAACGATGCCGCTTGTCCGGACGCTGAGGACGCTGTCCCAGCCCAGTTTGTGCAACTACGGACCCTACGGACGGACCACCAGCTTTTTGCGCCCTGGCCTTGAAATTCACGAACTGATGAGATGAAAACTGGGTGGTTTTATATGATTGGCTGGTTGGTGGTGACTGGAACCATGGAATGGATTATGACGTTCCCATCATATTGGGAAGAATCATCCTAACTGACGAACTCATATGTTTCAGAGGGGTAGGTATACCACCAACCAGTTGGATTTGCTGAAGTTTGGTGTTTTTGTGTTCCGGAAATCCACTACTTGGGAGATATAGGGAAGATTTACTACTTTTTGGGCGTTCTTAAAGCAAATCCAAGTACGTATGCATATACATACATATATAATTATATACATATATATATATATATTTATATGTATGTAAATATATCTTCATATCAAACTAGTTAATGGGGGCCAAGTATAAACCAACAAACATCACTGGGGGGCACCACCTTGTAATTATGTTTGACATTTGTTTTCCACCATACAAAAGGGATGGTTGGTTGAGATGACAAAACCAAATTCTTAAAATATAATTTTGGGTTAAAACACAAACCAGTATACATTGTAACTTATGAAACACAAATTTGTATTGATGAGCTGTTCTCATGATGATTATAGAAACTGAATCCAGGTTGTACTGTACCCAAAAGGTTATTCAATGGGATTATTGGTGATGATGATCCCAATCTGCTATTTCAGGGGTTGACACCACTGAATTGGCTTATTTCATGCTTTTCCCATCAATTGCATGGAAAGAGGTACAGACAATCAGATTCGTATATAGTTTAGATATATTTGGATCATATACAAATCATAGATGTTCTTTGCACCCCATAAGCGGCTTCAACCAAGTTTACCACTCATGTCCCTTCAGGCACTGTTTAATTACTTTTGGTGCGGTTTGGTTCAAGATGCATAATTTCGTTCAGACATGAATTTCTTGTTCAGGCATGGGAATACCATGGCAAACCTTGGTTCGGCAAGTTTTACTGCATCGATGTTGCCTATGGATCTCTCAGGTTAGCCATGCATGCCCTTGCTTATTGGGTGATTGTGCTCCACTTAAACGTGAAGCATTTGGGTTTCCCACAAGAGTTTGAGGGAGTTTATTTACAGTTTTTTATGCTATCCCTCTATCTATCTACATATATATAAATACATGTACATTACATACATTACATACATTACATACATTACATACATTACATACCTTATAATTACATTAAATACATTATAACTACATTAAACACATTATAATTACAGTACATTATAATTACGGTAACGACATTTAAATATGTGGAGGGCGGGCCAGATCGCGAGGCCCCAGAGGTAGTATCAAATACCAGTTCGTATATTTACATATAGTTACCGTATGTTTAAATGAATTGGATTCCGTATATTTAAATGGCCGGGCGGGCCAAGGAAATCCTTCCCAGAGGTAGTCTAAAATATATGTTCGTATATTTTAGAATCCGTATATTAAAATGTAGTTACAGTACATTAAATACATTATAATCACATTAAATACATTATAATTACATTAAATACATTATAATTACATTAAATACATTATAATTACATTATAATTACATTAAATACATTATAATTACATTGAATACATTATAATTACATTGAATACATTATAATTACATTAAATACATTATAAATACATTAAATACATACAAACACATACAATAACATACAAACATACATACATACATACAGACATACATACGAACATACGAACATACATACAAAAACATACATACATACAAACAAAAACATACAAAACCATACAACAACATACAAAAACATACAAAAACATACAAAAACATACAAAAAAAACATACATACATACAAAAACATACAAAAACATACAAACAAACAAACAAACAAACATACATACATACATACATACATACATACAAAAACATACATACATACAAACAAAAACATACAACAACATACAAAAACATACAAAAACATACAAAAAAACATACATACATACAAAAACATACAAAAACATACAAAAACTTACAAAAACATACAAAAACTTACAAAAACATACAAAAAACAAACAAACAAACAAACAAACATACATACATACATACATACATACATACATAGATACATACACACACATACACACACATACACATACACATACACATACACATACACATACACATACACATACACATCCATGCATGCATGCATGCATGCATACATATACACACACACCTACAGTAATATACATAATATACAAAATGAACTATAACGTTGTACGCATGTCCATGTTTAGGCTTCATGGCGCAACATTTGTAAAATATTGGTCGTGCCACGTAGAATGTGGTAGTTGCTGGGAAAATTCACGCGCTTCCTGGTCTGTCACTGGGCTGGGTAACGCCACAAAAAATCCCAAGAACAAATCATTCGCGAAGTAGTTGGCTAACAGCGGCTAACAAACCATGGCACATCTAAGTTTTTTCTTAGAGTAGTGCTTAATACCATATTGTATTTTTTTTTCTATATACACGATTATACACGTACATAGATCCCATTATTATCCTACCATCCAAGCCTGTCCTTGTTCTCGTTGGACTTTCGACCGAGGTTTGAGTCGAAAGGCACCGAGGAGGACTTTTACAGAAGGGACCTGGATGATTTTTAACGCGCCACAAGTCATAACTAAGCCGAAAAGCAACTCATAACATATCATGACTTATTTTAAAAAACATTAACTAACTTTAGTTAACCATGGTTAATAACCATCAATTAATAGGATCATTGACCACCATTGCCCTCTGGTAATGACTAACATAGCTATTGAAGCCATGGCCATAGAAATAGTTGATTTACCTATTGAAAATGGTGATTTTCCATAGTTATGTAGATTTATAACTAAGAAAACCCCGAAATATAACTATCTATAAGGCTTAGTGTATGTGTTTGTATATCAAACTCATTGTTATTTTAACCCCGAAATATCATAGCTATGTTAGTAGGACTTTGCTTTTCTATTTTTTGTCCTATCTTTTTGGGGGTTTGTTTAATTGGGGGGGTGCCATTTCAGTAGCCATTTATTACTATTTGGAGAAACCACCACAATTAATCAAGCAGAGTCTATTAATCCAGGGTTGACATTACCGCATCAGGACTTTCCAAAAGATGGTGATCAATCCTGAAGCTGCGTAGGTTGTTCACCATCCATGGGTTTTCTGCGGCATTTCAGCTCGGAAATCATGGTGGTAGTCACTAATTACTATTGGAAGGTTGTTATTCCATCCATCACCATGTCATTCCATTAATCGCTACTATCATAGTCGCATTACTATTGGTAAAGTAATTTCACGCCACTACGTTTGCTGAAATTATGATGGTTGTTACATCAGTCTTTGGGTGAATCGATCCCGGGGTGCTCAAACTTCTGCTGCAACCATCGTTGGTGTGACTGACCTTTTTAGTTGCTCAAACAAACTGCACTTTGACCATTGTGCCTTTTCAATTATGAATCACATGTCCGTTGATGAAGCTTCACTTGTTCTTCAAGTAAAAGCAGTCAACGTCCCATTTTTGAGTTCCCATTTCATTGATTGATGGTGAAACCAACCATTTATTTTGCTGAGTTCACATCCTATTTGTTCGATGGGTTATCCGACTATTATTCCATTATACCATAATTGTCCCTATTTCACCATATAAAGCCATAGAAAACAATATGAAATTCCCATTGTTTCAAACCCAACAAACATGGGATATTTCACCATTTTGCTTAGTAAATCCATTGGTTGTCCCATGATGTTTATATCATGATTCTCCCTATTTACCTTTTGGTATGCAAAAAACTAACATGACCCATAGAAATAGTGGATTTACCCAGCTACAAAATGGTGGATCTTTCCATAGTTATGTGGCTACGTTTACCATTTCGGGTAAACCTCCATGTTCCTATGGTTTTCCTATGGTTTTCCCATTAAAACCTCCATTTTCACCACATTTTTGTTGGAATCCCATGGGCCTCCAGGCGTAAAACCATACGAAACTCCCATTTTTGTTGGCTCAACTTATCCCATTCTTTGATGCTTCTGTTTCAGGATTTGCCCAGCGGGACACTTTTCTCGCGTCACGTGAGTGGGCCATCGGAGGCTTCGATGGAAGTGGGAGGGGGATTTAGCCATGAAATCCATAGGAAAATCCATGGTTTGATATGGTTTTACATGGTTTAACAGGGATACTAATGATCATAATGTTTGATCCCGAAGATATTTTACCAAAGCATATGTTTAAGTTTTTATGAACTGATCCCACTTAAACCAGATCATGACTTTAACATATCCAACATATCCCATGTTTGCATAAGTTTTTCCCATGGGTTTGTCAGGCGATGCGGCCCACCATCACATCTCCCTTGTTGCCGCGACCTCGCCAAGAAGGTGCAGCGTCGGACGGTTTGACCGGATATCGTGTTGGATCCTAGGGAGACGAAGTGTAAATCACACAGAATTTGAACAGAAATGAGGAAAACCATAGGAAAACCACTATTGGATGTTAATAGTGGTTAATAGTGGTTAATAGTGGAAAACCATAGGAAAACCATAGGAAAATAGAGGTTTACCCTCTGGTAAACGTTTACATAACTATGGGAAGATCCACCATTTTTAATGGGAAAACTCACTATTTCAATGGCCATTTTCAATAGCTATGTTAAATTACCTGAGGGTACATTGGGTGAATGGTAGAACGGTAGATTTATTTTCAGCCGCCAGTAAACAGCGGAGGCCCCAAAGTCGCATCTATCTAGGTGAACTTGTCAGCCTTGGTTGTTTTGATTGGCCATAGCATATCCCTGCTTGAGTTGTTTGAAACATGTTTCACACCATACGGGCAAAGTTACCCTTTGGTAAACTAACATAACTATGGAAAATCACAATTTTTAATGGGTAAATCCACTATAAATGGGCCATTATCAATAGCTATATATTTGCCAGAGGGTATAAGTTAACTATTCACCTTGCTTTGGTTGATAGGGCTGACGTTTTGCCGCCTTTCAATGCAGAGCTCTAAAAATATCCCAACTGATTGCACATGTTCCACAGCAAGTTCCAATAGCCCACAAGGTGGTGCCCCCTTTTCTTAAGTAAATTTGTTTATATTTATATGTATTATATATATATAATATTGTATTATATATAATATTGTATTATATATATATGAATATAATATATATATATATATATGGTCACATTGGTTTACAAACCAGCTTATACCGCATGTCCCAAACAAAGCCCTTTTGTTTCTTCCAGGCCGGCTCGGTGTCGGGACTCAATCCTACACCCTGGGGGGCGGCTTTGGACGGATTGGCAAAATTCAGGCCTGTCCTTCCTCGGTGCGACGGTGACTGCGGTGATCAGATGGTGGGGGATCAACGGACTTCATCTTGCCACTATCGCTGGGGTCTAACAGTAAGGTTAAGCCGTTAAGCCCCCTAGAAATGTATCTTCGTCAGCTGCAATCCCTAGTTTTGCTGCCTTGAATTGAATTCCATGGAATTATCTAGTTGGGATAATTACTCTTATAAGAATTCATAAGATATAATATTTACATATATATATATGTATATATGCGTATGGCTCAGAGTTTTGGCGACCCCAACCATGGGATTGCTGCTGGCGAATTTCTGCTGAGTCCTGGTGCTTGTCCGGACAGGAGTCCGAACGTGCTGGCGATGAGAGCGACAAGGAGCGCCGCGCATCGCCGCGCTGCCGCTGCCGCCTCCATGGGCGGATTATGATCCTCCCATGTCGCCCATGGTTTTTTGTTTAACTTTTTGGCATTCCATTCTCATTCCATTCTAATGCCATGAACACATTAAAAAATCCCCATCAAATATCCCCATCATTACACCCATTTTTTTGTTTAATTACCCTCTGGTAAACATACAAAAAACGCTATGGAAAATCGCCATTTTATAGCTGGGAAAATCACCGAATTCTATGGCCATTTTCAATAGCTACGTTGAATTCGCAGAGAGTAACCTTTTGGATTTTGGCAATGGGACATCCAAGAATGGAGGTTTTAATTGGACAAAATGGATAAATCATCTATAAATGGATATAAATATGGTGGATTTTCCGGCAAGCCATGTTTGATTACAGGCTAATTGATGTCAATCCTGGATAGATCAATTCTTGTCGATTCTGCGGGTTGGTCATCCGCAAAGGCGCAACAGTTATGACAGGTATGGCTAAGACGGTGCCCGCAGCGAAAGGGACAGCAGTTCAGATCCAGTTCAGATCTTATTTTGGATATAACACACACACATGTTTATATATATATATATCTCCTGGTTGGTGGTTTGGAACATTTTTTATTTTTCCATATATTGGGAAGAATCATCCCAACTGACTTTCTTATTTATTTCAGAGGGGTAGGTATACCACCAACCAGTATATATATATACACCTCAATTGCACCTTTGTGGTTTAAAATGCTTTGAACATCAACATAGTATTTGTATCAATCTTCTCAAACAACGATGGTCTCCAAGTTTGACCATCTCCTCAGGAGAGCACGGCCAGCACCTCCCATAGTCAGCACGACATCCTGGGGCCGGGAGACAGCTTTGGCACCTCGGCGTGTCGGAAATGCCCTGGTTATCTCTGGATCAAGCGGAGATGAGAACTGACCATTTTTTTCACCGAAAACCAACACCAAACACGCAGCCTTTGGAAAGCCAACTTGGTTTGTTCAATGGAAATTGGTCGGTTTATAGATGCTGTTGTTATTAACAATGATGAGTTCCCATGGCTATGTAATAAATCGCCATAAGGTAATGGGAAATATGCATGTCAAAGTGTTTTGAATTTGGGTTGCATCATTACCCCATGTTCAGTCACACCCATGCCCCTTATTATTTTATCGATTTCAGTGACTAGCACTTGTTTGGAAAAGCAGCAACCACGTTCATCAGTGTTTATCCGATCTCGATATGAAACCAGGAGGCTTGTGCACAGAGTCTCACATGTGCTAAATTCAGTAAGACATCAGCCCTAAGTCCACTGGACATCGGTTATAAGTTATACCTCTATTCAATTGCCATTTCAGTACCTCCATTTTAGGATCCTGGAGATCTCCCTTTGATCCATATTTTTTTTGGTTAAACTCTCCAAATTGCAGGTTGATGGCGTTGGGTTCCGGATTTTCCCTTCGATCAACGCTGGTTTGAGGCGAGCTCGCCTTGCTGTACAACATGCGCCGACTCCTGGCTGGATGACCATGGGACGAGGGTTGGGATGAGCTGTTGACCCTGGAGTTTACCCTCTGGTAAACATACAAAAAATCAAAAAGCATCAAAAAGCTATGGAAAATCACTATTTTTAATAGGTAAATCAACTATAAATTGACCATTTTCTATAGCTATGTTAGTTTACCAGAGGGTAAGCGTTTATAAACAACAGAGGTACCAATTTAAATTGTCATTTTCATAGTGATTTATCACAGTTTTGAGGGCAAGCACATGTTACCACCCAACAATCAAGACTTCGTGATCTGGGGTTGATATAAGTGATCATCCTAAAATAATGCACTCTGTTTGACCCCACATTGAAAATATTGAAGACTTGACTGCAGATTTACCACACGTTTCATCGTTAACTACCAGGTGACCACCATCATATCACCATTTATTACGGTATATTAATCCCCTACTAAATTTCAGTATAGCCTCTTGTGATCATTATGCAACATTTTTGAAATCCACATGTTCACATGTTTCATCGTTAAAACCACATTTTTTTGTGTTGGAAACTAATGAAGTTTCCAGAAGATTCATTTTTGTTCACCATGTCCCATTGTTTCCAGCATGTTCCATCATCGTTTCATCCCTTATCCGATCATGGTTGGGATTTCCATTGAAAATTGATAGAAAAAAGATAGAAAAAAAGATAGATCAAAAAGATAGAAAAGTGAACATATTGCAAATATGAAGTAAATATCATCTTTAACATCCTGGAAACACGGTTCTATTTTCTTGGAGCGTGCTTGAAATCCAACATTTTTTTCAGCCTGAAATCCAGCCATGGTGTCCTATATCATATTTTCCATTAAATATATATATATATGATATATGATATATCCGTATATCCATATCATATATATTCATATTTATAGATACAATTACAATCCAGACGCACACACACACACATATATATATATATATATTGAGGTCTGCCCCCGCCCACTAACAGTTCAAAACTGCCCCCCTTTCATAAACCACATACCAAAAAAGCACAATCATATTGGTGGTAACTCAGGCCATTTTAGGGGA
>Ga0126342_10013088_pt1 | contig 14741 bp, 14 predicted proteins | sample Cyp1metagenome_FD_92528 | JGI IMG/M metagenome (GOLD analysis project Ga0126342, IMG submission 92528) | Coral microbial communities from Lord Howe Island, Old Settlement Bay, Australia - Cyphastrea 1 metagenome | ecosystem: Host-associated > Invertebrates > Cnidaria > Coral ... | reverse complement strand
CTTGTCCTCACCAACTTGTCCTCACACAACTTGCTCACACACAACTTGTCCTCACACATCTTGTCATCACACAACTTGCACTCACACAACTTGTCCTCACACAACTTGTCCTCACACAACTTGCTCACACACAACTTGCTCACACACAACTTGCTCACACACAACTTGCCCTCACACAAGTTGCTCTCCGGCAGGCGTGGCACTTTGAGACATCAACCTTCGTTTCAAGTGGCAGACGTTGCACTTGGTGACGTGGACCTTCACTTTGCGTGGCAGGCGTGGCACTTGGCGACATGTATCTTCACTTTGCGTGGCAGGCGTGGCACTTATGCCACTGGGCTGGCTCTGGTGGCGCGCTTGGGTCTCAGTTGACGCCGTGGACGCCGCGGCTTTTGGCGTGGCGCTTGGTGACATGGACCTTCACTTTGCGTGGCAGGCGTGGCACTTGGTGACATGGATGGATCGTCGCTTTGCGTGGCAGGCGTGGCACTCATGGCATTGGGCTGGCTCTGGTGGCGCGCTTGGGTCTCAGTTGACGCCGTGGCCGCCGCGGCTTTTTGCGTGGCAGGCGTGGCACTTGGTGACATGGACCTTCACTTTGCGTGGCAGGCGTGGCACTTGGCGACATGGATCCTCACTTTGCGTGGCAGCGTGGCACTTGCGGCACTGGGCTGGCTCTCACACCATCTTTGACACACCACTTTGTCACACACCATCTTTCACACACCGTCTTTCACAGACCATCTTTCACACACAACTTTGTCACACACCATCTTTGACACTTTGTCACACACCATCTTTCACACACCACTTTGTCACACACCACTTTGTCACACACCGTCTTTGTCACACACCATCTTTCACACACAACTTTGTCACACACCATGTTTTGCCACACCATCTTTCATACACCACTTTGTCACACACCATCTTTCACACACAACTTTGTCACACTCTCTCTTTCACACACAACTTTCACACACCATCTTTCACACCACTTTGTCACACATCATCTTTGACACACCATCTTTGCATCACCATCTTTCCCACCACTTTGTCACACACAATCTGTCACATACAACTTTGTCACACACAACTCTTCACATACAACTTGTTTTACTTCTCGATCCTCCACCACCTCCTTTGTGTTTCCTGCCTTGCCCGTCCCGCTACAACATTTGTTGCCCATTATTGGAAGAAGTTGACATGTGGGGTTATCCGGTCCTTTAATTGTGGAGTGACCTCGTGTCGCCTTATTGGACGAAGCCGGGCTTTGCAGAAAAACAGTTGTTCAAGCTCCGAAAAATTGTTTTTTCGCACATGCTTAGACTGCTTCCAATCCACTCAAAACCTAATTATATGTGGATAGACTTGGACCTTGCAACAACTCTGACAAGTTGTTTGCGCGGCGTAGAATGTGGAAAGCAGACTACAGGAAACCAAGAAAACTATATATTGGCAGACCCTCTTAGATGCCCAAAGCAAACCCCCCGGGATTCGAACGAACCTCCGACCTTCAAGCGTGAAGATCGACATGCTGACCATTGTGCTACAGGACCCTTGCCTCTAGATAATTGTGCCTTCTTATTCTCTCTCTGCGCTGGCTGCAAGGGGCTGGGGTTTGGCCTGGGTTGCGGTTGCAAAAAAGATAATTTTTCGCGGCCTAAAAAAGTGTTTTTTTCGGCATTGCCCTTTTGAACCTCAGACACAATGTTTCGGGCTCTGAAACATTGTTTTTTTGCACTCCCCTGAAAGATGAAATGGAATTAACCCTTCTCGCGGGGATTGAAGGGGTCAAGCCAGGCACTGCCAAAAAAAAACGCGACCTGAAAAATTGTTTTTTCGGCACTGCTCTTGTGAAACTCAGACAAGCCCGGCTTTGCAAAAAGAAACCATTTTTGAGGCTCTAAAAACATGTGTTTTCGCATGCCTCTTGTTAAATCTGCCAACTCGACCTCGTTGCCTCGCTTTAGCTCGCTCCGAATTGCGCAGATGCCCTAAGAATTTGAGGGACCCTCGACCTATTGTGGTGGAAATTTGCCTGCATTAAAAAATAAAAATTTGAGGGACCCTGGGCTTCAAGCTTTCGGATTCTTAACCAACTCTCGGACTGTATTCTAGCATGTCTGATGTTTCATGACGTTTCTGTTGAAGCCTCCCAAGAGCAGGCCCTCATGCAGTTTTCCATTTCGTGGTTAGGCACGCTGCAGGTAGGACGTCACCGTGATCTGCAGCACAGGCGATGACCCAGCAGAGGTACCAGGGCCTTGCAGTGGCAGGGTCCCATCGAAGCCATCCCAAAAGTCCTCAGCACAAGACAAGGCTTTCTGAGATTATTGTTGATTTAAGAACTAGGGGGGATTTAACAATCATGATTGGGATATCATGGGGATATAACCGGGGATATAATGGGATATATGTTTTTTCCTGGCGGGTAAAGGACACCATTACTATGGGGATATAATGGGGTATGATCGTCGATTTAAGGACAATTGTGGAGTTACCCTCTGGTAGTCAAACATGGTTGGCTGGAAAATGCCTGAACGAAATGGACATTTAAATGGACAAATCATCGAACTAAATGGGTCATGTTTCATTGCCACGTTTGATTACAAGAGAGTAACCATCATTATGGGGATATAATGAAGATACAGTGCAGACATAATCTGAGGTTGGCGCATACCCCTCAAATGGAAATTTCATGAAATTTCAACAGGGATAATAATGATGATGAATGGATTTCAAATGGTTTAAGGGTAGGCTGTTTTCAAACAAACTCGTACGAAGATGTTCAACTTAGACTTCGAATTCCGCCGAGCAACAGATGCAGCTAGGCTCACTTCCCCTAGAGCATCGTCCTGCCGAAGCATGAGGAAGTACGGAATCTGGCTAAAGGATAGCAACCTCCCAGCACGGCACTCTAAATGGTGGTGCTAAATAGGAGAAACATGGAGAAACCATGAGAAACCCACCAAACAAATTCTCATATGAATGTTGTTGAACCAAACTGCCCGAAAACCCAGAGAAAAGTCTGCGCACACAGATTCATCAAGTCAAGCCATCATCAAAATAGCTGGCCGAGCATGATGTTGATTTAAATAAGAAGTTTAGAGCAATTCAGTTTGCAAAACATCTTTACATTGATCTTCTTTACACATGTTATGTGACTTGTCCTTCCACTTAAAAGATTGGGCCATGGCTGCTGAGGTCACTAAGTCCTTCAATGAGGGTGATCATGCAAGACTCGCCTTAGACACCCTGCCCCCCCCCAAAAAAAAACTGGTTGGTTCGCCTTGTTCCCTATATATAACCAAAGTATTAGGCGCTTCAAACACAGTCTGACCTACATGCCATCATCATCTTTAGGGCTTTGCAGGTGAAAATTCTAGGTGCTGAGACGTGCAGGCCCCCAATGCCCCCACAGTCCTTGCTCAACACATCTTGATCCCAAACACCTCGGCTGTGTCACGATGGCGCGACTGGATCGGCAGTTTGGTGCGAGTGGAATGTAGAACCGTGGCTAGCATAATCTTCATCGTGGATTAACATCAATTAACATCATCGTCCATATTCACAAATAATATTCACATGAAATCCTTGTGAAGCAAATACTCCGATCCTGAAGCAGTCAAGCGTTAAAGCCAGTTGTTATAACCATCAGTTATCATTATTAACCACTATTAGCCATCATTCATTAACCATAATTAACCATGAATAGATAGGATGAATTTGTTTCACCGGCGGAAATTTCAGGCTCCCACTTAGATGTAGGGACTCATCTTGGACCACTTCGTATAGCAGGAAGGCCTCAGGATGAGTTGGTTACCCTCCGTGGTAGTTTCTTTCTCGGAAGAAACAAGATCTATCTATTTAAATATATTATATCTATATATCTATCTATCTATCTATCTATCTAATCTAATCTAGTCTAATCTAATCTATTCTATCTAATCTATTCTATCTAATCTAATCTAATCTATTCTATCTAATCTAATCTAATCTAATCTATTCTATCTATATAATCTAATCTATTCTATCTAATCTAATCTAATCTAATCTGATATTTTCTAATCTAATCTAATCTATCTATCTATCTGTACACCTGGTGGGCTTTCCATGACTTACTGGACTTTAATCATCGTTGATCATTGATCATCCTTACTTCAACGTCCATGCCACAATGAATGGCTCATCTTAACTAGTCTGGTTGTTGTGCTGCGAACATACCCAAATAAGTTTTACTCTGCCTTCATGCTTACGGGCAAAAGAAACGCTTTAGTCACCATGTGTGATCATGGGCCAAAGTACAGGCCCCAAAGGATCGTAAAACCGTAAAACCATCCCGTATTGGGTCTATGATGGTCTATGTATATGCCAATTTCATTTAGATCCTCTTTTTGCATCTTAATTGACCCCATATTGACCCCATATTTGTTACTGGCTGAACCCCCGGGGGCCTCTTCCCACTTTGGGTGGCGAGTCTGCTTGATGGTGGCACTTCGACCACCGCCCTTCCAGGGTTTGGGCATGGACCTTGGCTGGTTGATGACCCTCTGGTAGTACCATGGTTGTGTGGTTCATGGTAAAATGTGGAAATATGTGGAAATATGTGGAAATATGTGCAGTCGTTGTTATATCTAATATAATGAATGATGGGCATATACATACGGTATGTAACATTGTAAAATATTGTAAATATTTGCACACATAATATGTAATTACATGTTACGTATGTGTGCGCCAACGAGTACCACGCAAAGCAAAAAACTTGTCTTGCGGGAATATTTGCGGGATGCATCCTATACTCATTCCATGTCATTCCTCCTTCAACGCAACAAGACATCGAAATTTCGTGAACATGTCAAGATATATCCAAAAAATCCACAAACCTCAACCTTTGTTAACCTCCCCACCTGACCCTACCCGGTAAGCACGGTAACCCGCACATCCCCCAACCCGATGTGCCAGGGCACGACACGCAGCGCACAATGCAGTAGGGATCACTGTTGAAGAAGTCCATGGCTGCCAGGTCAGACGCTTGGTGCACCACCACCATGAAGGTACGCCAATTCCTGCGCTGTGAGTTTCCACCAAGCCCATAGTGCCCCATAGTGTTGGGGCATCAAGAGGCTCAAAGGCGGCAAGATTTTGAGCTGGGGTTAAAGCAACAAGATGGAAATGTGAGGCCTCAGCCAGAGAAAAACAAGCTATTTCAAAGGCGACAACGGGGCACAATGGGTTTTTGAATATAGAAAAGTAATATAAGCCAGCAAAGTCAGCGAAGAAGAATGAAAATGTGATTTATTTCCCTGGCAAAATTCATGGTGTCTGAAATGGCCGAAGTGGCTTGATTTTACCCAACAACGATTGGGATCTGATGGTCGTCCAGCCTGAAAGACATGGGGGCTCCTTTGAACAATGGGCTAGAAAAGGGTGTATAGTACTGTATGAATATCTATACATATATACAGTAATCAACTGTCAGTCATGATGAGTCATGGAATTTGGTGCACCAATCTGTTGCACCTTGGCAAGCAGCTCATAGCTCCCCAAACAAGAGCTACTTCATGCTACTTCGAATAGCCATCTTGTTGTTTTGTTGGCCGTCACCTGCTGACCATCTCTGACCATTTAATCCACTTATTTCTGCATCGAAAAACAGGACTTGGATGACTTGGCGACAGCTTTTAGGGACTTGGCCAGGACATGCCAGGACTTCGGGCAGCTCCACGCAGCTCCTGTAGTGCAGGGAATTGGGGATGATGGCTTGCCGCACCACGTCATGAGTTGTGGATCTGTCTGGATCGAAGTGGGGCCTCGACGCGAACGAAGGGAGATGTCATTGGTGGAAACATGTGGAAACTATGGCAACTCCCCAAAAATATCCTAAAATGGGAAAGTACATGAAAGATCGTGAAAGTATATGAAAGTACCTTATCACTTTTCTATACTTTTCTAGTGGGATTTACGAACTTCTATCGACGCTTACATCAGCAACCCGACACAGATCGCGACGTCCAGGTGACATCAGCGTCCCGAGGCTGGCATAGAAGTCCAGTAGCTGACCTCAAAACAGCACGGACAGCACGGACTGTCAAAGGATTTCTCTGAAAAATGTGAGGAAATCTCATGGATATAAATGTACCTAGATATATATATATAATCAGGGTATACCTATGCCTATGTGATTATGTGTATGTATTTCATTGCTGGGAAATGTATCATTATCAGATTGCTTCTCTGACAACTGAAAAACCTCATATTCTTTCAATTACTATGCTCAATACATTAACATGTTCTCTGATTCTAAATGACCATACATTGAGGCATGATGCGACATGATCCATTTTGAAACAAACCCCAACATTGGGAATAAAATGAATAAATACCATTGGGGCTAAACTGCACGGGGAACCGCAGATGGTCTGATCATGTTTACGACTAGCATGGATGAACCACTTAGTTTGGGGTGCCTAATTTTGACCCACAACCAAATGCAAGCATGGAACCAGCAAACAAAATGGTGGTTAATGGTGGTTGATGGTGGTTGATGGCATCTGAGCAGAGGCAAAGATAATTACAATTCTAACATCTTTGCCATTCAAGAATTGGTCTGGTGTTTCATCCGGAAAAACACGAACATGGGAACAGAACCAGCATATCTCACAGTCATTAAACCATGTAAAAAACTCATATGGAACCCCATGAGATGGGTCTCATAAATCAATGTCCAATTGATATCCATTGATGTCCATTGAAAATGACCAGGGCTTCCATGTCAGTGTCAGCCTCTTCCAGCGCCTTGCTGCACCGGGGCACGGATGGTGATGCCTCGCTGCGCCAATTCCTCCACTTTCTGTGTCCATGTCTCCGTCCTCAGCTCTGAAGCTCGGGTTTTTGGCACAGCTCGTGGATGATGATTCAGCATCCTGAAAAAGAACCAGCTGTTTTGTTACATAACTTCTGAAACCCATAAAGCCTTAGCATTCACCAAGCCAGGCTGCAACTCACCCTCCTCCTCCATTTCCAGCACTGCCTCGCAGGTGCACAAAAACAGCTGGGAGATTTCAGCTATTGGTTTTTACTTATCTACTTTTTGAAATCCTGAGATCTTTCTTTTTTGAAATTCAATGACTCCCTTGTCTTGCAGAAACCCATCTGACGTTGATTCCAACATCTTCAGCCCTGTTGTCACCACGTTCGGTACAGTGGTGGCTCATTCATGGGCCAGGACGGTTGAATCCCCTGAAACAAACACGCCTGGTTTCGACCCTGGTTTCGGTGTTCATTTCATTTTGGGCCCTTGGGCTTCCATGTAGGGGGAGTTTAAAATCTCAAGGCTAAGAATGGGATTTGCACAGATCTCATAGAGTCGTACACAATACAATCTAGGATAGTCCGTTCATGTCCATTCCATATTATTGCATCCCACTGTGTGTCATCATGTTGCCATTCAAATTGCCAGTGCAATACGGAGCACATCCACCATGCACAAACCTACATGATGTAACCAGTTAAATCCCGATGTTGAAAGGAATGTTTTCCAGAGTTTGTGCCTAAAATTAATTGAAAACCAACCCAAAGCTTCAGCCCACCCTCAGCCAGACCTTTCCCTCCAGCAAATCCATGTCGAGACCCAACCTGGTGGCAACTTTGAGGAAGCCATGCCCTCTGAACCCCCAAATATGGCTTAATCAAACACTAAATAAACCATGATGAACCAAAGTGGGTACAGGATTGAATGTTTCTGTTGTTTGTATGCATTTTTTCGGCTGGTTGATAGGTAGCATACTGGCCGACTGCTAATGGCAGGTGTGTGTGTGTGTGTCTGTGTGTGTGTGAATGGTTTCCACCAGCCGAGTGACTAGCCTCTGAGGGAAAACCAGACCAGAATTGAATTGCATTCACTCCATAGGTTAACTATAAGGGCACATACTTGCAAAGAATGCCTGGATATGCCTGGATGTTGGTTTCAATCCACTAAAAGAATTCTACTGGAATTTCATCTTGAAGTAGAGAGATACGCACGATGCTCTCATGGATACACATTATACTATATTTAATATTATAGTATATTATGTTATGTTATATTATGTTATGTTATGGTAATATAAATATATATATATATATACATTATATTTTATTAAATATATATATATATGTTATGTTATACTATGTTATATTATGTCATGGCATGTTAGGGTATATAATTTTACATTATATTATTTTAAATTAAATATTATTATTATTACTATTATTATTATCATTATTATTAGTTATAATATAACAATTATGTTGCTGGTTGCTAGGTAATATGTATTTCTGCTTGTTTTCTTTTTCCGTGCCTATGCACATCATAAACATTTAATAAACACCTCTTTCGCAAGAAATTGTCTAAACATGTAACGTGGCAAACAAAGTGGTCAAATATCCAACATCTTGCATAACCCTAGTTCTGGAGAGCGGGTGTCGGCGGGGATGTAATCACCTGTTCTAAATTTTGAATGCAATCGTACGTAATAGTGACAATAGCACCAACAGTGGTAACAATAACAATGATAACAAAACGAATACAAACAATATTAACAACGATGAATCGAACGTAAACCGGTTACCATGTGGTCAAATTTACATCCCATCCCAAGTACGAGTATAGTATACTGTACCCCATATAAAACCTGAGTCGGGATGACTTATCCCCCACATTCTACCAACCAAGCTTCCTCACTTGGCTTCCCCCCTGCCACCCAGCCACTTCTTGGGCGGCTGTGATACAATGGAAGGTTGACTCCAGGCGGCTATCTCTGTCCCGAGGCTCGCAAAGAGACATGCCAAGAGGGGCACCAGCAGCATCTTCCGCACCAAGACCACCTGATGCCGGCAGTGAAAGGATTGACTGTCATGGCCCATCTCGTTGAACGTCATCCGTATGTATTTCTGGGAGACCTTTGATGGGGGAGGGTGGTTCAAAACATTTCAGGAGGTACCCACATAACCAGTAACATGTTTTAATATATTATTTATTATTATAGTCTTTTGATGTTTTTTGCATGTTTTAACGGGAAGCCTGAAGCACGCAAAACATGCAAAAATATGACATATTATATAGCACTGTATCTTCAAGCCTTTCTGTGCATGTTCATGGGTTGAGGCAACAAAATGGGTGCTTGATGGTGATTGAGCAACAAAAATGAGTGCGGCCAATTTTGCAGGACCATTTGCTGTCTTCTCAGACCAAAATCGCGGACCGTCAATCTTTGAGGGCCACCCAATCACCAAAATCACTGGCTGAAGAATACTGTAGCAATGGTTCAATAGAATCACCAGGGGGGAATTCTCCATAATTCTCCGCCAGGTGAGTTTCATTGAGTTTCCCCCTTTTTTTCGCCGTCGAGGCAAGGCACGGCAAAGGAAATCAGCCACTTCCACTCGTCCACTTCGCTAAGATTGGCGAGAAATGCAATGATCACCAGCAGCTGAATGGAGCTGACCAACACCTGGCACCGTGGCACCGCTTGGACTATGTTTTTTGTACCGAAATGTGAAGGGTGAAACCTTGGGAGCATTTTTCAGGCCAGGGATTTCAGCAAATCATCCAACACCCATCCGCGAAGATTTGGGACAAGGAACTCCCAGTGTCCAGAAACACGCATCCTTGAAGTGCAACAGTCGGAGCTGCCACTTTCGATGCATGGTGCTCTCTTGGACAAAGCCACGGTAGGCTATGTACCTGACACCATTTCTTCTATCCCGTGGCAGTGTTAGGTACAAAGATCCTTCCTCAAAACCAATGCATCAGAAATATGTTGCTAAAAACACACCGAAAATGCGGGTTTTTACTTAGGTGAACGCTATCTCCGAGAAAAGCATCTAGATTCATCTAATTTCATCTACCATCCGGTAAACTGACATTTCTATGGGAAATCGCCATGTTTAATGGGTAGCTATCAACTATTTCTATGGCCATGTTCAATGGCAAACTGTTCGTTTACTAGAGGGATCTAGAGGGCAATATTTCCAAGAGGAATTTCCATATCCCATCGAACGGATGCAGGTCTCCAGGGTCAGGGCAGGTCCAAGGCTCATGATGAGCCCTCGGGGGATGAGGTTCAACAGGATGGAGACGATGGCCACGAAAGTGTACCATAGGAAGGTACCTGAAGAAGGGCTGTATGGGGCTAGAACGGGTATATATAATACTATTATATGTATGCATGTATGTATGCATGTATGTATGCATGTATGCATGTATGTATGCATGTATGCATGTATGTATGCATGTATGTATGCATCTATGTATGCATGTATATGTATGAGTATGTATGTATATTGTATGTATATTGTATGATTTTTGTACATACGGATATTTGGGGACATACGGTATGTATATATATATATATATAAATAATCTCAACCATATCCACTGGGGTTACAATGGATATATAGTATGATAATGGGATCATTGGGGATTTAGCCTCTCTGGTGTCGTCAAACCAAGCTAGCTGGGAAATCCCCGAACTAAATGGAGGTTTCTAGCCGGGAAAGTCATCAAACTATATAAATAGTGGGAGTTCTTTCCATTGCAAGGTTTGATTACTAGAGGGTAACCCTGCTAGGATAGGTTGACTCGTCTTCAATAGGATCAATGATCTTGCACTGGAAATTCTATCCCTCTTCTGTTTATATGTCCCATTTCAGTGGGTTTTCTTGATTGATCTCCATGTTTTGAGCGAAATCTTAGAAATCTGATACGTGCTGATCCTCAAATATAGGGCGTTTCTGCAAATTGCGCAAACATCCAATTCCGCCTAATTCTCGAAATTTCTGATTGGCACCTTGCTGCACCGGGCAGTTCTCAGGGCTGCGCGCCGCCACCGCCGTCCCGTCCACCGAGAAAAAGAGCGCCACAAAGGCCAAAGACCCTGGCGTTGCCGGCGCGATGGAGCTGGATGGTGAATTTTCAGGTTTCTGCACCTGGAAAAAATGTATGGAAAAATTTGGGAAGGTCACTTGAAGCAATGTGGGTGTTTACATCATTTCAGACTGGGTGAAACCAGCTTTCACCATGTTCAATGTTGAACCTGTAGGAACAGTATGGAACAAATGGGGTTCCCTTCATTGTCTCACAAAGAAAGAGCACGGGGATGCAAAGCGCTGGTTGATTTCCATGTTTAACATCGATGTTGTAAATCTCCTGCGAGAAAAGATAGACCCATCACTGAACCACCAGCCAGCTGCTTTGGCCACTTCTCATGTCAGAGTCATAGCTGTTGTGAGTCAAGTAGCGTTCCACTTGGGATGAAAAGTCCTTTGGGTTATGTATTTGGGATGGCTCTTCACGGGATCCTCCAGGAATGTTACAATCAAGTCTGGGGTACACAATAAATCATGGACTTCCTAAGGTTACCAATCACTCACCAACAGAGGGTCTCATCCGAGCTGGTGGGCTGTTGGTTTCCATGCCGTCCAGGAGCCAAGGATGCAGTCTGCAATGATCTTGGCACGCTTTGCTGAGGTAATGTGCAAATCCCACTGCCATAGCTCGCAAACCTCACTTGCTGAGATCAAATGCTGGGACTTCGACATGGATTCTAAATCAATGCCCCTCCTTTTCATAGGGATTCACACGGAGTTCGCAGATTCTACATTCACATCGGCCACGACCACGATGTCTTCAACAAAAGAGAGGAAAGTGTTCAACTTCTGTTTGTTGACTTGCATCTCACTGTCGGAGAATGGAGACCAAACAATCGCCCACCTATCAAACCTGGCATACTTTAAATCTTCAATATCCGAGCAGAGTTTGTGGTTCAAAGACTTCAGGAAACCTCTGGAACACCCAGCCCTAACAAATTATTTCCCATTCATCCACCATTTTTCCTGCTTAACTGCCCATTCTTGATGGTTAAATCCCCATCAAAATGATGGTAAAAGCACCAGTGCCAAATCCAGAGCCCGCCAAGGCGCTGGATGTGCAGCCACACAGGCTGAACACGCACGATGCATGCGAGAGCCTGAGATTTTGGAGGCAGGGAACAGTTTATCTAGCTGGATATTATATATATATGATTATATATATATATATATATATATGATTACAAATTATTATATATAGATTATAAATATATATATATATATATCTGTGTGTGTGTGTCTGCTGATGTCTGCTGTGTGTATATATGTAGTATATCCATAGATAATCTAGAATCTAGCTGCTTCCGAAATCTTCGGAATCCAATTTGGACTCCAATTCTTGCGCTTTGGATGATTTTAATGTGCTTTAACATGCTTTAACAGTCTTGCCCCATCTGAAGAAACTATAGCCGCTTCGCCAATTGCTGATCCTCCCAAATAAGGTCGAAAAGACGAATATGTAACGTTTCTGCTCGAGTCAACTGAAAGAAACGGTGGAGTTCGACTGGACACGGGAACGCGCTCAACAAACAGAAGGGGCTGAACATGGTCAAACCATATGGTCAAACCATGTCACAGGGATGTGATCAGCAACAAGTAACAAAGATTGTCTAATGATACCGTATAACAACACACGGGATATGCAGCCAATGAAACGAACGCAAATGTTGAAAAGTACATGCTCTCATCTTAGATGTCTGGCTGGATTGCAATCTATTTCAGTCACTCGTCTTTCCGCTAAAACTGAACGATTTCACCTTGGCATGTTGAATCCTCCACTGCATTGGCAACCAATGGAACCTGGACCCGGGCAGCTGCAGCCCTGATCGAGACGCATAGCATCTTAGGCTATAGGACTCCCCATGCTTTCTTGTAGGTTTCCCCTTGCATCAGCCAAGAAAACTGCTGTACAAGCTACTCTAGCCGGTTTCCTGCAATCTTCCGTCCTTCCGGAATATTTCAAACCAACCTGCACAAAATTGGGTCTTTCTAGGCCGCTTTCCCACCATCAAACTGTTCTTCCATGTGTTCCCATCAAACCAGCCACCTTCGGTCATTAACCAACCACCAACCAGGTCTTCCACCAAGCAGCTGTGAGCCTTCAGGAAGGCCTGAGGCAGACCTTCTTCCAGCTCCACTTGGAGTGATTTCAGCTTTTTGGATTTGGTCATTGCCAAGCTGCCTTGAACCTGGGAAGCCCATGGTGGTCGAGAAAACATCGAAAAAATGCAGGGAACCCTACAAAACTCCTACTTGACAAGATTGTCCTGGAATGGTTATAAAACTATAAATGTTAAAAGAGACATGACGACGAGAAATGCAACGCCTACCCGGGTCCTTGCACGGTCAAACCCAGGCCAAGGTCACTTTGAAAAATAGAAGTATCAATGATACTGTAATAATCAATCTGCTGTAAAGGATGATGAAATCTCCAGTCTCCACTCCAATGTTTGACTTTTAATTTGAGATATTTGCCGCTCTTGGTGTTTCACTTGCCACATCTTGTCATACGTGCCAAGAGATGCCAAGAGACCCAACCTTCAGGGCCCCAGATGTGTCCCACCATGAAGCTCGGGTGCACCTGATGTTGCAAAGCCACCTCCCGCAGCGTGTTTTGACACAGGATGGTCTCCTGTAGTTTGTCCGACCTCGGGGTGGACCCAACCAACAAACCAGCTGGAGAGGGTTGGATTCTTTCTCCGAGTGCTGAAATGTGCAACTGTTGATCTGTTTCTTGCAAAAACTGAAGGTTTTCAAAATGTGACAGAAAAATATGGATCATTTTGTGTTGGCCAGGTGGTGGGAACAGCACAAGAGTTGGTTTTTATACAGGATGTTGGAATCTGATTTTACTTCAAGCCGGGAGGCAAGCGTGGCTGCAAATGATTCTTCTTCATCCAGTCCTGAATTCAGCTATCCGTGCATGAAATCACCATCGTATCTGTCTGTATCTAGGCAGGTGCTCAATTTGTGATTGCATGGGTCATGATTGATCATGATTGTCATCTCTCGTTTTATTAGTTTTTTGAGTGTGTGTGTGTGTGTTTACAGGTTCGACATGCTTCAGTTTGGCAGTTGGTTCAACTTTTTCATGCAGGCCTTTGGACAAAGAGGTGAAATTGATGCGAACCCACCCGGGCCATCCGCCTGGAAACCACCGAGATCTTTCCCCCTTTGTTTTGGCCGGGAGACGTTGAAGGCTTCATTCAGATACGCTATGGACTCCATGGATTTCTCAGTTGAAAACACGGGCATCGTTTGCTGCTGCTCACGCCACCTGCTGATTTGGCAAGGTATGCCGATGGAAAATGATGCCCTCTGGTAATTTAACACTTTGCTATGGGAATCCGGCCAGTGATCTATAAATTTACTATAAATGGGCCATGTTCCGTAGGGAAAAAAAAGGTCAAGAGTGTCTTCAAAGGATCATAACATGATGGGTGCATCCAATTGGATGCCGGGATGCAACATGATGCAACGGAGAAAATTCATTGATATCGTTTCATGTCTGGAAATCCTATATGGTAGAACAAGGCCAACAGCACAAATGACACCTATAAACAGTAAATTTTATTAATTTTCTATATTGTCTTATATACAGTCACCGACAGAATTATGGAAAAAAAAACGTTTCAATTTACAGGCGCCGCCTGTCTATGATAGAAAAGTTACGAACCTTTTTTTTTCCATAATTATTGTTTCCATATTTTTTTTCCATAATTCTGTCGGTGACTGTATGTCCATCGATTCGCAATTTGAATGCATTTTAAGGGGGAATATTGAATTATAGAAAATATGTGTCTAAAGATCTGGTATATGCCCCTAAG
>Ga0126342_10013087_pt1 | contig 14742 bp, 13 predicted proteins | sample Cyp1metagenome_FD_92528 | JGI IMG/M metagenome (GOLD analysis project Ga0126342, IMG submission 92528) | Coral microbial communities from Lord Howe Island, Old Settlement Bay, Australia - Cyphastrea 1 metagenome | ecosystem: Host-associated > Invertebrates > Cnidaria > Coral ... | reverse complement strand
GACATGTCAGAAAGAAAGTGAAGCAGTTGAAGAAGACGAGGAAAGCGCAGAGGAGACTGAAGAGGAAGGAGAAGCAGAGAAGAAGCTGACCAACAAAGATGAGGAGCCTCAAGGAACAGGCACAGAAGATGAGAAGATGGAGGCAGAAGACGAGAGCGAAGATGAGGATGAGGATGAAGACGAGGAGGATAAGACATGTCAGAAAGAAAGTGAGGCTGTTAAAGAAGACACGAAAGGTGCAAAGGAGACTGAAGAGGAAGGAGAAGCAGAGGAGAAGGTCAACAGCAAGGATCAGCAGAAGACCTGTGAAGAAGAAGCTTCTTCCAGGAGCTCGAGCAGTACCAGTTCCAGCAGTAGCTCCAGTGAAAGCGACGAAGAGGTCAAGGAACACGCAGCAAAAAAAGAAGATCCACTTCGCCGCGCTGCTCGTGAGGCCAGCTTTTTTGCAACACTTGATGCGGTTCGTATGGAAAACTGGTATGACTATATCCATGGACGACACCCAGAACAAACTGCATCAGAAGCTTTGAACACAGTTGAGCCAAAACATGATCGCAATGTTTCACGCTTACAAATTTGGAAGACTGGGTGGGAGCACGTGTGGCAGAAGGCGAAAGAAGAAAAGAAAAGGAAGGAGGTGAAAGAGGAGCCAAGCAGCAAAGAGGATTTAGAGACGAAGTTGGAGAAAGAGATGCACAAGGAAGCACCAACCAAAAGGATCCGAATGAAGTCTCCAGGCTCGTTTCCTCCAACCCTTGGGTCTAGAGCTGGAAGGGGTAAGTGCTGAGGGTCAGTCCTTGAGGATGTTGGTTATTTATTTACTTATTTTCAATAGTATTATCCCTATATCAATATTATCGATCTTATATACCTCCCAAATATACCCACAACAAAAGGGTGAACGATCAACAAAAATCTTCAAAATTCCAAAATGGTATTTGGATGGTCTTGGCAAGAAAAGTTGACGAACCATTGCCACTACTCCATTGTCCTGCCCTCCCAGGTACGGCAACTCTCACTGCTGCTCCCTCTGCGGCCTCAGCTCCTGAAGTCCACGAGCGGAAGCAGGCCTGCCAGCCACACCACGTGAAGTTTTTCCAATCACATCGGCGGACCATTGTATATTTGGGGGTGTATCAAAGTAGGGGTGCCCCCAAGCCTTTTATTCTAAGTGTGGAAAACGTCTTTTGACAATCCTTTCGTTGGTTGGGTGCAAGTAGTAGTGGAAGGCATGTGCCTAGTAGCCACTAGTAGCAGCAAAGCCAGTTCCCGAAACATAATATCTGAATTTGATATCATTTGACACTAGTATCGAACCATGACTGTATATAGTTTTTGGTGGCCCCTGCTAGCTCTGCATGGCATGGAGGTCGACAAACCAACACTGAAGACGACTGTGCATCGAGAGCCTTTTGAGGACTTTGCCAAAAACAGTTTTCAGGTCACCATCAGTCGTGTTCAGCAGTTGGCTCTGCAAAAGATAGGAGGAAAACTTCCTACTCCACAGGAACAACTAGACATGGTGAACAGAAGAAGGGAAGCTAAGAAATCAAGAGCGGGGTCAGCGAATCATAGCTCAATTAAATGGGTAACTGATGTAAATTAAATTGTTTTCCATTAAACTAATGTGCTTCAATGGTCATGTTGTGGGATAACTAAGGAAGTTCGATGTGCTGAGACGCATTGACAACCTGCAGGACGGCTGGGTGGTCGAAGTTCGAAGAAGGACCAGTGGCAAAGCAGCTGGCCAGTTGTATAAGCTTTACGTGTCACCAAATGGCCAGCAGATATGGACCAAGACCCTTGGACATATATCCCAGCTGTAAGCTAAAATCTTATCAGTTGAATGTCATGGATTTTTTACCTGGATCCTTCTGTGAAAATGCAATCCATGGTGTGACTCCTCCCATATAAGGAGTGGTGCTGAGAAAGCGGGGTTCAAGGGCTCTGCTCGCATCGCAGAGGTCTGCAAGAATCTCACCAAGGCTACTGATGGTTCAGCCACTGATGCTCCTAAGGACCCTGTGAGAAAGGGTAAGGTTGCCAAAGGAAAGGGTAAGGTTCTTAAGAAAAAGACCATGAAATAGAAATGCAGTCCTGTACTATCATACCCGTACTGGCACTGAAAATGATAGTGACACTAAAGATAGAACCATTTGCAACTTCAGTTCAATTGACATCAGCAAATTGTTTTGTTATCTTGTTCAGCCAGGGCCAGGGTGTGACTTTTCAGCGAGTCTCAATGAGATTTCACCATAGCTTCACAACGCTAGCATTGGTGATTTATCATGATCATGATCGGCGCCAGCTGCCTCGATCGTGCCCAGAACAAAGGTGCTTTGCTGGTAAGCCTTGCGCATCGGGGCCATGGTGCTGTTGAGTCTTGGGCCAGTGCATGCTGACATGGGGAACGGTCTGATGAGACATTCTTGAGATAAAACTTTGGTTGATGTTTGATCTCAGGTTTATATGGACCAAACCCCAAAATATCCAGCCATGAATCCAGCGAAGCTACTGCCATCTTGCTGTGGCTTTCGCAAGTGCCACTGCCGAGCCAACATCTTGCAAATGACTTTGCACATTGACTGCATTAGTCCGATGTCCCATAGTTCCACGGTATATTGAAATACTTGGGGGGAAGGTTTGGTGCAGCCAGACAATGCTCTTATCTTGGGGCCACCAAAGATTTTTCAAGTAAGGTAGCTTATTTGGGTTTCCTTGTCAACAAAAAAGTTTATATTAACTTTTTTTCATGGCTGGGTTCGAGCAAAGTTTGAGTATAGAACGGGGAACCACTGAAAAGTTCTAAGTTTATAGACATATTCTGGGTAAAATAAATCTCACCAGTCCCCACCCCAAAGATTTCGGCAGCTGCAGCCCCCATGGACTTGTGCCTTTTGCCGATGCCTGGAGGTAGAGGTGTGCAGTGGCGAAGGCCTGCTGAGCAGAGCACTTTGGTCACAGGGATTTCATGGAAAGGCTTTCGACGTGACCCGGCTGAGTGTTGGGGTACCCACAATGGTGTTACACAATATAATCGTGATACTTCTGCTTCACACCTCATATATATATATCCTCCCATGAAAATCCCAGTTGAGGTGGTCTACAGCAAAAACCATGACTTGATGAGGACAGTCGGTTTCGTATCAGTGTTGTCGGCAGCTACTTGGTCACTATTCAGAACAACAATCCACTGATGGGTCAACAAATTCAAACATGCATGCATGCGTGAATGCAAACAATTTAGTAGTTTGAGGTCAGAAACACGAAGAGGGGTGGGCTTCTCTTCGTAGCACCTCCCTGTGGGACTTGGGTGTTTATGTTTCTCATCTGCAAAAAAAATCAAAGGTTTTGCAACATGCTTAAAAGTGTTTTATATATATATATATAATTTCTGTTCTTGGGGCAATCTGAGGAGTTCATCCTCCACTGGTCGTACATGGCTAGACCCCACTGGCTTTCCAACGAGATGTGTGACTATGGCCAACTTATTCTGCATGCGTTTGCTGTACATGTGCTTTGGCTAGCATCACAAAGATACTGCATGTGTGTGGCTCATGCATGTTGTGGCATGCATGCTATTTGGGTCCTTTGGTGGCTCTGCATCCCTGGGTTGAAACTGAGTCTTTGGTACGCTGTCCAGCGGGGAATCCATAAATGCATAGAGCAACCAATGACATCAGTGACTTGGTTTCTAAATTATATGATCACATGAGCACAGTCACACAGCTGTGCACTGGCGTTTACCATGTCTAAGGTCCTCTTTGCTTGGAAACCAATGCGACGATTTCTTATGTATGTCCGAGCCAGGACAGAGGGAGAGTTTCTTTGTAACTGAGATAACCAACATGTCCATGAGTGAACCTCATTGTTCCAGGAAGGTGACATTTCCAATGGGAGCTTATGGAGCATTGACGTTAAAACAAACAACGTTACTTGCATGCATAAAGGTATCTTTTTCCAAAGAGTTATGGATACACCGATATACCCGATCCACTCCAAGGTTGTGGGGGACTCTCCCAAACTTGTGCAGCCTCTACCGTCCACTCAGCGCAAAGCTCTTTATGGAAGCCTTGGCAAGGAATGGGGCGGCATGGGTTGGATACATGGGTAGGATTGGGGAAACCTGTTTAACTAGCTTTAGCAAACTTCTCGGAAAAAAACCCTTAAGTTCTCCACCTCCAGCTCTTATGTCTCCACTTTCGTTGTTGCATGCACCTTGCCCACAAGCAAACAAGGGTTGCGTGCCACGTCATGGCCTCCTCGAGGGATTTGACATTGGACATTGGAGTCACAACTTCCCAACCGTGAAATTCCGGGAGTACCACGAGCTGCTTTCCAACATTTAGTGCCACCATGCCCTTGGTAGAAGAAGGCCCCATGTCGTTTGAATCTCGGAGCTTCATTTTCGATGCATGCCTTGCTGCAAGACATGGCACTATGCATGCCTTGTTGTTATTCTCATTTTGGCAGCAACATGCATGTTGACCTTCAAGAGCAAAGTGCTTTCCAGTTATCAAATCCATATAGCCAATCTTTACCTTCTGAACACTATTGATTTGGGGTGCTATCGGGTCTGTCGACCTTGCAGGACTAACACTGGTGGACTTGTCCGGAAAAGCGTGGACAAGAATGGCAAAAAACGTGTGGATACCTGTCTGCAAAAAAGAATGAGTTCTTCGTCATGTGCTTGTTTGACAAATAAGATATATATACATTATCGGATCTTATTATATGTTATCTGGCAAAATAGGGTGTCATCAGGCATTGATGAGACTGAAACACATTCCTTCTAACTTGATCGCAGACCGGCGTCAAGAAGAAGCTGGCTGCCAGTGCTGCTTACCCCCGCGGCTTTGGAATTGCAATTGGAGATATTATTCCAGGACGTGGGTCTCGTCCAGATGATTTTGAGTTGGATTTCACTTATCCACATGCAACTGATGATTTGGGGGCCCTTGATGATTTGCGCAAGGGCTCCTTTAGGGCGTGGTGGAGGAAACTTTAGGTTCCCCTTCGCTAATTCGAATGATGGGTGGTCATGGAACAGTTGGAACAGGATGCCCACCCATCGATAGAAAATTAAGCGAACTTCCCACATCAAAAGCTGTGGGGCTTGCCCAGTTGTCAAAACAAAGGTGATCCTTAATTCTTTCAGTGCAGCTAGCCAAACTTAAACCCATGTCTCTTGGAATTTGTGCAGTCGACCTACTGAATGCTTATATCTAGTGGATCTGCAGCAACTGGCTTATGTATATAACTGTTGGGGTACCTGGTTGATTGGACCATGCCCTCGCCTATAGGTATGGATAAATACCGTGAACTCCTCCAACATTTGGAAGCCATGAAAGATGAACGCATTTGTCTTAGCTGTTGGCTGGAGATGATAGCCAGGTGGATCCCGAATCTTAGCTTGCTTATCATTGCCCACAATATATGTACATTCCAACAAAAATGGGGTCCTAATATATTATAGTGTCACACTGCCTATCTCAGGAATGAAGATGGTCCCCTTCGGATGATCTCCAAAGATTGTCGATGCGAATATGACCGAGTCAAGGACGAGGGTGAGACTACGCAATAGCTGGCCAGATTATTGACTTAGATTCGTGGTTTGGGTCCTGGGTTTGGGCGATTGGGAATCCAATTTTGATGGGGAGAGTTAGCCCAAAAAGTAAACAAATCTTATGGAATTAAAAAACCTTGGACCTGCTCACCACCGATCCCCAATTTGATTTCCCAGACAAAATTGGGAAGCTGCAGAAATCGCCTCAGAAGATGGAAAATACACAAATTGATGCGTGTCATTGCGTGTCATTCGCGTGTCATTTGGTTCACCAGGGGTCACCATTTGGCACCCCTTAAGGCCATTTGGCACCCCTTAGGAAACGTGTCGGGTGGTTTTCAAAAAAACAAAACGTGTCATTTGCGTGTCACTTTTGGGTGGTTTTTTTGACAGGTTCTTGAAAACAAATTTGTGTTTGTATTTTCTGATCTTTTTGGGCTTCAGGGGGAAACTGGTATATCCACCTGTGTCTATAGCAGCAATGGCTATTACAAAGGGTGATAGGATTCGAGCAAAGAAGGCAACTGTTCAACCCACAGAAGCCTACCTCGAGTTCGAAAAGAAAAGGCAAGCTCTACTCAAAGAAGTTGAGGAGGACAGGCTGAACAATGAGCTGAAAGAGAAGAGAAGACGTGAGGAGAGTGCAGCCAAGTGTGAGGGCAAAAACAAAAATGAGAAGACAGCGAAGAAGACCCAAGAGGAAGAGAAGCCAGCCAGCCCAACCACTTCGACCAAAGTTGAGGAGAAGAAGCCTGAGGAGAAGACGGCAGAAGATGGAAAGGCGAAGAAGGCAGACAAAGAAAAGAAGGCCAGCAAGAAGGAGAAGAAAGCAAAGAAGACCCAAGAGGAGGAGAAACTAGCCAGCCCAACCATTTCGCCCGAAGTTGAGGAGAAGAAGCCTGAGGAGAAGATTCCCAGCCCAGCCAGTTCCAACAAGGCAGATGGAAAGGCGAAGAAAAAAGACAAAGAAGACAAGGCAGGCAAGAAGGAGGAGAAGAAAGCTAAGAAGACCCAAGAGGAGGAGAAACTAGCCAGCCCAACCATTTCGCCTGAAGTTGAGGAGAAGAAGCTTGAGGAGAAGATTCCGAGCCCAGCCAGTTCCAACAAGACAGCAGATGGAAAGGTGAAGAAAAAAGACAAAGAAAACAAGGCAGGCAAGAAAGAGGAGAAGAAAGAGAAGAAGACCCAAGAGGAAGGGAAGCCAGCCAGCCCATCCACTTCGACCCAGGTTGAGGAGAAGAAGACTGAGGAGAAGACTCCGAGCCCAGCCAGTTCCATCAAGGCAGATGGAAATGCGAAGAAGAAAGACAAAGAAGACAATGCCAGCAAGAAGGAGAAGAAAGCAAAGAAGATCCAAGAAGAAGAGAAGCCAGCCACCCCAACCACTTCGCCCAAAGATGAGGAGAAGAAGCCAGAGAAGAAGATTCCGACGCCGGCCCGTTCCCAGAAGGCAGAAGATGGCAAGGAACAGAAGAAAGACAAAGAAAATAAGGCCAGCAAGAAAAAGGAGAAAGAGAAGAAGACCCAAGACGAAGGGACACCAGCCAGCCCATCCACTTCGCACGACGTTGAGGAGAAGAAGCCTGAGGAGAAGACTCCGAGCCCAGCCAGTTCCAGCAACGCAGATGGACAGGCGAAGAAGAAAGACAAAGAAGACAAGGCCAGCAAGAAGGAGAAGAAAGCAAAGAAGACCCAAGAGGAGGAGAAACCAGCCAGCCCAACCATTTCGCCTGAAGTTGAGGAGAAGAAGCCTGAGGAGAAGATTCCCAGCCCAGCCAGTTCCAACAAGGCAGAAGATGGAAAGGCGAAGCAGAAAGACAAAGAAGACAAGGCAAGCAAGAAGGAGGAGAAGAAAGCGAAGAAGACCCAAGAAAAAGAGAAGCCAGCCAGCCCAGCCATTTCGCCTGAAGTTGAGGAGAAGAAGCCTGAGGAGAAGATTCCGAGCCCAGCCAGTTCCAACAAGGCAGATGATGGAAATGCAAAGAAGAAAGACAAAGGAGACAAGGTCAGCAAGAAGGAGAAGAAAGCAAAGAAGACCCCAGAGGAGGAGAAACCAGCCAGCCCAACCATTTCGCCGGAAGTTGAGGAGAAGAAGCCCGAGGAGAAGATTCCGAGCCCAGCCAGTTCCAGCAACCAAGATGGACAGGCAACCAAAATGCAAGACGCAGCTGACAAGCCCAGCAAGAGAAAGGAGAAGAAGGCGAAGAAGACCGCAGAAGAGGAGAAGACGTTGTGCTCTTCGGGCAGTCAGTCCGCTCGAAACTTCCAACACATGTCTAACTCGCAGTTGCTCGTTGCCATTGCCGAGGCCATACGGCATCCAGAGTTTGAAACCTTCAGAAAAGTGGAGGGTCTGAAGCCAGGTGAATTTGGAAAGATGGATGCGCCAGATGAATTGACATGCTTCTATCACTGGCTCAGAGCAGAAGAAGACAGACAGGACCGACAGAGGAAGCAAAGCAAGCCCAGCCCAGCCACTTCCAGCCAGCAGGGAGGTGAGAAGGAGAATGGAGAGAAGAAGCGAAAGTCTGAAAGCACTGGTGAAGATGTTTCCAAGAAGCCAAAGGGTGAAAAGATTGAGACTTTGAAGAGAAAAGCTTTGGAGCCAGAGGGAAACCAAGAAAGGAAAGCTATCAAAACAGCGGACAGCAAGGATTATGATTATGGGCTCAGGGTTGGGTCAACATGAACTTTAATATCAAATGGATTTTCTCATTTTTCAAAACAAATCTGGGGTTGACCTCTTTTTTATATACCCACATCCCACCAATATTTATACTTTCATCGTAAGAGTTATCCCCATCTATCTTATCATAATCCCAAACGGCTGTTGGCAGGAGCTACTGCTGGAAAAGTGTTCTACCTTGGCAAGCTTGGACCTTGTGGCCACCCCGGACACATGCCGTCGGCAGCTATTTGCTTCTGAACAGGCCTCTAGGTTGCACATCACATGCCCCAAGAATATATCCAGGCATACCCACGCACTAACTGTATTGACATTTTCGGAACAATCAATTGTTTTAAAACAAGTTCGTTTTTTGGGGGGGAGATCGCCCCAAAATAAACAAGTGACTTGTGTGCTGGGGGGTCGGAAGCTCCTACGAGCCCACCTACTTCTACCGAGAGGGTAGCACGCCTCAAGGACCTTTCCGCAGAGGAAAAAGAGAAGATCCAACAGATGCAGAAGCCGAGTGACATGGACCGTTCAGACACTCGGCCCTAGCATCACCATATCAACCCACAGGATTCGAAATGATTTTTGATTTTCCAAATTCCGACGAAGCTTAGGAAAGAAAGAGGCAGTACGCTGCCCTGCGTCGTGCCATTATCAAAGAAGCATCTCCGGAGCTAGTTGCTAAATTCTCCCTGGCTAGTGACAAAGAAAGGTTTCTGGGCCTAAATATTTTGGGGGCTTAAGGGGATCCCATATCCATACCATTCCGTACCATTAAGCGAATGATTTTCAAAAACATCCATTTGCCCCATTGGGTTCTGAGCCTAGGTTTTCTATGCTGAAAGCCTGGGTGCAAAACCAGGACTTGGGGGAGATCGAAATAGAAGAAAAATACAGAAGTTGGGTTGCGAACCTTCGCACAGACCGTTACGTTACGGTACAGGCCTCATATATGCTGGTCAGTGACTTTTGGAATCTTTACTATCTATACCCACTATAATATATTCCCAGGTAACGATGCTGCAGTTGAAGAAGATCTACGGGAAGTCGACGGAGGCCAAGAAGTTCATTGAAGAGCTGTGCCGTGGAATCTTGGACAATATTCCCCCATGCCATTAGATTTGTGATACTTCTGATTCTATTATTCTATAATATATATATTATTGATATATCCCATTAGAGGTAATGATGATGGTGGTGATGATGATTATGATGAAGATGATGATTATGATGATTATGATGGCACTTTTCATTTGTTCCTTTTCCCTTCTGTGCCATCCCCTTCTCCAAGGACAGACTGGGGTGCCACACCCCCAGGCACGGTGTGCTTCGCTTTGTCTTGAGCTGCTGGTGTTTCTGGCCTGAGACGTCAGGCGCCCAACGTGAAGAAGGCAAGAATGTTTAAGGTGCTTCGAGAGGTTCTTGAAGAGAACTCTTCGGGATCTCAAACCACCAGCTCCGAACCTCATTTGATTTAAACTTCAATGTTGTGGAGAGAAACACCTGATTCCATGGGGTGATGGGGTCTTCTGCTAGCTAAGGCAAGCATTTCGGGACGTGTCAAAGAGGCCGCAGCCAAGGGACTCCTAAGCAAACAGCTTGGTGGTCTGAATACTGATGTGGCATTCTTCAACACAACCACGGGGGTGATCAAATCGAAGAAAGCCAAGAAAGAAAAAACCCCGGAAGAGGAATGCTTAGCTGATATGAAGAAACTCCAGAAGAAGTTCTTTGACGTACATCAACGATACCATGTTATATTTCTTTTATGGTCAAGGGGAAGTGGGATAGATGCACCATTATTAAGGGATTATTTCCTCTAAACATTGGCCCCATATCTTAGGTGGAAGCAGATGTGGGATGACCTGGCAGTTTGTGCACGCGGTCTCACTGCATACAATTGCCGAAATTCATCTGAGTTGGTGGCTATTCTGCACTGTGATACCTTTGGTGGATAATGGATGCCAACACAACAAGAATATTAGTAAGTTAAATATCCTTTCCGTCCCAGGTGGCATCGCTTGATGCCCACAGAGGGCCCGCTAGCGAGTCGATGGCCCGTGTCTCTGAGTATGCGAACAAAAAGGCCTCTGAGATCACTGCCCAGGAGTTTACTTCCCTTCTTGAAGCCGAGAAGAAGGTTGCTGCTACCGTTGATGTGGATATCCGTGATGCAAAGCGTAGGATCAGTGCAGCTAAAGGTCCCAAGAAAAGAGTTGCTCAGCAGGTCGCCCAATCATCTGATGATGAGGATGATGTTGAGGAATCAGCTTAAGTGCTCAAATCAGTTGATGTAATTTTAGCCCTCAACTTGTTAAAAATTGTTCAAAAAATGTGCAACAAAGCTGGTTCTTAAAAATACGTGTTGCAGCTCGTGTGTGGCCAACTGTTGCTACACTTGCGACCGACCCCGGAGATGGATCATTCAACCCTTAGTGATGTTTCAACACGTTATCAACTGTCAACTGAGTTCTGGTTGGATCCATCAACTGCAGCGCTTTGACTTCCCCGAACTGCTACCCCATGGAGCCTGGTTGAATAAAAAAGATTTGTTTGGATATGATGGTTTGGTCAATCAATTATTGGTTTTGGGGGGTAGCAAAGACCATCGCATGCTGCTGCCAATTTTCAGCAGTGCAATGGTTACCAAACATCGTAGATATCCCCAGTGGTGAGTCCCCAATTCCTGTATCAATGAAATTATTATGTGCTTTTCTCTTGGCAACCAGAAAGGATATGTTCTTGATGGGACCCAAGTACCTGGGGTAATTGAAAATATTTTGTGGGTGGCGACACATTGGGTTGCCCGACTTATTGCCGAATAGTGCCAATTTGGGCCTGCGTCGTGGCAGATGTTCTGATCAGAACACTAGCCGCGTTGACCAGTGAACTTTGCTGGAGGGGAAACACATGGGTGATATTCAATGTTTCCATCTTGAAGACTCTACATGTCCTGTGGGCTTTACACACTAGCCATGCATCAAATTTGTGCATGCTCGAAAATGGATCAAGGTGGACAATATGTATATGTGTTCAGTTCGGTTTTTAACCAAGCTCTGGGTCATGAACATGTTGTTTCCAGCAGTGTGCTAGTAATCCCATCCCCCGAATATTACACACCCCTCTGGTTTAGTATATACCACATATAGGACTAGTTAGGAGGTGCGTAAAATTAGGGGATGGGATTAAATAATGGGTCAAACGTCACCCTGATGGTTCCATGGACCTGGTGGAAGAGTTTCTGGAACTTGGAAAAAATGCATCTTAATTGCATTGGGTCAAGCTGCTGCTTACTTAGTGTCAGCTACATTACACTACATTCAAGCATATCCTACCTTCGACCTACCACCCTTGAGGTAAGTGTGACTACATTGGTCGAATTTCTACGGGTTCTTCGAAAACGGATCCCTGGGAGGTACCTTCCGACTCCTGGAGTCAATGGCACGACAGCTAGTTGAAATTCAATGGATGAGAATCTCCTAATGATGGGGATGTGCTATCCTAAGGAAAAATCTCAAGGATCTCGTGTCCATAGACGAGACTGACACCAAAAACGTTGGCCGGCAGTTCTGGGCATGGTTGAACAAACAACGGTGGCGAAGAATGCTGCCTCAACCAATGAAGTTTTTTGACTGCGTTTTTTTGTGCGTCTGGAAGTTGAAAAGGTTTTTTGTGATTGCACTGATGCGCTGAGGGTGGATGTGCTAATGAAAGATGAGCGCCTACTGAACCCTCATCACCTCAGCACCTGGCATATGTTCCTCCCCAGCGATGCGTTTCTTGACCAAATGGTGGTTGCTGGTGGTGTGCACTGTGCATACTATTGATTACAGTAGTCCTTTCAACCATCTCCTTCCTTAGGATCCACGCTAAGTATTCTTATGACGAATCTCTGTTTCGAGAACGTTGGCTTGGTCCCCCGGGGGCAGCTTGGATCAACTAAACCTCAAGACACTAACATGTTAAGGTGTCCAACGCGTTTGCATTTAAGGCCTTGAAGAAGTTTTGGGATGCCCAGAAGGGCACGCGCTGGTTCCAATCCCATCCAATTCTTTCCAAGCCAGTGGCCTGGGCTTGCATTAGTTGATGTGCGTCAATAGCCTTGTTTTTAGTACAAAAGATTTACTGCAGTTTCATAAGGACATTGACCTGGAGACCTATTTCCCAATCCTGTGTCACGGTGATGATGCAGACAGCCATCGTAGACGTTCTTTTTGCTGCTTTACGATTGCTAGTCCTTTAGCCCCTTCAAGAAGCTCATGGGACACGAGGGTGTTGCTCTACATTGTAGACACATCCAGGGTCCTTCCTGAGACCTATGATGTGCTCGATAGCTGGGTAGTTCTTGGATTGTGTGAATTGCAAGAGGGCGAGTTCATGAACGTAGATATCTATGGTCGCCCGTGGGCTAGGGGTAAGAGTGGCAGAATTTGTGGGAAATACACTGGTGTGTGGGTGGCCCTGAAGGGTGACCAAAAGTTCCTTCAGCGAGCATTAAAGCTCAACACTTCAGCAACATCGGATCAGGTTTGCATGTACTGCCGTGCAACATCAACTGGAGAGTTGGTCTATACATCTTTTGGACCCAGTGCACCCCATCGATCAACTTTGGTTACAAATGACTTTTTCTTTCACAGGGGCTGTCGGCCAAACAGCTGGTTACGATTACCAGGGTTTGACGTGGAGAGGGTGCTGGCAGATTGGCTGCACCTTGTGGACTTGTCGCTGATCCCAGAAGTCAGTGCCAGTGTGACTTGATTCGATTTGGGTTGTTTTCAATTTGAAAATCAAAGAGCATGTTCGTTGTTTTTGCTGGGGCTTCGTCACAATCCCAGGCCCTTATTGAACTCACATCGGATGACAGCGTATGGCCGGGTGACAGTCAAGATGAACGCTTGCGCATGGCATTTGTTCAGTTTACTGCTGAATGTAAAAAGCACCGGGTAAGAGACTTTGCAGCAGGGGTATTAGTTTTTTGCAAGCCTCAAGCATTTCCTATTTGTGTGCACTCAAGAGGGGGTGGGCAAATTGCATTCAGGAAACCGCGGACAGATTTTCACAGTGTTTCTCGGCGGGTTAGTTGGGGATGTTGAAGTCCTAGCGCGGCGAAAGCCGAGGAAACAAATGTACCCACTGGGCAGAGGCAACTTTCCGACTCTTGTGCAAAAGCACTTTAATGGTGCTGTGCCTTGTCAACGTGGTGTTGTGGGTTTAACTGGTTTGCCAAACTGCTGCTCATGTGCCTTGTCAACATGGTGTTGTGGGTTTAACTGGTTTGCCAAACTGCTGCTCATGCATACCCTGTCTTAGGAAGCTACAGTCCTTGCAAAGTGGTTGAAAGGGGTGACGTTGGCCGTTGCAGCTGCTCACCCTGAGAACGAACATGCTGCGTTCCTCAGAGTCACTAGTTGCTGTGTGAAAAACTTGTGGGAGGCTCATGTTTTAAGAAATAAGGAGGGGTTGTCAGCTTAGGCTCCGGGCTTCTGTGTTTGTGAATCTGGTGGCGATGAGATCTTGCGTCTCAAGATATCGGAATGAATCATGTGTCCTTTCTGCTCGCAATGTATCAGTGCTGCAACGTGCCAACTTTCTTCTGCACAGCGCTCTGAACTGTTACTTGGTTTTTCTGTGCTAGATCAAAGGGTTGTTGCGAAAACATGATTCCCCACCTGCCAGGTGAGGGTTGTTAGATTTTATCAGAGTTGTTCTTCTCCTTCTCCTCCTCCTCCTCCTTCTTCTCCTTCTCCTCCTCCTCCTTCTCCTCCACCACCTCTGCCTCCACTTCCATGTTCACTTCCGCCTTGCCAACTCTTCGCCGAGCTCTTCGCCAACTTCCGCACGCGGTGGCCACTGCTGGACCTCAACTGCAAGGGTCTGAGCGCACTGGGCACCGCTGGACCTCAACCTGGGACCTTCCGAGCTCAGTGAGCACTGCTGGACCTCAACCTCTGGACCTCAACCTGGGACCCTCCGAGCTCAGTGAGCACCGCTGGACCTCAACGGCCAGATAGAATGCCAGAAGATTTGCCAGATAGCATGTCAGATAGAATGCCAGAAGATATGCCAGATAAAGTGCCAGAATGTCTGCCAGATAGAATGCCAGAAGATATGCCAGATAGAATGCCAGAAGGTATGCCAGATAGAATGCCAGATAGAATGCCAGAAGGTATGCCAGATAAAGTGCCAGAATGTTTGCCAGAACATATGCCAAAAGATTTGCCAGATAGAATGCCAGATAGAATGTCAGAAGATATGCCAGAAGATATGCCAGATAGAGTGCCAGAAGATATGCCAGGTAGAATGCCAGAAGGTATGCCAGATAGAATGCCAGAAGATATGCCAGATAAAATGCCAGAAGATATGCCAGAAGGTATGCCAGATGCCAGATAGAGTGCCAGAAGATATGCCAGAACATATTGCAGAAGATATGCCAGGTAGAATGCCAGAAGATATGCCAGAGAGAATGCCAGAAGATATGCCAGATAAAATGCCAGAAGATATG
>Ga0126342_10013086_pt1 | contig 14742 bp, 11 predicted proteins | sample Cyp1metagenome_FD_92528 | JGI IMG/M metagenome (GOLD analysis project Ga0126342, IMG submission 92528) | Coral microbial communities from Lord Howe Island, Old Settlement Bay, Australia - Cyphastrea 1 metagenome | ecosystem: Host-associated > Invertebrates > Cnidaria > Coral ... | reverse complement strand
TCTATGGTGATTCTTTCGGGATTCTATATGATTCTATGGTGATTCTTTCGGGATTCTATATGATTCTATGGTGATTCTTTCGGGATTCTATATGATTCTATGGTGATTCTTTCGGGATTCTATTGGGAGGTGTGGGCAAAGATGGGCAATTTATCTCCTGTTTTTTCGAGGTTTCCCCCATTGGGAAATCATGGTGGAATTATGGGGACATATCAGGAGCAGATATGCGATCGAGACTGGGGAGACCGGGATACCCATGGTATCAAAATGGGTGTGTCTGAAAATGTCGTGTACCCCTTTTTACCCAATGGTTTTGCTGATCATTATCCCTATTTTTTATGGCTATTTCATTGGGAATATACCCAACATTTTCAGACAAACCCATATGTTGGATGTAATGGCATGGAATTCATGGGGGAATTCGGGCATTTTATGGGGATCAAATGCGAACAATGTTCCAGAAATGGGTCTCCCATGGTCTCAGAAATCGTGGATTTAGCCTTTTTCCATGGCAGGTTTGATGGGAACATCATGGGGATTTATGGAGATGATCTGGGTATGGCTCAACCATCTTGAAGTCATTGGGGCATGAAAGTGGAACCGTGTTGCAGGGAGGGGGCGCAACGTTAGCCAACTTAGTCTAGGCCCCTGACTCGGATTTGTGGTCGATATATTAATGTTAGATGGGGTTATTATGTTTGTGTATATTATAACCCTATACAGCCTATACAGAGTTAAAACTAACTTATATATATAGGGGGTTATTTGTGGTAGATATATTGTAGAACTATTACTTGTGAAAACTTAGAATTTGCCCCTGCAAAACATCGCCATTCTCGTACAAATTGGAAGAGCAGCCAGGCCAATGCCGGAGATGGAACAGCCATGAAGCCGCAAGGAATTTCTTGACCAATATAGTACTCCCCCAAAACGATAGAAAAGTAGCTCACGACTAGGTTGCTAGGATTTTACGGTTCTATCTTTTCAGGGGCTACTATTTACAATCAATAATCTATTTTGCAAAACATTTTTTTGACACACTTTGTCACATTGAGCAATGACAACGAGTTCAATAAGGAGATTCTTCAGGATTTTTTCCACCCATCAATTTCTTGTAATCCCTTCACCCTACTAAGATTAAACACCCCTGAAATGGTCCGAAATATGTCCCCTACAACACCATGGTTTCTGAGGGGTGTTCAATCTTAGTTGCACTGTGTCTGTCCAGGATTGATAGAAGGGTTCCAACCAGCGCCCAAGGATTCTCAGATGGTCCAGCCACTGTCAAACATGAGACTGAAGAGGATTGAGTGTTCCCCCAGGGAATCAAACATGGCAACAGAAGATGCCTCCATCTTTCATACACATATCCATTGCCATGGTTGCTTGCTGGAAGGTACCTGTAGCTCTCTATAACAAGAACTCACAAGATTCCAGGGTCACGACGGTCGTGTGAGCTTGAAGAAACCAACGGACCATTCCACATTTGATCAACGGTTTTTGAAATCTTTTTTTGTACTCCAGGAATTTCGAGAACATTACATCCACTTTGAAATAAAACTGTCCAAAATTCTTCCAAGATGGGTCTACTGAACATTGCCATTCAGGCTAGTGGCCTGAAGAGCAAGTGAAGTTGGAGCCTACTGTATCCATCTACACTTCGCATAGTCCCATATATAAACATTTACAAAGAACGCCAAGAAGCTTCAAGTTCAGTGCACTCCACGTGGGGAAAATCAGCCATTCAAGCTATTTGCTTAAAGAATCATTCTCATCCAGGTGTCTTTATCAACATTTGGGGCATCCCAAACCCAAACTATTGGTTTCCCCATGTTTCCAGCCAGTGCCTGTGGAGCTGACAGTTCCGGGCTTCGAAGTTGAACTGCCACTCTGGTTGCCTGCCAGACTTGGAGAAACCAGCCCCTTACAGATTTGCAAGAGAACATGACAAAAACATGCGAGGTTGATCTTATGAAACATATCATTGAAGTCCATCTGCCGTTGTCACTTCCAGCCTCCTAAGCGATCTCTGATTCTTTGTTTCAACATGACATGTTCCATTTAGAGTACGGGAGCATTTGCAGGACTTGCTGACCGTACCCTGTTTAGGTAGGCAAATTGCAAGGGGGTTTTCCCTTCAACGCTTTTTCATTTGTGGGGGATGCGTCCAATATTCTGGTGCAGCTTCCATGAGCTTTTCAATTTAGGGAGGATTTCAACATATTCCTCGATGTAACATCTGAAATTATGGCTGAAATTTTGGTGTGACCCTGGGGATATGCCCAACATTTCATGGGGAACATGCCCAAATATACTGTACCATTTTCAGAGGAGCGGACATAACCAATTGTGGCTTGTCTGAAAACGGTACCCTAGAATCCAATGGGTTATACATTGGATATCATCGTTTCCGATCATTTTCATGGCCATTTGATTTGGGGTATCAAAGAATCATATTGTTGGTTACAGCATCTTTACATAACATATCTTATCTTTCTGATTGGTTCTTTGCTTCCACTAAAAAGTGGTTCTATCCAATATTCATGTCCGGTTATCATTCCATTCCAATCTGCTTGGTAGACATCCCCAATTTCATAGCCAACCTTAGGCACTCTGCATTGTTTTTAGCTGGGAATACCCATCCGAGGTTGGCTCAGATATGTACCCCCTGTTAACGGGCACTTGGGGCCGATTTACAACCCATTGTTTACAATGCAGGGTAAACCTAACAATGCTTATATCCAATCCTAGGAGTATCATTGGATAAGCAACATTTATATTCAATAATCATAGAAATCCATCTGCCATTTGTATCTATTCCATCATTTTTTCCATGTTTGTTAGTGAAAACCCCAAGTTTGTTTGATGGCTAAATCCACATTCTGGTTCCACATTTGGAGGATCGGGACCCATTTCCGTAAGTGGTTGACAACCATTACCCATTTATCGGTGGGATACCTTTTGGTACAGTAACATAGCTATTCAAAATCTTATTTTCCTAAAGGTCATCATCTGCCATAAACGTGCCATGGCTGGTAAGACCCATCCCCCAAAGGTAGGTTTATGGCATTGGGTTTATCCGGTAAAGAAACTTCATTATGAAACAATCACCATTTTTCATAGGGTATATAGTTGATATACCATAGTTGAAACAATCACCATAGTTGATATACCATGGCATTGGGTTTATCCGGTAAACACACTTCATTATGAAACACTCACCATTTTTCATAGGTAAATCATGGTAGATATCATGGTATATCAACTATGGCTTTCCAGATCCGTAGCCAGCTCCGTAGCTGCCTCCAACAGCTCCGGTGGCTCCGGTGGACCCGGAACCGCCCGCTGCCTGGCAGTGAAACGAGGAAGATTGTCATGGGCATATCATGATATTATGTGTATATATATAATATATATATATATATACATATATGTTGATATTATGTATATATATATCAACATATATATGTATATGTATATGTATATAAACTATAAATATAAATATGACTATAGATATAGATCTATAGATATAAAGAAATGTATCAATTATATATATATTATACATATTTGTGTAAGCAACCAACACTGCGATATTTGGGTGTGTCTGAATATGGGATATACTGCACTCATACATGACCGTTTTAATAGGAAGAATGATGATAAACCAGAAAAAACGGGAACCCTATTTTCAGACAAAACCCTGATGTGCTGCGGCATAGCATAGGAATGCTACCAACTGAAATTTTGATCTTATTGAATAATAGGGGATTCTACCAGCAAACATGGGTATTGTAAGAACCCAAATGATGATTATGCCAAACAGAGGATTTTGGTAAGAACCATGGGGATTGCGCCATCATGGGGATATCCAAACTTACAGTTGGAATAGAACCCAGCAACAACGTGGGCATGGATCTTATTCAAGGCCTAAGGGACCACTGGACTGTTAAATTATCCTTGTCCATACAAATTCCCATCTTGTGAAAAAAACAATTTTTGCCAATGGCACATAGTCAAACATTAATTATATATATATATATTATCCACCCATTCGTCAGATCTTAATCATCGATCATGTGGTTGGGAAACTCTGAGTAGCTTCTTGGCTCCCTAGTAGCTCCCTCTTAACCACTAGATATATAATTAAAATATGCTAAACAGAAATATGTTCTAAAAGATAGTTCATCATTTACCTATTGACCTATTGATGGATTAATAGGGATGCCTTCTCTGTTAATCAACCAACCAATGGAAACAATATGGATCACATGGGATAACCATAGACGACCCCTCTATTAACCAACCAACCAATGGGAAAAAAATATGAAAAAAAACATCTATCTGGATAAATGATAATTAATAACCGTTAGTCATTCTGAACCATCATTAAACATTATCTACCCAGATCTATGTGCTAAAAGCAGTGCCTCTTCCACTTCGCTTTCGTCCGACGTCAGCGCAGCTCCGGACGCTTCCAAGAAGCGTTCGCCGGCGTTCTCGGCCATGCCGGGCCGTTGTTGGACCCCCGAGCAGCGGCGTTAAGAACTTGATCGAAATATTTTTCGACAGATGAAAAAAACACCTTCCACAGCATGACATGGCCATTTTTCATCATGTTTCTGTGTTTTTTTGGAATCTTTCAAGGCGAATCTTGGGACGCCTTAGGGGCAAGCGGTGCTGCTGCAATCTTTAGCTTGTTCTTTATTCGGCCTGTCGGACAAATGACCTTGTCACTGGTCACATTTGATCCTTAGCTTGAACATGACATGTCTGGCCGGCCTGGTTGGCTCTGTTGGAGTTTTCGCTTGAACTTGCATCTGTTTCCTGCTTGGGCCAAGACTCACACAGTTCTGACAGTTCCGGTCAATATGAGTTTAGTCCAACAATTTCTTGTGTACTGCACAAAATGAACTAATGGTAGCTGATGAAAATCCACGCACTTATTACTTTCAAAGCAAACAAGAAAATGATACCGACTTCATATTCCTAGGACGCTTTGAAGGATCTCTCATCAGAAAAAATGTAGTGCACTTGGTCCACTGGATTTAGTTTTCAAAATTTCGATATGGTCACAAATGGTCACTCCTGACTGGCTGGATGTCATCCCAATATATGCCAATCATCATTTTATATAGATTGAGATGCAATCATATGAGCTTCACCCACCTATATCCTCAGAGTAGAAAGCTTATATTTTACAGTACCTGGATAATAATGATAATACAGTGACTGATAAAACTTCACTGCTGACAATGATTGCAAGCAGTAGAATTCATGATTTTCAGGGATAAGGATGATCACGGCCACGGGATTGGTGACTCCAGTTGTGTTGTGGATGATTATAATGATGCCGATGCGGATGAGGACAAGAAGGAGGAGTAATAACCCAGCAGGATATGGACATGGATAGAGATGGGAATGAGGGTGCTGAGTAGGATGGGATGGAGGACAAAGCGAAGGACAAAGCAAAGATGAATTCGGAAAAACATATGAAGAGACATGAGGAGAAGAGTACGTCAATTGCAGCAAACGTGCGAAGGAAGAGGGTTTGATCATTGCTGCCATATATCTTTCTTTGGTTCTTAGTTCTTGATGGTGCATTGGCATAGCATCTTGTCCGACGTCTGCAGTGGCATTATTTTTCCCTGCGGGAGGACGCATGCCACATCTCCAGGGTTTGTCATGCAAGCAAGTCGCATGCCGCATGAAATCAACTAATCGCTGGGTCAACAATTCCTTCTCCGCATGCTCCAGCTTAGTAGCAAAAACACCCAACACTGTTCCAAAGATTGAGCGTTGTTGAGCCATGTTGAGCCACTGATCCTCCCAAAATTAGTCATGTAAAGTCACTATAACTCACTAGTCACTGAGGATGGCCATCTCAACTATGGAGCTGCAGGGTACACATGGCCTGTGGCATTGACGTTGCACCACTCAGGGGAGTGCCTTGTTCTGCAAGGCTGTTGGCTGATAAGCTCCGCATGGAATGTCACAGCCATGCTGCCCAAAGCACCCACCGCCATCGAGGAAACTCGAGTCTGTCGATTTACAACTCGAGTCTGTCGCAGCAAGCATGGGGAGATGCAATTGAAATGAGCTCTGGTCGACAACAGAAGGGTAGGGTGGTGTGCTTCTTGTGAAAGCCTTCCACTTGGTCCTGGTGAAGCTGCTAAACACGTTTTGATTTGTTGCTGTCTTGCTGGATGATAGTGCCATTGTATGCCATTGTGCTGCAAAGAAACATTGGGATCTACTCAATCGCAAAAAAGCAGGGGGCCACTTCTAGCCAAACATCTTCTGTCATCATCTTTTCCGGGAAAATGGCATTTTTTTTTGGATGTTCCATCTTGAAACAAACCCAGATTCATCAAATCCCATTTCTCTGCTGGAATAGTCACCGTAAAGACAGACCTCCATGCTTTGTCGCAAGGTTCGCAAGGCCTAAACTGCCACAACTGCTCTGGCGCACAGCCAGAGAAATTCCACGCAAAAAAAACGACCTGCATCACGATGGATTGTCCGCAACACTCTGTGGTGTGTATGCGATCTGTTTGCTGTTTTTTTTTGATTATTTGTAGCAACCCGCCAAAAACAGAAACGTAACCTTTCACTCTTGAATATTTTAATATTTTTAACAGGATTTTACATTTTCCTACCTTTTTTGGGGCTTACTTCAGTGTGGTTTTGGTACCTGTGGACCCTCTCAGAATCCGCAAATGGCTTATCCTGTTCTTCAGTGCAGTGAAAATCCAGTCCAAGGGTAATTATCATGTTTCTCTGTTTTTTGCAGTCCTGACCATGAAAAAACAGCTAGGAAGGGATGCAACAAACTTTGAGATCAAATATCATAGTCACGGGGGATATTATCATATATTATCACAACAATATCATGGAATAGCTAAATAACATTTAATAACTATTAATTCAGGTGCTAATTTTAGGGGCACCCACTGCCAGTGATCAGCCATGGCCCGCGGTGAAATCATCCAATGGTCACCATAGCTTCCGTGATTTCTGAACCATGGCTCACTCCATCTTCCACGATTTCAAAACCAGTCTTCCCTGGTTTTCGCATCATCTGGGTTTGTCTGACAATAGGTACCTCAAAGACTAGAAAGACCCAAGGTGTATCATCATCGTCCCTATTAAAGTTGCCATTTAGGGGTATACATGGGCATGGCCTATCCTGTTATTGTCATCTATTTTCAGACTATCATATCATGTTGTTGATATTTGTTGATTCTACCTCCGATTATTACCCCCCTCCCCACAATATCTTGCTGGCTAAATTTACTGTTTGAATCCTCATCAAGATGCTATCCATCCGATACTGCCTCGATGAAATATCCCATATCAGTTGGGGTTGAGTTTGAACCATAGAGATCAAACATCCCATTTCATGTTTGAATTTCATTAACTGTCTTTGTTTATCTTTGTTTTATATCTCCATTATATATATATATATATCCCCACAATTTCATGACTTCCTCCAGTTCACGTTCTCGCGACGTGATGCGATCGTCGAACTATGCATCTTACCTCGTGGAGCGCCCGCCTAAGGCGGTCGCAAAGGTGACGGCATGCGTCGTATGCACCTGCCGAGGAAGCTTCCGATGGAAAATCAATGGTTCGAATCGGAAACTCTACGATTATGAACAATGTTCGTCATGGTCTTAGTGGTATGTTCATTTTCATATCGGATGTCAATCAATCTTCATCGGGAAATGAGTTCCTATAGACTGTTTTTCTAATGTTTTTCTCATGTTTTTTCTTCACAGATTTTGGATTTATATTGGTTTGATGATGGGGAACCTATGGGTCAAGTCATGCTTGATCTGACAAGTGACAGGAAACCTTAACTTGTATTTCCAATGGCAACTAATATACTGTATATACTTGTAATTCGATAGTTACCACTAGTATCCACTAGTTATACAATGTTATATATAATTATGTATATACCAATTTCAATGTAATTTCATGCTTTGTTTAAGCATCAAATTACATTAATATAACTAGGATATAACGATATAACTGATCGTAATGCATAATGGCAAACCAACAACTTGCAACTCTATGATATATATAACCCTCTGGCATAACAATTACATATTCTTACCGTCGAACATCATCAAACACTTCATTTTGTTCCTGTCAGCCTGTCAATCTACATTGAACCAATGGATCATCGGCTTGCACCTAGGAGAGTCATCGGGGATCACAAAAACTGTCGGGATTTTTGGGTAGTGAACAAGTCGGCAAAAGTAATGACCAGTTCTTCAGTCAAGATTTTCACCATTCACCATGCATATCGGATCGTGTGCTTAGCGTTTCCGATGATCCGCCTGGACCAAGGCTGACCAAGTCGCTGAAAAAACAATGGCACCATTGGAATCTCGGTAGTTTCGATGGTTTTACAAAATGTTTCCTTTTGATGGCGGATTTCCTATAGGATTTCATCCCAATGATTCACCAAAGGATACAGCCAAATTCAGAGGACATCTCCAGCAGGTCTGCGTCCAACTCCCAGGGCAACAACCACCAAAAACCCAACAGGGATGCCATGGAAATGCTGCGGGAACATGATGTTTGTCGCGAAAATAGCCATGATGAGATCATATGGGTATGGGTCAATATAGATACATTTTTAGTGGGATGAACATCCATAAATCCCAGCTATGACTTGGGGTTCACTAGGTACCAGGGTTTTGACCCATAGCCATATGAGTCTGTCTGAAGAAGAGCTAGATCCCGCCCAAAATTTGTCATTTTCTCATTGACGATGATGATTGACCATGATGAACCCATGGATTAACCTATGGATTCAGGGCTGCTCCATGTTGGTCGCCTGCCCTCCTTTCGGCGCGCCTTTTCGGTCGGGCTGGGATTTAGCGTCATGAGGAAGACTGGCCGAGCATTGCCACAGAGGCAGTCGCGCAGGATCCTTGGCGGGGTCGCTAGTGATGGACACCATCACTAACCGGTTAAAGGAGAATTGAAGTTCAAGTAAATAAAGGATCTGAATGGAGCTGATCTAATTGATTCAACCATTCATTGTAGAATATTGTAGATATATTGTAGATATGTGGATTTTCGTTGGACTCTTATCCACTTACCTATCCCAAATTTTTAGGAGAGTTGAACCCTTCAAAAATAACTCTGATGGGATTTCAAGCACGATTGGTAGGGATTCCCATGGGATGGACCATAAACCATCCCATCTTTTGACCATGGCATGAGAGGAAGGGTGGGCAGCACTGCACGTGGAATGTTTCAAACCTGGCGAAATCCCCTATAGATGGAGGAGTTAGTGGGACATTCATCGAACTAAATTGTGGATTTTCCGTTGCTATCTTTGATTTCCGGAGGATATATCCTTTGGTAATAAAAATTTGCCTTCGAAAATCTATATAATATTCAACACGAGGATTTTCGCATTAAAAACATAGTTCAACCTCCATATATCGAGGGGTTCCCAGTTCGCCATGGCTGATTAGCAAAGGGATCCAAAGGGTATATTTCCAGGCCCGAAATTCAATGCCTTAGTAGATTGGGTGATGCCTTATCCACTGACTCTGGGTATCTCTGGGTTGGTTGATGTCAATCTCCAGATTTTGGTTGGCTAAAATCCAGGAGGGAGTGGTTTGGAGCCATGGGTATCCATATATTCCATATTAAATGGGCCAGATGGAGCTACTGAGAGTTCCCCAACCCTATCGGATAGGGAAGACTGTCAAGTCTTGTTGCGTGTCGATTTTAGCCATACCGTGTTTGAAAGTCTCATGATTTGTACACATGTGGATCACATTACATATTGATTGGGGTGAATTGGGTGTACCGCATTTTCAGAATCCATAATGAACTTTTGGTGGCTTGGGTGAACATTCGCTGTTTACAGCGGCATGAAGACTCGTCCCATCACCATTTATGTGGAGATACGGTACAGGGAGAACAAGAAACCTCAAAATCTGACATCATCATACATCCTCTGCATACTGGTAAAACAGAAATTATCATAAACTGTGTCATGTGTGCCATGCTCGAAAGTTGTATACCCTGGTGACTGGGGCATATCATGGTTTGAATTGGTGGTGAGTTTTTACCACTTTACAGGATACAGATTTCCTATCCCTGCAAGTGGAGCAGGTCACAAATCTGTCTACCCTCTGGTTATGTCAAAATAGCTATTGAAAATGGCCATAGAAATAGTGGATTTACCCATTGAAAATGGTGATTTTCAATAGCAAACCGTTAGTTTACCAGAGGGTATATACACATCAGGTATGACTCTGATGCGGCAGCAATTCTTCCTGGAAGACAGCGCTCAGCAGTATGGAAAAGAGTATCTGTCTGAGGATGATTCAGAATGGCTGTAGAAAGGTCTCCCTAAATGAGCCAGGTCTGTAGGTGGGATCGATCAACATGGTGATTCAGAATCTTTCTACGCTTGTGCAACAGCCTATTTTTTTCCTCTTTTGGAATCTTCAAATGCAGATCACTGACAAGGATATGAAAGGTGTGATAGCTGGTATCCCACGTCGACCTCGATTGCTGCACATATCACGATCCTGTATGTGAAATCCTACCTTGACGGATTCAAAGGACTGGCGCTTGAACATCCCATTTATGTCAGAGATCTTCAACCTGTAATTACATTTTCAGCAATTGATGAACCCACTGCAGCGCAACGACAGAACAACTATGCAGCCTTCATAAAGAAACTTCGAAAGAACAAACATGGTACGCAAGACGGTTGATTCGAGTTTGTGCAGGTTCAATTTGTGTTTTGTGCATTTGTGACTTGCACCCGCCACCAGTGCTTGGGGTGTTTGACGGTGGTCTCTCACATGCTTCGCGTCGAAAATTGTATTGTATACCTACATGGCGGGATGTCATCAATCCAGCCCTTCCTGCAGATGTTTCACTCTCTGGGATCTGGTAAGCCAAAGAGTATCACTGGTTGGTGGTATACCTACCCCTCTGAAAAATATGAAAGTCAGTTGGGATGATGACATTCCCAATATAATCAATATATAGAAAAATAAAAAATGTTCCAAACCACCAACCAGATCATTTTCAGACCATCCCATTTTCGGACCAAGGCTCTGCCCCAGAACGTGCTTGCGCCGCGCCGTGGATTGTGCTGAAGCCTAACGCAGCAGGAGCAAATGAGCCAGGGGAACTCGTTGCAGCCATATGTTTTTCCAAGTTCTCCATGGAAAAAACCAACCAATTACCGAAGGGCCCAAATGATCAAATGTAGGCAAATGTAGGTAAATATACCATTGAAGGGGGCATTGGAGTACGACCTACCAACGACATCCAACACCAAAAACTATGGGCATCGTGCGAGGAAATAGCACAATGAGATATGGCGGTTTCCACAAATGCGGGATCCCCAACATGCTTAGTTTATTTCATGGAACATCCGAAAATAAAATGGATGATAACTAGGGGCCTGATGATCCCGTGAGCTGGTCAAATGTCCGGTGGTTTAGTGAATGTTTTTTTAATCCAATGACATCATCCATGGTTGAAAATGTGAATCACTGGTAAAAACCCATGGTGTTCTGTGAATCTTCCCTTAAACTCCATTGAGACGATCCAACATATTCCAAATGGTGAATGTGTTTTCGTGATTTTTTGGTCCTGAACTTATGAATTGCTTTTTGTTCTTTTGAGCCTCCATCTCCAGGTTGCTAACAGCACATATCCGATATATCTCCAGGCTTGGATGCGCCCTGAAGTCACGTGTTTTTCAATGTGGTCCTGAGCCATCTATGATGCGGGTTTGTACCCACGTTTCTGATGGTACACATCAACATTCCCATATTTGAAAAAACACAATTGTCATCTCCATGACTGAACAAAAGTCATCCCCATCATTGAAAAGGCCAAACATCTCTGTCATTCGACAGGCTTTACCCTCCGGCAATCAAACATGGTAATGGGAAAGTCCCCAATTGAGTTTGATGATTTTCTATTAACGTCTCCATCTATATAGGGGATTCCCCAGTTGGTAATTCAATTAACTTTTAAGCATGATTACAATAGCCGTTATTAATCACTATTCATTGACAATTATTAACAATTATCCATCATTATTGATCATTATCATTCACCATTATCAACCATTATCAATCATTATCAAGCTTATTAACCTTATTAACCACTATTCATTAACCTCTATTGACCGTTCTTAACCACTATTCATCACTATTTATTCACCATATTATGCACTATTCATGATCAATTAACCATTATCAATGATAATATTCACCATTATAAACACATAGAAATACTATTCATTCACCATTATTGACCATTATTAACCATATTATTACCCATATTATTACCCATATTATTACCCATATTATTAACCATATTATTAACCATATTATTAACAATTATTAACCATCATTACCTGGAAGATACAGCCCTCCAATTTAGATATGTCCTGACCCACAAAGTCGACGACAACAAAGTCAGACTCGCGCCTGGCCGTCTCTCCTGCCCGCCTTGATGATTGCCTCCAAAAACAACGAGAACATGGCGACTTTGGGGATTTACAGGGTTAAATAATGATTATATATGGTTATATAGTGATGGTCAATAATAATGGTTAACGAATGGTGATGATGATGATTAATTGCGGTTAGATAATGATGAGTAATTATGAATAATGGTCAATGGTATTTGATGGTTATAGAATAATAATAATGGCTAAATAGTGACTAATGGTCAGTACTGCTTAATGCTTTTTTAATGATGGTTAATTATAATAATGGTTAATGGTTCATAATGATTGGAAGAATGATGACTGATGGTTAATACTTATTAGAACAATGATGAATGATGGTTGATGGTTAATAATGGTTTATCATGGTTCATGATTTTGATATTATGGTTAAATCCTGGAAAAATGGTTAACAATGGTGAATGGTGCTGAATGGTCATAAATGGTGCTGAATGGTTATGAATGGTGATGAATTGTGGGTTGGCTGCGAAATGCTTTTAATGGGAAAATCATCGAACTAAATGGTGGATTTTCCATTGCCATGTTTGATTATCGGAGGGTTTTTCCATCCCTCAAAATGGGAATTCAACGTCAATAAACTTGGATTTCTCTGAGGACGGTGGATTTCCCGGAAAAGCATGACCAGAGACCAAGATGAGGAGATATCGAAAATCCATTCGATGGGTGAAATGAAGGATTTTGCTCCTTAAAATTGCAATAATAAGAAATATGATCAACTGATGATCAACTATTTTGGGGTCTTCTTTTTTGGTCAAACCATCTAATCTACAGAGTAGCTGATTTACGTTGATTGAACAAAAACAGAAAGCAATCGCGTCACATTGCGTCCCCATATGTGTCTCCTTCAGTGAACAGGGTGTGAATAGTACAAATTCTCCTTCTTGGGCTGCTGAAAACGGCTCCAATAACTCGGATTGCTGCTGCCAGTCCCATCCGCCTCAATCGCGTGATATGCAGCTGCCACCTGGCCAAAAGCAAGGAGTTGGATCTGTGCCACTCATGGTCAACAATGAATACTTAATAGTAATATCATGTAATGGGTAATAGTTAATAGTTAATAGTTATTGGTAATATATGGTAATATCATGTAATATCTATATGTACTAGCAAATATGTGTTCTAAAAGTTTTGATTTTGATGTAGATGGTTTTCCGTGGTACTTCCCGTTTTTTGGGGAGCCTGAAGAGTTATAAGGTTGCAAAATGGACGGCAATTCAAATCTTTTTTGCAGAAATTGATCGAGAAGAGGTTTTTGAGGAAAGTCTTGAAGATGCTACAGTTCGCAGGTATTTTAGCATTCTCTGGCCCTTTAATTGGATAAATACCAAAAATATCCAAGAATTGCGTACTCAAAAGAAGATGGTTTACTACTAAAAATTGACGAACTGTTTCAAAATTTGGAGCACACAATTGTCTCAAACAAACCTCCCCTTCTTTTTTTCAGCACGGTCCGGTAATTTCCTTCCAGTGTGTTGGTGGATGTTGTTGGGTGTATACCTCTGTTATTGCTTGCTCTCTTCCGGGTCATGCCACTTCCTAGATCCCAAGCGTCAATAATTTCTGAACACACATCTTTTGGTACCCTCTGGTCATCCCAATAACCAATTATTCATATCACATACAAATATGGAATATGAAATCAGGGCTAGATATGGCTATATCACGTTCCTTGGAAAAAAGGCAATGGATTCTTAATTTATTTATTTATTTGATTATTATCATACTTGAAATAAATAAATATATATATATAATATACAATATATTAAATATATTGTATATAACAAATTATCTATATAATATCTATAATCTATAAAGCATAATCTAAATAATAATAATAATAATAATAATAATATATATATATAGAATAAAAATCTATAATATAATATATATATACTATATTAAATACGCAAATAATATACAACATATGATAATATATGATATGTATATATATATATATTAAGCATATTTTATATACATTAAGTATCTATCAAAGTAAATGATATATTTTATATATAACATATATTATGTACCAGTAGTACCGCACAAGGCGGTGGCGGAAGTTTCAAAAATACGAAACCTAGAGGAGAGATTGGTTGTTGTGAATCACGGATGGCAGAGCGAATCCACTGATGGACCGAAAGGTGGTTGGAGCTGTGTTTTTTTGGAGTGGCTGCAATGGTTGCAGTGGTCACCTGGTCGGTCAC
>Ga0126342_10013085_pt1 | contig 14742 bp, 13 predicted proteins | sample Cyp1metagenome_FD_92528 | JGI IMG/M metagenome (GOLD analysis project Ga0126342, IMG submission 92528) | Coral microbial communities from Lord Howe Island, Old Settlement Bay, Australia - Cyphastrea 1 metagenome | ecosystem: Host-associated > Invertebrates > Cnidaria > Coral ... | reverse complement strand
TGGCGACGATGAACGTGAGGAGAAAAATGGCTGAGCTCTATCGAACCGAGGTAAACCAAAGGTCCTCGTAAAACTTGGTCTTTAGCCAAAGACCTCGTTAAACTTGACCTTCGGACTTGCAGGATTTATATATATATATATACATACATATTAATAAATAAATAAATATATATATATATATACCCAGGGAGTCAAAGTCTAGTCAAAGTCTCGCCTTTACATGGAGGGGAAACTTTGCCGTGACAGGCCGAACTTTGGCATTTGCAGGATCATAGGCATCAGGCCCCTGAACGTTCAGTACATGGACGTATCTAATACACATCTATCTATCTGTCTGTCTGTCTGTCTGTCTGTTTGTTTGTCTGTGTGTCTGTCTATCTCTATCCTAAACTGCCACGCTCTCTCATTTAATATACAATATACACTGTCTCCTGGTTCATCTTATACCAAGACGTTGGAGACCCCAGGCGTAACGCCCGAGAGAGCGACGTCTCCATCGGTGCCATCGCATGGATGCCATGGCGACGGAATCTGCGAGCGGCCTATTGTGGCGAAGGTGGAGCGAAGAAGAGGAAACCAGGGCCAGACCTAGGAATGTTTAAACACCAAAAAATGGTGATTTATGGGATTGTCCGTGGGGTTTTTAACCACCAAAGACTGGATAAATGATGGATTTCATTGGATATGACTGGGGTGTAATGATGGTTATTGGTCCAGTTATTAGTTCTTAAATTGTTTGATTGGCTTTTGATGGGTTTATTGGTTTTTGGTTTCGATGTGGGTGGGGGCAGTGTTGTAAACCTGATTTTTGTTTCGATATTTTACATTAAGAAAAACAAACTGTAGATGGTGGGCTTGATCATGTTTGAAAGATGTTGTTCACTATTGATATTGAACAGCAATATTTTTGAGAGAGGTGCTCCCAGCGAGCAACTTCTGGAACAATATATCCCAGCGAATTCCCTGACAACCGTTCCAGTATTTTTAGAGGTGCGGGGCACAAGTCGGCAATTGAATCCAAGGCTTATATCGTTATACTCCATTATATCCCAGCATGTAAAGTAATTATAGTATATAATAAGCTGTAACATGTAAGACATAATAAGATATAATATAACATACACTGCATATTCATGCATATGCCTCTAACAGGAAAACAATGCCCGTTGTTAACCATGGGAACCCCCGGTTGCCAATCAGTTCGTTTCAGGTGGTGGTGCGCAACACCTTCTTAGAACTGGAAGATGATGTTTTTTGGTCGACGAATCGCTCCGCCGTTTTTGTTTCCCGTGAGACCATGGAAGAAAGGGACAGAAGATAAATTGATAACAAGTTACAGACATCAAGAGAGAGAGAGAGACAGAGACAAAAAACAAGTGCTAAATCAGGGTTTCTGCGGGGTGGTTGTTAGGGAGAAGGGGTGATGAGTGATGAGATTTCAATGTAGGAATTACAAATTCAACCAATAAGTAGAAGCTGATCCTTTGTTCAGCATTCCACATCCTTCCACCAGACCTGCAGGTGACACTGTTAGATCTGAGAAATCCTTGCAGCTAAGGGTGAAGATCACACCTGGGCTATCAGTCTGAATTTAGGATCCCTTTTTTGGTTGGAAAGCTCCGGAGTCCGATTTCCGTGAGTGTGATCCGAAATGATACGACGACGTGACGACGTCAGGTTCCCTCCCAACTCATCGAGAATTTGCCTTCCAGTTTGTCCTTAAAAAGGAGCAAAAGTGCCAGTGGCGAAACTTGGTGGAGATTGCTGGTGGATTGCTGAGGATTCCATCCCTGCTTGGTATTGTGTAATATTGCGTGTGTGTATACATATAAATACAAATAAATATATTATATATATATTATATATATAATATATAATATATATATATATTTATATATGTATAAATAATTATGTATATATATATATATGTATTTATGTATAAATAATTATGTATATATATATATATGTATATGTATGTGTGTATATTGTATATACACCTCCGTGTGTGTGTGCGCGTGTCATGATGCATAAACAAACATTTAAATGCATTTGCACCTAAGAACCAAAATGAGCCTTGTTGTGGAGGATTTGACCTGTAAAATGAGGGTTTACGTTCCACGGGTCCATGTGTGGCAATGTGTATTTATATATATAGCATATACACATGCAAGCGCACATGTGTGAAAATAAATAAATATATATATATATATATGTATACATATATATATATATTATTTTACATATAATATATATATATATATATTTATTTATTTATTTTATACAACATAATATATAATTTATATTTATGTATATTATGCACGCAAACCTGAACTTGTGGCGGGTTGCACTTGTGTTTGATGCAGTCTCGACAGCTGTCACTACCTGCCATCTGCGCCAGCTAGGACATCCTGAACTTGAGTGTACAGTGCTGCCCCCTGAAAGCACTATGCATAGCATCGTTGGTGGAGGGCCGGTGCGTAGATGTATGTGCAGGGGTGTATTTCTAGTTGATTCGTACTGTGCTCAATACAGGGCTTAAAGAACAAGTGCACAGTATACCACCCACGCCAGGTGTGTATATCATGTGTGTGTGTGTGGGGCAATGCGTGGCGAGATGTTTCAGTATGTTTCAACTGTTTCAACATCTAATATAACTGTTGATGGTTTAATTGCTGTTTGATATTTCTCAATAGTGTTTTGCATGTTCGCATGCATGATTTTGCATGGCACATGGATTACACATGGATTACGCATGGATTACAGATGGATTACGCAGGTGAGAAAGGCTGGAATTTGGATTTGGTTAGGGTGATTCGGTTCAAGCACTATACTCGCAGGGAGATATCCTCTTAGAGTGAACCCACGACTGCCAACTCTGCCAGCTCCGCTCAAGCCACTTGCAACTGCCACAAGGGCTGCCCCATGTTTCATGCCGCAAGTGTCCCTGTACGATGTGCTGCTGGTGGACCAACATGCAACTGTGAATGAGATAAAGCTGGCTTTCAAAAAGCGCGCGCTGCAAGTTCACCCAGACAAAGGAGGCAGCAAGGAGGCCTTCCATTTGGTCTACGAAGCCCTTGAGACCTTAGCTGACCCAGAGGCACGTCAGAAGTATGACAACGGTATGGCCAACAAATCAACTGATGTACTTCCAGAGAAGAGCACCAGATATAAGAAGACTTCGAAGACATGTGCCCATCCTACCACGCAGAAAGAAGCACGTCCAGAGAAAGGTCAAAAGCCCCGGAACAAACGAAGAGCTGATGGAAGCAATATGGAAACGAAACCAGCAGAACCCCAAACGCCTCAGTCCAGGCAAACCAAGCTGTTAATCAAGATTCACGATATTTTGAAGCAGTTACCCCGAGATGTGCGAAGTGATGTGATCACCAAGCAGTTCTCTCAGAAGCAGCGACTGATTCTGGAGAACTGGATGGTTGACATGTCAGGGGCGGGTCGAGAGGAACCCTTAGCTGTGGAAGGTCAGGCAGCTGTTCAGACCCTCCATCCAACTCTGCCAGATGGGCGGCCTTGCGCGGTCGCATTGCCAGTTTCAAGCGCCAGCTGCCCGAAAGAGTTGAAGAAGCGGTCCGCCAAGCCAAAGAGAAATACGAAGAAAGAGCCCAGAACAAAGCGAAGCACGGGTGGCTTCCTCATAAAGAAAAGTGGGTCTTCTTACACTGCAGGAATTTGCTTTGATGCAATTTTGATACACACCAAAAGCTGTGACTTCAAGACTGGTCTCGAGTACTTGGTCGTCCTGACTGCTGTGAAGCAGAAGATGCGAGATCCCCAAAGAATGGATGTCTCCTTTGAGGAACGTCTTCAAGACGCATTGGTTCTATCAGCAGAAGAACATGGGGAGGATCTAGCAGAGCTTAAACTTCGATTTTTAGTGATCCAAGCAGCTGGATTCTTCATTGGAGCACAATTGCAAACCCCAGAGGTAAGGAGTGTGGAGCAACTTGGGAAAATGCGCAGACTATTGGCTCCTTTTCGCCAATATGCAAATATCCCCGGCAGGGTCAACTATTTTTGGCAGTACAGCCCAGTCAATCTCCAACATGCGTGGGAGCGGTTTCAGAAAGCAGTTGCTGAAGCGTGGAAACTTGGAGGGAGAGACAGCAGTGGTGTTTTGCAGATGATGCATGTTCGTCACCAGGCTAGAACTGATTTCCGAGATGCCAAGTTGCAACAGTGGGAACGAGGTCACATGGCGATGCAAGACAAGAACAAACACAGGCCCTTTCATTTGCGAAAAAGGAATGGAGCTGCAGCCCTAGAGCATTGGGAACGGCGACAGATGGCCTTGCAAGACAAGAATCAACATAGGCCCAGGAAATTGCAAGTTCATTTGTGTTTGAGACGCTCCTCTGACACTCGTTCCCGCAAATTGTTGGCATTGAAACGGCTTCTAGTTACATGGGACCGCATCCTGAAAAGAGAAGCACAGCTACTCGAGAAAAAACAACGTCGAGTCCTGAAACAGAGGAAGGTGCAATGGAAGAAGGACCGAGAGGAACAAAGACGACAGGAAGCCCTGCACCGGAAGCGTATGCGAGAAGAGGAACGCTTCAGAAGAGAAGCTGTTCGCAAGAGAATGAGATCCGATCTCACCATGGACGAAATTCTCGGCGAACGCCGTGAACGCCGTGTCTGATTAGGAGAAAAGGAGAGGGTGTTGGGGTGTGGATCCTATGGCCAACAACACATAACCATAGGAACGGGAGAATCGGGAGAGAATGCCATCAAAGTCTTTGAAAAGAACGGATTGTACATAGTATAGTTGCCATCTTCGTAGGTTGGTTTAATTTTTGCTTTCCATAGCGAGGTTCAAAATTCACAATAGGATCTTGGGATATTGTCAGAGTACCCACGAAACAGGTGTAGCAAAAAGTCACATGATGTCACGTGCCTATTCAATCTTATGCTGATCAATTTTAGTTTCTATTCTGAGGGTCTAGGGATGTTGGCATTGATGGGGGTTATGCACCAAGATTGTTTTTTTTCAAGGGAGAAATCTGGAGAGGAATTAACTTGGAATGTACCAATATCATCCAATATCGTCATTTAAGCCAGTAGTGGCTTGACAGTTCAGGTGCTTTGATGTATCTCTTGCACCTTCCATGCTTAGTTTGGAAATTGGTTTACAGCTTTGCGAGGCCTGCGATATCCTGCATCCACCAATCCGACCAATGTTCTATTTTACTTGTCAACACATTTACTGCAATACTGCAGTTATAGGATATTGATGTTTGCCCCCTTCACCATATTTGTTTCGCCAGATATTGTCAGCTATAGTGGTTCTTGCTTCTCAATGAATGGGATCCTGATTTTCAAGAATTGGATCATTTCAAATTTGTCGTTGCTTCCCTTCATTATATAACGGGAAGACTGACACAAAGATGTGTTGGTTGCTATTTAGAGTCCATGCATGTCCATGCTGGTGATTCCTAAACAGACCAACAGCAAACATACTTTTGAAACAGAAACAAGGTAAACAAAAAAGCACTATCCCATCCCTCAGTGCCCCAAGCTCTCCTTCTCAATCAGTCACCGGTGTACGGCCTGCAGTGCAGGTAAAGATTCAGTCTGAGCTGCCCGCGGCTCACTTCCATTCGGATCGCAAAAAGGGACCTGGAGTAAACCAGCTCCGAGCGGCTCTGAAGAAAAGGTGATTTGACGTTTGAACCTCTCTGGCAGTCTAAACATGAATTTCATAATCTTGATGATGTGTACCACTAGCAAGATATAGCTGCTTTGGTTCGGCATCTTTCAAAGAATATGTGAATGATCTTGAGTCTTCCAGCCTTGCCTGGAGAGCTGCCGTACAGTCTGTACAGTCGCCCAGCGTGGTTCCTTGGGCCATTCCTCCAGCGTAGGATGACAAAGCCTTGGAGGAGTGAAGCTTCATGCTGAGCTGTCTTTATTGCATGTTAGTTTTCTGTGGCAGTTTTATTCCGTGGAAAAGAAATGACTGGGGGGCGTGCATGTCACCTAAGATCAATGTGTCGGTAGTTTCAAACCTATTTTTTTTGGTAGTGTCCAGTTCACCTTTTGCAGTGTCCAAATGTCAATGTGAAAAACATCATATCATAATAGGATATAATAGGCTAATACCGGTGGCTTGAAATCAATTGAACTAAACGTAGAATTCGCCCAGAATTCCCAGAGTTTTTCCCCAATCATCCACTGATCCAACTAAATCAGTGTCCATCATCCCTATCATCCCCTGTTTTACTTTAGATGTATGTTCAGAAGAGCAAACAACAACCCGTCTTTCATCCCACTATATCATAATATAAATATATCATGATATATTGTAATATATCCCAACATAAAAATATATCCAGCTATATCATATATATACATATGTGTATGTATGTATGCATATATATATATGTATGTATGTATATATATATATATATACATTATATATCACAATAGATCATAATATATCCAAATCATCCATCCAGTTCTCAGGACATGAACGGCATCTCCCTGAGTTTGCTGCCCTACAGCAGCCAGCTGGCCCCTTGGATTCAGGCGCCCGTGGCGTGCAGCGCCTGGCCCAAGGCGGTGGCACCGCAGTTCCCGGAGCTGGCACCGGTGAAGGTGAAGGTCCGGAGAAGGGCTGGGCTGGGAAAAGGTTTGTGATATTTAATGATAGTGATATTATAATAGTGATTTTATTTTAACCATTAATCCTTTTATTCATCACCAATAGATATATACCTGGTTGGTGGTTTCAAACATGTTTTATTTTCCATAATATATGGGATAATCATGGATAATCCATGATAATCCTTCCCATTGACGAACTCATATTTTTCAAGGTGGTTAAAACCACCAACCAGATATGAAAAACCAGCATGCCAGAGCTTTGCCACTTGAAGTGTTCCTGCTGTAAACTGTCTGATTGGACGCGTATTCCGAGATATTCCGAGTTTGTTCGGGGCTTGTACAATACGAGAACACCGCATGCCAGAGATCTAGCAGCCAACGTCAGGGGGTTTAGAGGTTGAAAGGCCGAAGGTCAGCAAGACATGTGGATACAACAGTTAATACAACATGTGGATTTATTTGGATCTTTGATGATTTATGATGGTTTATGATAATTTATGATAATTTGTGATTTTACCAACTTACCAAGAGTTTGGTGTTGGGAGGCGGTTTCGCCCAAGAGAAAAGCGGATGTTTGCCGGTAGAAATTCAGATTTTTGAGCTACACGAATCGCAATTTAGGAGTGAACGAAGGAAACTTAACCAACATAAACTAATATAAAATAATATAAACTACTGATATGCTTAAACCAGCAAGCAGGTTAGCACAAACAGGGGGTTTAACTAATATAAAAAGGAATTTGATTAAGGAGAAAAACTCCTGCATGGATGATAATGTTTTGCCCACCAGGACCAGGACACCCACATGTTTTACCACTAGTCGTACCATTCAAAAACATTGGTTTCCTGGACACGCAGGGACACTGCCAGATGATTTATAATATGTTATAATTCATAAGTTATAAGCATGTTTAAGCGGCAACTGTTTCTTTGTTTGAAGCAAGACCAGTTGGAGATTTCAGGCAACATGATGATACTCCACTCAACATGATACAGGAATACTCCACTCCTTGTGAGCATCCCAGACCTCAGTTTTGTGATCACCAATTTGGGACTGGCATCATAGGCAGCGATATCCAAGCCAGGATCTAATCTAAACGGTGTTGCTGTCTTCGAAAAATGTGGAGATTCCTTGGTCCATGTGTGCCATGCGTTTATCTATCTATATATATATATATTTCATATATTTCATACATTATATTTGACATGGTATGATCCATTCTGGTAGATGTTCCCGGAGAAAACAAAAACTTTCTTTCTGGCCATTTGACATTGGCACCAATTCTTGTATCTATCGCCTTCGCCGCGCCAGGACTGCTTCGAGGGAGTGTCACCCTCCAGCGATGAAAACGTCAAAGGGATTCTAGAAAAGGCTTGCAAGGCTCTCATTGAAGCCAAGGCGGAGCATCTCGCTTTAGTGTTTAATGGGATAGGTTGCTAGGTTTTACCGTTTTGCCAGCAATCATGGCGAAACATTTTATGGTCAATCAATGGTTAATCATGTGGGTGCCATGAATATTGGATGACTCATGGATAATCAGCCACTGGTTGGTTGATGATAAAAGGGTAAGTTGTTTTTCCAAAAGGACACTATTGATTTGGACCATTTTGGACCGGTCTTCGGTGTTTGTTGTGTTAAAAAATAGTTGACTTAGTTGACGATTCAGGGTGTTTTTTTTGGAGGTGGTTCAGGGTGAGATTAAGCAATATTTGATCACTCGTATAGTATTTTTTGTCAGCCCTGCTGGCTGACAACAAAGAAGTAGTAGGGGGGTTAGCCCACCAAAGTGGTTTCATTCCATCTAAACGGTCCATATGAATATCTTACAACATATTTGGTGAATACATGACATAGTCATCAAATCATCAAAGCTAAAAGTTGATAAATCCCAGGTTCAGATTTCCCAAAATGGGGATACCCTAAACCATCATCAATCATCTTATAGATGGAATTTCCATTATAAACTATCCAGCTATTGGGGGACCCCATTGATGGAAACCCCCATATGCTCCAAACAATCGCACATTACTAATCGCCATGGCCCCCTGGGCTCGTTCGTTTTTTTTTGTGGAGATCCCCTGGGAGTGTCCAAGGCTAGATCGCTTGGACAGCAAGGTGGGGGATGCAGATTGCGGCTCCACCATGGCCAAGGCGCAGAACATCATGGGTTTTAATCGGGATAGAGCTTAGTAATCCCCATTATTACCATCAATTACCGATAGTGATTAATAGTCATTAATGGTGTTTAATGGTGATTAATAGTGATTAATAGAATAGTGATTAATGTGGGTAGTTAAAACAATAAATTACCCATGACTGGGAATTGTTATTTATACCACCTATATAAATGGTGATGACCGGGGAATGTTTTTTGTTTTATTGTTTCACCCACATCATTATCATTGAATTTCTTTGATACGTAACATGTATCCATAAAATTCCACGCATCTATTGAAAAATACAAGATCTATAATATAATTAATGATGTCTAATGAGTAGTATCTCAATCAGACAATGTTGGGGCCCAATGGTCAAAAAATCGATGTTATCGTCATGAGTAATGAATATTCAGCATTATCCAATAAATCAATATTATCCAACGGTTATTATATCAACATCATGACTGTAATCTATATGCCAATGAACATGCAATGAAACCTCGGTAACCCAAAAGAAATGCAGCCTGCATTCCCTACGTTCGCCTACGACCAATCCCGCATATCCTTTTTCATGCTCAAATCCCTGCACAGGGTATATAGCGTTTTTCATGCTCCAAAACAATAGACCTCAAAACCCTGAAACCTGAAACCCGTAAATGCTAAAACCCCAAAAACCTAAATCCTGCAACCTAAAGTCAAAATTGCTTCCCAGCCAGTGTTTTCCTTCATCCTAAGGTGACTGGCATGCGGTATTTTCATGTATTTTCTGGGTGTGTTGTTTGGATGTGGGCGAACGTGGGGGTTGGCGCCAACATCTTTATTGTTTTTTAATTATGACCCAACTTGATGCAATAAAACCACCCAGCCAACTGGCGACTTCTTGTTGTTTGTTGTGCATGAATCCCTTTGTGTTTGATATATAATATGTCTCACTTGTTCATTGACACATGCCAGTGTTTTGTGGAATGTTCCATGCACACATCTGTGTTTGGAAAAACTGTTGCAATGGGCGTGTCAATGCAAATTGCTCGTGGATTTAAAGTTCCAACGCTGGATAGAATCTATATCATGCCTGCTTTATCTCACTCCTATTCATGCTGAATAGATAGTTTACCACGATGACGATTGCATTTCCTGTTCCCTGGATATATAAGATGATACAAGATTCCCCATGTCTCAACACAGATCAAATATCATCAAATATCAAATCGCATATCAACAAATTCCATTTTTTTTGTTGCGTCAAACTACGGGATCCCATCGAGGCAGCCAGCAGCATTCTGGAGAAGCAGGAGCAGCTCCCTATGGCAGACCCTAAGGTCGCTGGGATGCTGATGCTGTGGAAATTCACGTTGTTATAGCTAGGTAAATCATGGTAGATCACTGCTGGCCATTTTCAATAGCAAAGTTAGCAAAGTGTTAGTTTAGTGGAGGCTACCCCACCCATGAATAGTGGTTGATTGGTCAACCGATGGTTGATATCTCTACGATAAATACCTTATATATTGAAATTAATTCGTGGCAATGGACAAGTCCCTGTACATTGGGATCTGAGTGGGAAAAAAACATCCATAAAATTGGGGGTTGTCCCTTGCCTTATTTGATTACCGGAGGGTATTGGGGTTCTGCTAAGCTAGTGAAAAGGGATCAATCAAGAACCCATTATTGGAATAGCTGTAAACAAACCAGTAGAAACGCAACCAGGTGTTTGGTGAGGCCCTCGCTTTAGAACGAGGAGCGGACCATCGCTTTAGAAAGCGTTCTCAACCATCGCTTTGGAACGCGGAAGATGATCCTACTTCCAGTACTTCATCCGGACAAAATATTTTACATATTTTACTTCACGCAGATCATCTACATCAACTTCACCTACATCACATACATCACCGCATTTCTACATCTTTCCTATATCATGTACATCATTTACATCATTGGAATCTACACACCACATACAACCTCTACATAATCTATATCAACCCCATCTACATCACATAATTACATTTTAAACGCCAGCTTTATCAACTTCATCAACATCGCACACATCAACTTCATTTACGTAACATACATAGATCATATACATCAATGTACATCAGTTCTTACACATGAGTCGTGACACAGAACTTGTTATCGGACCGACAAGGTGTAACGTTGACTGGCGACCGTTTTGGACTTCCCGCCCCACCCCATTGATCGCCAGAATGGCCATTGCCACCTGGTTTCCTATGTGGACTTGGGGGGTTTCCAAATGTTCCTGGCTTTACCTTAGTGGGCGTCATGGGCGTAGCCTGCCAAATCATTGAAGCCCAAAAAATGGAGCTGGTTCCAGCGGTGAGAGCCCACCATGGGACCATGGCAGGATTTGACCAGCTAAAGGACGGTCATCCAAGTTGTGTAGTCTCCCGTTCAAAAAGTCAGGCCTTCTGCGCGTGCTTGTCAGATTTGCTGGGTTGCTTGGTTGCAAAGGATGTATCTAAATGATTTTAATAGCACTTCATCTTGAACATCCAGATTTTAAGTACGAATGTAGATCTAGTTCGAGGTATATATGCACCATTAAACGATTTTAATAGCACTTCATTTTGAACATCCAGATTTTAAGTACGAATGTAGATATAGTTCGAGGATACACCATAGCTGGAACGAAATGATCATTATTTTAGATTGTCAAACCCACATTTCACAGGCTCAAGATAGACGAAACAGGGCAAGTCTTTGGTGCTGGTTTTGCTGTGTTGGATGTTCCCATTTTGTGGGCCTAATGATGTTTGGCTGGTGGTTTCAAGTGGTTTTCATTGTCAATGGTATTTGGGATGATGATCCCCACATATTTCAAAGATTGCTCTCGAACACATTAATCAGATGCTGACTTCAGAAGTGTTTGGTTGGGACATGTTGTGGCACTGATTTCCAAGGCAGTAACTGACACAGTGGGCTGTACATTTTTTATTTTATTGAGCATAGCTTGAATCCGGGGGCGCCTTGGACATTGCGACATCACAGCAATGGGATTTGGATTGGGTAGCTGTCCCCACATTGGCCCAAATTTATTCAGATTTATCCTAATGCCTATGATTTTTGCCGCCAGAAACCACTTGCCACTTGGTTTGGCATGGTTGGAGGTTTGTGAACAACTACTTGGCCTCAATTATCCATAGATATAGTCGTTTACCTCCCAAAAAATGCGGTACTCTTCCCATGAATGTACCAATTTTATCCAATTTTCACAAGCACTTCGAGGGTCAAATCTTGTTTTTTGGGTTCAAAACTTTAAAGACACCACCGTGGTTGACTGATGGTCCCAGGCAAAACTATGGGTGGTTCCTCCGGAGTTCTACTAAGCATCATGTTCATGGGGATGTGACCCTGGCTGCAGCGGAAAAAAATCCAGTGATTGGAAGGGAGCGATTCAGAGCTAGGGGTATTCATAGGCCCTATCAAAGGGAGCTAGTTGGAGCTATGAATTGAGTTTCCCAAGCACATGATAGTTCATTTCAGAATATTTCAGATGTTTTTTCCCAGACTTGCTGATGATGATGTTAATCTTGTTATGTATAAATTGATAAGTTTCCCATGAATCCATAATTTGGGGAAGCCACTGGGACTTGTAGACATATGTTGTGATGGTCTCCTTAAGAATGCCAAGTTTTGAATTGCAGGGTTCCCCAAAAAATGGATGTCCGTGGTTAGATTGCCAAACATTGATGCAGTGTGTGTGTGTGTGCAGTAGTACCTGGCCGTTTGAACAAAATCTGAGTACAGTATACCTCTAGGGTTTGTTTGAAAACAATGGATGCCCACAAATTATTAGCTATTTCAAGAGGGAGCATGATCATAGTTCATTGGAATTGGGGGTACACTATTCTCAGACAATCCGACAAATCAATTCAATACCACTGAAAGCTGTTAAGGAACTGAAAAAACGTGAGGCCTACCTTTTGGTAATTCCGAAAAGCAGGACTCTTGGGTTTCAAGGAGTGATGCGTCGTTTTTTTTGCCAACCCCCAAAGCTGGAACCGCACCCTGGAAGCCTGGAACCCTGGAACCTGCTGTTTGGTTGTAAAGCTGGGTCAATCAAACAGTTCGCCACTGAAATGGCAACGTTTAAGAAGTAGATCATCCATAGTCTACACATGTTTTTTTCGTTTTTTTCCATGCTGTTTTTGTATGTTTTTGTTATCATTAGAGGGTAAAGATGCTTAAGCATGCTAAAAAACATCCCATTTTAATCCCATCAAAATCCCAACTGCTGGAAGATCCAGAGGAATATCCCAGGAATTCCCAGTGCTTTTGGCCACAGATGAGGTCCAGTCATTTGGATGGATCCAATAGCTGGTCCTCGGGGCCTGCTGCCCTGAAGGCTGGATGCCGGAGGATGCCGGAGGATGCCGGAGGATGCTGGAGGATTGGACGGCCATATGTAAAATATATATATATATACATATTCACATGTGCCCATGCATGAGGTTCATATATATATATATATATTTGTACTTTTATATACATATATACATATACATATATATACATATACATATATATATATATATATACATTAATATTATGTAAACATATGATGATCAGATAGTCACACACGCAAACTCTCTTCTTTGGCTGAGTTGTCAACTTTTTTGTTGATATAGTCTCCGCCAAAAAAAAACTCTTATATAGAATTCCCCTGCTATGTTGAAGATCCAGCACGGCCGGTTTCAGGTAGGTTTGCAGGCCATGATGGATGCTGGTGGAGCAGCGCCAGGTGAGCCTGGAAGTTGGGGATTACCCAACAAAAATGAGGCATAGGATGGGGATATGATATGAAATCATGGGATATACTTAACACTATTGTTGTTGTGTATGTCTCGAAAAAGAATGGCTCATATATATATATATACTATTACCAACTAGTACTAACTATCATAGAAGTTCTTCACAAAAAGTGATGTTTTTTCCATCAAATTTAGGGGGTACCCTAATGGAAAGATATATAAACTCATTCATCTTGTGTGCTTCGGGCTTCAAACTGTCATATTCGCGGGCGGCGCCCAGTGGGAAAATCGGTCTGTTCAAAGCCTTTAAATTTACTGTAGTTTTCGTTTTCATTGAATTGTATACATGTTTTTTGAACGTTTAATATAGAGTTCTACTTTTTGTATTGGTTTGTTTCGTTTCTGTTTTTGAATGGGTGCGGTATAGTATGCTCTACAAGCGGCACATGTTCCAACTGCAGGCGCTCGCACGATGTTAGACGCATTGGTTCCTGCTGCAGATGCCCTGGTGGAACAGAAGGGACTGACAGGTGCCGCGTGAGCTCCGGGATTGGTGGGACCCTGGAACTGGCAGGGGCAACCAAAGCTATGGAAGAGAAATGATGATAAATCTCTACCCTGGTTGATAAAGTAGTCGGCGGAATCTCCAATTTCAGGTAAGCCCTAAGCCGTTTGGAATCATGCTTTGCTGGTATCCCTTAGTAACCCTTAGTGATGATTATCTGATGATTTCTGTTTCAAGGGGTTTGTGGCGGCCCGGGAGTTTCCAAGGCGCAAGCCCAACAATCACCGAACCATGGATTGAGTACAGGAAAGAACGACTCTGATGAAAGTACTGAGTTTGCGCAAGCCAATCTTGCTGTATAGGTGGGGTCAATACAGTGCCCAACTGATTTGTTATGTTCCTCTCGGTTGGTATCAAGATTATTTAGCCACGTATTGTCAATGCTTGTTAACTTTCATAATTCCCTGTGCTTAAGGACCCCCCCTGTCCTTAAGGGTCGGGTGTGTGCGCAAAGAGGTGTTTGGAAGTCAAAACTAGATTAGACTGGGATTGGATACATCCACCATACGAGGGTGTAGCTGCATAGCTCAAGATGACCCAGCAACTTTGGTGTGACCAGCTGAAAACGCAAACAACAACAACAAAATAGTATGATTTGCATGCAGAAAACTGCAAATCAATCACTGTGAG
>Ga0126342_10013084_pt1 | contig 14743 bp, 14 predicted proteins | sample Cyp1metagenome_FD_92528 | JGI IMG/M metagenome (GOLD analysis project Ga0126342, IMG submission 92528) | Coral microbial communities from Lord Howe Island, Old Settlement Bay, Australia - Cyphastrea 1 metagenome | ecosystem: Host-associated > Invertebrates > Cnidaria > Coral ... | reverse complement strand
TTTTCGATTCGCGATGAGTTGGATCATCTCGCTTTGATTCCGCAATCGGTTGGACAACGGTGAACGGGGCACCAACCGCTCCATTAGGTTGCTCGTGAGGCACTGGTGGGCATGCAGAAAAAATTATGGGGTATACTCCAATTTCTGGAATGACTTCAAGAGGGAAGGTGATGTTTTAAACCCTTGCAATTCGGGAGTTTCCCAACATTTTCCCAATACCAAACAACCTTAAACCATACCCAATCCATGGATTTCGGTACCAAATCCATGTACTTTTTCCATTTCAGTAGCAAATTCTGACCATTTTCGAGTTTCAAACCCATGGTTAAATCATGATCAACCTCACATCTGTTTGCCTTGGAGGTGCCACCACTGGCGAACCAGGCATCAAGCTCTTCGGGCTTCCAGGTCCAGGCCTCGCCATGGCGAAGCTGGGGAGTTGAAACGTTTTTGAGGTCACCAAATCGAATAGGACATGATATAGTAGATGAGGTACACACCTCGATACACACTAATTATATATAATTATATATATATATACATATGGCTTCAGTATAAATATATATATACATATATACATAAATATATATATACAGATGTATATATATAGTAGATGATGAGTAAATGATAATTTATAGATGTTAGTCAGAGTCAAGAAAAAATACCAGCCTGCTCAATGATAGTAAGTCAAACGAAATTATTAGCTAAATGGCGCATTGTTGCTGTGGCAAATGATGGTATCTTCTTGGGGGTGGTCTTCTTTGGTGCTAATCCTGGCAAACAAGAATTTTGTCACTTTCTTTGGATCAGTCTCTTGGAACACGATGGTAGATAATGGATGATAATGGAAGAAATGACTAGTGAGATGAGTTTGAGATATAAGTTGATGAGCCAATTAGCCAAGGCTTTAACTTGGACACTGGTGCATCCTTTAGGCTGGATAACCAACGGGAAAATCATTGTATAATCATTAAGGTTCGATAAATAAAGAAGGGTTCCTTAGGGCACCAAAACATGTCTCTTGCAGTATCTTTTCCATATTTTGGAAAGATTGGGTTCGAAAAAACGCTGCAAAAACGACTCATCATTTCACCCTGACTTCTGAGCATCCCTGCATCAGATGGCACCTTCACCTGGCGACATGAGATGCCAACAATAATCCTCACTAAAATATATGGGAACACTATATATCATATCCCATTGTTAAAACCGCTTCTCTTTGGGGTAGTTAGTTCTTGGGGTACTCATTAAAAATATCATTGATCATTCAATCACAACTAACATCTATCAATCTATCCCATGATTGCCCTCCGGGTAATCAAACATGGCAATGGAAAATCCTCCATTTACAATCGTTTACTGGGAAATGTCCCATCAAAACCTCATGCCTGGGGGTGCTTCCGGCGCAGGTCCTGCCAGAGGTTTATGAATGGCGACGCCGGGTGCATGTTTGGGGTGTTTCAACCGCCATGAATGGCGTATCCTCCGGTATACTAACATAGCTATGGGATATATTGCCAGATTTATGGGGATTTAATATGATCTAAGACATGCGGAGCTATATTATCTGGATATGAAATGAGATTTACCCCCCGGGAATCTGACATAGCTATGGAAAATGGTCCATTTATAGATGATTTACCTATTGAAATTTGCGGAATTCTTAAATTACAAGAGGGTACGAGCCAACCAACAATTTTGGGGCATAGTCATAGTAAATAAATTCAAAGGAATCGAGAAACAACTTGAATGGACCTGAGCATGACCATTTGGGTGTATACCCCCATTGTCAGACCCGAACCACATTGTTGCGTACAGTATGAATATCCTACTATGTCCTATCCCACTATGTATCCTAAGTATAGTTGATTTCAATGCGATAGTCAGATCCAAATCATATTAGTATATATTAGTATATCTCCCGTTCTATCCACAAATACCCCCTGGGAAACTGTATCTCCTGGAAAATCACCATCTCTTTCGGTTCGAAAAAACCATGGTAAACCATCTATAACTCAATGGGCCATGGCTTCCATAGCTATGTTGGCTATGTTAGTCATTACCAGAGGCTATCCCAAGCGTTGATTCTGGCGCCCGTTTGGCCCTGCTTTGTCATTGATGGTCACCGCTGTCCTCGAGCTTGCTGGAAAAGTCAATGGCAGAGGTCGCCTGACAAATTTCACCACAAAGGCAAGGGTAGTTTAGGTAGTTTAGGTAGATATATGTTGCATCATCAATGTTATCCTCAGCTTATGGTTATATTAATAGTATACATTGTATTACATTGATACCCTTTGGTTATTTAACATAGCCATCGAAAATCATCACTTTTAATAGGTACATCTTCTTTAAATGGGTCATTTTCCATAGCTATGTTAAATAACCAGAGGGTATATAATTTTGATCACTCTCCAACAAGAGAGCAGTAATATGAAAAATCCTAACGATGGGAGCGGGCCACACCTCCATCATTCCAGGCGCTCCAGCCTCGCTGCAGTGTCATAGGAATACATGGCTTTATGTCTATCTAAAAAATGTATTGTATACGTCAAAGTTGATATATATATATATATATATATAAATATATGTATAACTATACATATATTATTCATACAATCATACAAATATGCATAATCATGTATTCAAATATGTGTATATATATAATATGTGAAAACATTATCTTCATATAATCAGGCGCCAAGTGACCGCTCCAAGCATGGCAGCAGCCTGCATGGCAGCCTGCCGTAGAACATGTGCTGTTGGAACTGAGTACCATCTGGTGACTCACAGTTGGCTATTGAATTATGGCCATTGAGTTGTTGATTTACCGAATTTAAACATTGTGATTTTCCATAGTAGTGTAACAGTGTACCAGAGGGTTAATTATAGTATTTCATCAACCTGAAATAAGGCCAGCTATGGGGATGATCCCTCTTACTACCAGTGAGGTCACAGTGAGGTCACAGTGAGGTCACAGTGAGGTCACTATAATTTGCTCAGATAGAAGAAATCGTGCACTGGTTGGTAACTCTTGGTAACTATTGCTAAATAAGAAGCACTCTAAATAATGGGATGATATTGGAATTTTGCCCATCTACCAACTGGTGCAGGATTTCGCATCCATCCACAGTATCACTCAATTCCAAACATATGCCAAAGACAGAACATAACAAGGATTAGCAATTCTACTCACATATATTCATAATTATGGAGGTTTCCGGGAATATGGGTAGCCCAAACCATTGGTTTTCCCATTTATAATAAGCACTCTTGGATGATTTGGGGGTACCCCCATTTATGGAAACCCTCATATACAAGTATCTATCTGAATCCCCATACCCTTCGTGCCTGGGTCTCATGGCCTTGAAGGTTGGTCCATCACCACTGGTAAATGCTGGTAAGCCCATCATTCGAAAACGGGTAAAACATGGTTTTAAAAAAAACATGGGGCTGAAAAATGGTTTCATAAACAATCACTTGGTAAAACATGGTAATACTATGTAACACAATCATGGTCACTGGTAAAACACAGGCAAAATCACCATTTTCACGGATGAAAAGCACTGCTTGTTCTCATCGACGTCTCTCCAACAACTCTTCAAGCACCGCCTCCAGAGTTCCTCCGGGCTTTTGCGGAGGGCCTGGACCTGGCAACGTGTAACTGGGTCATTATCATTCAGCTATGATGCTAAGCTATGGTTAATCTATGGTCGTTGATCATAGATTAATGATAATGTCAATGATTGATGGATAATCTATGGTTAATAATTGAATGGATAATCCATGGTCAATCTATGGTCAATCTATGCTCAATATGTGGTGAACCTCTGGCTAATTGACAACAATGGATAATTTTGCAGAATCATTTATGTAATGTGAGCCGAAGACTCCATAATATTCCCCTACCCTATGATATATATATATATATGTTTTTTTTTTTTCAAGGCCTCATTAAGAAGGTGGATCTATTCATTTTGGCGATGGCTTGTTCAGTTGTCCAACCTCGCAGCTCAGCTTGAACAAGTTGACTCTCATTAAAGAAGCTCCAGGTATAGGGTTGTTTTATGGTGTTTTCCCATGGAAACCTCCATTTATAGGAGATGGTCCGATGAAAAAATCTGCATCGATACGGAATCTTCCAGTGCCAAGTTTGATTACCAGAGGGTAATTTTTTTGTTGATTTGTTTTTGCATATCCCATCATAAATAGCATGGATCAAATTCTGATTCCCTGCAGTTTCCTATGTTGTGCCGCATAAAAAACCTTAGTTGTGTTATACTTAAATTCCACTGTCAGAAGGAACCATTCTGATAAAACTAGATCTTTCTCAGCGAAGTAATGTTAGTAAACCCATTTTTATGAAACTACCATTTAAGGGGATGGGTGGAATCCCACCCAATTATGGTAATTTTCGGAATGATCTATTATTATCCATTATTGGGTTTACTAACATGAGTGATTATTGATTAGATTCTTCCCCATTTTTTTTCTAGTGGATAAATGTTACACCCATAATTCACTAGTCCGTATGAGTCCATAACAATCATCATATTATTGTCATAGGGTAAAACAAAAAATGTTGTAGGCTTACAATTTGCTATAATCCACATCATATTAAAGAGGCTTAAAAAATGTTGTAGGGTTGTAGTCCACTAGTCCCCATAATAGGCTTAGACTTGTTCACTACTGGTTGGTGGTTTCAATCCCTCCGAAAAATATGAGTTCGTCAGTTGGGATGATGATTATTCCCAACTGAATGGGAAAATCCATGGAAAAAACCATTAAAATCCATTAAAAAAAGAACCACTCTAATCCATTAGGTTGGTGGTATATCTATCCCTCTGAAAAATGATGGAGTTCGTCAGTTGGGATGATGACATTCCCAATTAATATGGAAAGTCATAGAATTCCATGGTTCCACCAGACCCAGACCAGTCTGATTTGACCAATCAAAAATCCCGAACTTCCACCGTTTCGCCTGGAGGTGGTGGCGGCTGTCCAGGCTTCCAATTCGGATGCGGTGGTGGAGGGGGTGGGGCACCACGCCTCAGAACGGTGGTTTTCGCCGAAGAGTTGGCTTAGGAATCATCCTGAAGTCGAGAAAATCTGGATTTTTCAAATTTAGTCCCATTTTTGTGAGGATTTGGATTGAAAGTTCCATATGCCATCTACTCCAGGATGATTACTGTATAGACATATAGATATAGATAGATAGATATTATAAACATATAGATTATAGACTGGTATAGATATAGACATATGTTAGGCGATTTGGAGCCAAGAATTGCTTGTCATTTACCGTGACTGTTACATGTAATATCATGTGTATATATATTATATATATACATGCAAAAGTGTTGGTTTGCTTCGTTTTTTCAATGGGTCTTGATGGAATTCAATAATGTTTAATGCGATACTCAACAATATGAAAATGGCGTGATGGGGACATACCCTCTAGTAGTTTAACAGAGTGTTGGCGAATGGCAATCTAAAGAATAGGCAAATAATTTACACATGGGTTAAATGATCATAAATTCAAGTAAATGGTAACCTGGTATCGGTATTAGCATATAACATCGGATTATGAACATGGTTAATGAATTACCATTATGGGATTATTTGAGGACTATTACCCTTGGGTAAAACAACCCATTTGCAGATGATTCTTACCTATTCTTGCCATGGCCATGTTCCATGCATATGTTAAATTGCCAGGTGTAACAAAATCCTGCCTGAGCAAACATGACATGTTGAAAGAATGTTAAGCCAACATGTTTTTGCGAAATGGCAGAGAAATCTATCCAATATGATTTTTTGGTAGCCTAATATCCTCCAACATATTATGTTGGCGAAGTAATTTGGGGATAGGTTCATTAATATACTATTTAGCCAAGGAAAATAGCCATTTGCTTGGATAGACTGGACCGACATATGTGACACCATTGAGGACCAACGGGGAAAGTTTCCAAAAACACCTTTGGCACATCCGCGATGACTTCCGCAGTCCTTTATAAAAATGGACTGTCACCTGATATAAACGGGGAGTTCAAACAACAGATGTGGGAAGTTGTAGAAATGGCGGTCTTTCTCATGTAGCAAAGATGTTTCACCACTAGACCACCAAATGTCACTTTCAGTACTATACACTCAATTTTTTGATCAATTGTTTTCATTGCGAGACCCAAAATGCCTGCCATCCAATTCCAAGGTTCCCATTAGAACGGCCAAAAAAAAAAAACGGGTTGTTTAAGATGAATCCCTTCCAATATGAAATACCCCCAATCAAAGCCGGATCTATTGATTTTGGGGCTTCCACTTAAGGTTGCCATAAGATCATATAAGTCATCATAAGTCCATATGGCTATTTGAATCTATTTGATATTGCGGGGAAAGGGATTGCAAGCAAATCCTCTCAGTTTTTGAAGGTCCTCCGTCCTACCCCAATCCAACTTCTGAAACTTGGCAGCGGACTGGTTGCCGCGACCGCCTCGGGCATGGCACTTGGCTGAAAAAGAGTGCAAGGCCGAACATACACCATCTTGATGCATGGTTTCTTGATTAGATCATGTAAAATAATTCCACATGTTTTCTGCTGAAATCCACGTGGTTCAGCATTCTTGATCCATTTTTCTTGATTAAATCATGTCAAATCCCGGTGTTTTCTGCTGAAGTCCACCCATTTGGCAGGTGAAACTCGCCACTTAGAACTTTTGGACAAGGAATCACCCGTAGGAGACCCCTCGAAACGCATAGCACATCATCGACTTGCGGAATTCGGTAAGTGAGGCAACTCTCACAAATTCTCAATCATCCCAACAAAGCCAAATCTACGAAAAAGGAACCCAAAAGTTGGACTGACCAACAGCTCACAAAGGTTCTCAAAAGCGCCCCTAAAGGCGGGACTCTCAACCATATCCGCACAACCAACTTCGTGTAAGGTAGAAGTTACCCAGGTGTCCTCAAAAGGCAAAGCCTTTTGAACTTGCCCAATCAACAAGTTCACGTCCTATAGGAGGTATTTGTACCGGGTCAATTTCCGCGTGGTAGTTTCACCCAAGTGACACCACCACGCCCCTCCCCAAAACGAAACTCGCCACTTCTGGTGAGAATCACTAGAAATCACTATATCAAATCACTATATAAAATCCCTATATAAAATCACTATATAAAATCACTATAAAACCACTATAGAATAGAAATCACCAGAAATCACCATTTTCCCCAAGGGCTAAAACCACTATAGAAATCACTATAGAAATCACTAAGACTATATAAATCATTATATAAATCATTATATAAAATCCCAATAGAAATCCCAATAGAAATCTCATTAAGTTGGTTTATAAACCCCATTAACTATAGTTATATCTACCATAAACCATAGTTATGGGAGTTATAAACCAACTTAGCTAACTATGGGGCACCACCTTGTATAGAAATCACCATAGAAATCACCAACTTTTCCCCCCCCTCCGTTCGGGCTCCCGGGCCCGGCAGCCCGAACTGGCCATACTGCAGCGGCACGGCGACCGGCACGGTGGGCACTTGCGGCACCGGCACGGTGACGCCGGTCACGGGACTCGGTGGACCGCCGCTGGGAGGTGGCACCACCTGCCAGGTATCGGGGAATCCCCCAAAAAACGCTGGTGAATGGATGGTGAATGGTGGTTTTACCATAGGAAAATGGTGAAAACCATAGGAAAACCATAGGAAAATGGTGATTTTTGATGATGGTTTTTATGGTGGTTGAATGGAATTGAATGGGATGATACCCGGCCTGGTAAACGTTTAGAGTTTGCGAACCTGAAACATGCCCAGTCGAAATAGTTGATTGACCTAGAAAAATCATAGTGATTTTCCATAGTTACGTTGGTTTACCAGAGGGTATATGGATGATATAGAAAAATAATGCAAATGTTCCAAACCACCAACCAGTGGATGATATAGATTGTATATGGATGATAGGGATAATGGTATAGGTCTATGAGTTAGTTATGAATATGGTATAGGTATGTATAGGTTATGACATGTTATGACCCATCTTTATAGGGATTTGTCAAATGATTTAACATAATTTAAGCATCAACAGGGATTAAAAGAGGGAGAATGGGATTCAACCATCACTTTCACATCTCTTTCGGTATTGTACAAAACTTAGAAAATGAGGATGGTGAAACAAATCAGCTCAGAAGGTCACAAAGACAAGGATTAGAATAGGAGTATATAGGGATAATGGGGATGAAGAATGATTCACAAGTTCAAACTTAGTTCAAACATGGATTTATATGGGTACCCATATGGGTTAAGGTCATCCATCTCACAATTGGAATTCACAGTATATGAATCCCTGGAGGAGTGATTCTTCCCCCAATATAGGTGTATAATCCACCACCGCTGTGGGAGCAATGGGATGGAGGACTCAGCCCCAGCAATTTTTCAGCCGGTCATCCGGGGAATCCCCAGGTTCTTTGCCTGGGGTCTGAGTTACTCGGTGGAAAACTCACCATGAATGTATAAAAATCATTGATTCCAAGGCTTTTCACATTTCGGGTTACCCACATCTCTTTGGAGCAGTTGACCCATTGGCCGCTAAAAACCACGCTGGCGTCGTCGCTTCCGGGTGACATTCCCCCAGGTCAGGTTGGCGGGTCGCAACTTGCGACGCCAGCTACGGGGGATGCGAAGTCGACTGGGACACAACTCCATCAGGAGCCCAGCCAAACGCCGACGCTCGGGATAGAAGAAGGTGTCAACTTGAAGACCTGCGATCTGGGATGTTTTTGACGATTTTGGGAGGGTTAAAAATACGCTGGGTATGGGTCAAAGTCCAAATGATTTTCGTTCACCCCCCAAAATAGTGGGCACAATGGACGCTCATCCCATCAAATATTTGGCTTCGTAGGTTCTGACCCATTCATAAAGAAAATCGTAGCCCGGGCTACCTAAGCTGGCTGGCAAGCGACAACTGGGAAGTGGATGTAAATCAAGATTTATCATGAGCAAATCATCTACAGGATTTTCCATCAGCCATGCCTACTGCCAATTATGATGCATCAAACACCTTACGCAACAAGCATTTTGGATGTGGATGCTAGCTGACTTTAAAATGCTGGAGCAGGAATTCCCCAAAAATACTAGCATCTGGTTATGACATTGCCAGTTTGCCATGGAAAGATCCGCCATGCTATTAAGAACGGTAAACCATCTATTTCGATTAGGGCCATCGAAAAACCATGGCTATGATTTCATGAAAAGTGCGATCGAGACCAATCAGACATCCAGAGGGCCATGGCCATTGTTGAATTGTTGCTGGGGGACCCTTAAATGGTAGATGTAACTTCATCACTACAATGGATCATCCAATCAGAAGTTTGGTGGGTCTTGAGTTTTGGGGACATCACGAAATGTGAAAGATATATGATATATCGCAGAGAGTTGAAAGCTTGACATCAAATTTGAAGCAAACCAATGGGTGCAATTTCAATGTACACCTGTATGTGTCTCTATAAAATATCTATTGGGGATGGTCCAAGTTGATTTTGTATCAACCAGGATGGTCATACAGCACATCTGGGTCGAAAATCATCTCGGAACGGGGGATCGGGGTCAACAAGTTTGAGCCGCTTCAATCATAACCCCCTATCCGGCAACGAAACATATATCAAACATGGCTGGAAAATCTAGCATTTATAATTATTTAGTTCCATGATTCGCCCCTAAAAAACAAATGGAAACCCATAGGATCCATGGTGCTGCTATATATGGTGTGCCATGGATCCCATCAATATACCTCAGTATATATATCAGCACCATGGATTCGTCATAGGAAAGGATGTCCCATCTTGGTTCAACCACCAGCCCAGGGGCAATGTGCCTCCGTATTTCACCATCTCGTCTTGGCACTGGAAGGAACCGTGCACGTTTCTCTTCGGCAATGTGCCCTGCGGATGAAGTCCGCCATGTCTCAATGGAGGACATCTATAGCACTATAAACATGGCAATACTACAATACGGTAAGAACATAATAATGTATTGATTTAAAAAATACTCATATATATAATATATATATATATCATAATTAATATATTAATATTAAAGTATAATATAGTATAATATAATATGATATGATACAGTATAATATAATATATTACAATATAATACAGTAACACAATGTAATATAGCAATAAACGATGGTAATGTAATATGATAATATAATTTAATATAATCGTGTAACATAAGAAAGTAGAATCATATTGTCTATATATATCATGTACTGTACATCATTCTATCTATCGTATACTATATAATATTGTATGTCATACATTACACCTTATACACAGTATCATATATAATATACATTATTATTATCATTATTTTTAGTATTATTATTCTTATCATTATCACTATTATTTCTATTATTACTATTAATAATACAAATATTATGTATGTAAATAAATATATATATATATATATTTATTTATTTATATTGTATATATATGTATGTATATCTATTTATTTATTTATATTATATATATATGTGATGATGTGTATATAAAATCATGTAAACATTGTTGAGGTGACATTTAACTTATGATATCAGTTGTTGTGACATACTGTAATCTTGCTATGGTTTCCAAAGAAGGCCCCCCAACAAAAAAACAATCTGGCCAGGCTAATTGTGTATTTTTGTTCAATTGTTTTCCACAAAAACCATGAATCTATATGACCTATAAAATATGAACACACACCAACCTGGAACTTGCGTCCATTTCATGGGATAGTTACCCCAGTTACCAATTCCCATCATTCCAAACGTCGCAGGGTTCAGTCGTGATCAAGTTTTTCCATAGTTTTTCCTATGAGATCCCATTCTGTCCCATTCATTACACCACCATTTTTGTTGGCCAAATACCCATGAAACCACCATTTTGGGGATCGATGGTTTGACTGATTTAAGCCGTTCTTTGCTATACATCATGTTTTATTGTTAGCTAGTGTATTCCCATTAAATCCCCCCAAAAAATATCACCATTGGTTGTTGCTTAAATTCCCCAAAACATCCAAAACAGTATTGAAATGTGTGTTTTTTTTTCAGACTAAGGTACCCTAAGTTTCATTCTCATTTTCATCAAAATCCATTGCCCAAAAGGATATCCCCTTAATGTTGGACCGTCCATTTGACCGGTCAAAACGCGCCTGCCAGCGGTTTTTGGGTAATCTCAAGAACTGCTCCAAGGCATCCATCGCCCCTTTTGGGTCTTCTCCAACAGCTTCCAGACTGAAGGCAGCTAATCGACCCTCGGTTGGCGGTTTGATAGATTCCCCAAGTGGATTTCCCATTCGGAAAACCAACAATCATCTTCAGCATATCCATGAATAACTATGGAGGAGAATGTGGCATAACTATAAGTAAACTTTATTATGACCTGAAGAAAAATGCTGAGTTAGATCAAAAATTCCAGGAAGGGAAGAGCTTCCCATTTAGATTTTGCTCGGAGCTTCACTTATTACCCCAAGATTCGCGTAAGAAATTTCATGCTTCCCAAAGATGGAGAGCAAATGGGTTTGTGTGAAAATGAGGTATAGCTAGCCCCTTTCATTGGTCATTTTAGTAATTAGGGAGCAGACAAACCCTAATTTAAAAAAAAACGTCTCTGAAAGCGTGGAAAAAGAATCTGGCGATTTTTTCAAGATCATGTCCCAGAAGAATCGCAAGTGTAGGGAGATATATGGCGACATCAGAGGAAACCTGGTACAAGGTTCCCAGTTCTGCTCAAACTCACCTGTCTGCACATTCACCACTGAATGCTGGATTGGAAGGAAAACATCAGGGAAAACCATGGTTTATCAATGGATTGGTTGAAGGGAAAATCTACTGGAAACCATGGTGTTTTTCCCATGAACACAGGGGAGCTACTCCTGATTTCCTTCAACCAAGCCGGGGATATAAACTGAAATAGCCGTCTATCATTGATGGGAACCAGACAGTATCCATCAGTAATTATCCAAAAAAAAACATACAACGCACAAATTCGGAGCTGGGTTCTACCGATGGAACCATGACCATCATGACTGCATTTTTTGGTAACCAACTTGCATCATGCCACCAATCTATAGCGTTTTTCCCATGTGTTTCCCCTTTCGGAGCCCTTGTGACAATGTTGCAGCCACTTCTGCATGGGAGCACGTCGGCCGGCCGCATCGCACAACCCCAGCTGCATCCATTCAGGTGAGCAAGGCGCGCGACAAAGCCTGCAGTGTAGGCTTAATCCAGTTATAACCTACAACTGACGATAAGTTTGCTGTATAAGTTATAAGCCACTTACTGGGGTAGACCACCAAGTACTGCACCCTCTGGTAAGTTCACATTATGAAAATTCAGTGTTTTTCCTATGTAAGTCACATATCCCCCATTTCCACAAACGAATGCAAAACCACAAACACATCCAATTCCAGACAGTATGTCCCAACTTGGAGAAAATAGGGGCCAGTTCAAAAATTTGCACCATGCGATTGCCATCATATACCTAGGGAGTCAGAAAACGGATGGTCACCCCATGAATCGATCAACCTGGCAATGGAACATCCGTTTCCAGCAGCTGGCCCATCTTTCGCAAACAATCCCCCGCGGTAAACGTTCCCCATGAAGTATGAAAAGAAAGACGAGTAAGCATTCCGTAGCATGGTCAAACTTAAAGAGTTACCGTAGAAAAATGTCAATCGAGTTATCTTTTATGGGATATCATGATTCCTCCATCACATGGGTTTCTCTAAAAAGATGGTACCTGGAAGATCTTGATGTTGAATCACCATTTTCCCATTCAACGTAGCGATTTTGGTGCAAGCATACAGCTATGGGTCAAAAATGGGTGCCTCTAGGATAGTGAATACAAAAATCATGTTTTTTAAATGTAGAACGGTACCACCAAAAATGGGGGGTTCCTGAAATAGGGGATACCCCCAGTCATCCATTTAAAAATCGAATTTCCTATTATAAACCATCCATTTTTGGGTAGCATGTATGGAACCCCCATATTTTCCTATTTTTGTTTTGTGGTACCCGGTACCCGCATTTTCCACTGGCACCTTGATGCCAGCCACTTCACCGGGTCTCGTAGCATCACCAAGAACTTGGCTCTTGGAATCCTGAATATGCAATCGAAGATATACACCAGATGTGATGAAATGTATTTCAAATTACATATAATATAATTGTATATATAATTAATTGTACTGTTTTTTTTAATAAATACAATTATATAATGATACATAATTGTAAAATTATACTATAACTATATATATAATTAGGCGCAACCTTATGTCTCGCCGTCGCCCGAAACGGCTAAAAACTGTGGGTGTTTGTTGATGTTAAAATTTTCACCTTTGTATTTTTTCAAAAACTTGTCCCGCAGGAACACATGTAGGACACTTTTTCATCATCTCTCTGGAGCCTCTGAAGGCGCAGCTTTGAAGGCGTCACTAGCTGACACTCTGATAAGGCCAGCACATTCCTTTCTGCACAGACGAATGGAAGCCAAAATTTGTTGGAGACCTGGCTTTCGATGCAACGCGGCTGCAACGTATTGCGTCCAAGGGAGTTCTGGCGACGCATCAATGCAGCCAGGAACCTATTAGCATACACATGAGAAAGTCCACAGCGTAGCATCAACAGCGGTTTAACATAGACATAAGGAAGTCAACAGCGTACCATCAACAGCGTGTTAACATAGACATAAGGAAGTCAACAGCGTACCATCAACAGCGTGTTAACATAGACATAAGGAAGTCAACAGCTTACCATCAACAGCGTGTTGACAACAAATAAGAAAGTCAACAGCGTACCATCAACAGAGTGTTAACATAAAATAAGAAAGTCAACAGCGTACCATCAACAGCGTGTTAACATAAACATGAGAAAGTCAACAGCGTACCATCAACAGCGTGTTAACATAAACATGAGAAAGCCAACAGCGTACCATCAACAGCGTGTTAACAACAAATAAGAAAGTCAACAGCGTACGATCAACAGCGTGTCAACATAAGAAAAGCAACAGCGTAACATCAAGAATGTTAAGGTCGTAACATTAGAAGCGGGTCACAAGAGACTTGAATAGTGAAAATGATCACAGGAAGTTTAAAGGCGCAACATGATAGGCGCGGTGAGAACGTTATTATCGCCCCACCCCACCCCCCACCCACCCCACGCCCCCGAACCCCCCCAACACATCAAAAAAAAACATAAAACAATCGCACTTTTCAACACATCAAAAAACGCAAGAATCCCGCGCCCCTGCCAGCGAAAATGAAAATGAGTTTTTTACGACCATCGCAAAGCATTGCGCCTGCCACACAAAATGCACATGCTCAAATTCATTGGTGTCCGCAGGTTAAAATGCATTTTTTGGGGGTGAAGATTTCGCCTACACGAAATGCAAAATTCGAAAGTGACATATGACAGTTTTAGCGACGGCGAGACACAGGGTTTGCGGGTATAATTATATATATGTGTGTATAATTATATATATATATGTGTGTGTGTGTCTTTGTATATAGTTATAAAAATAATTAACTATAAATATGTATATATATATATACAGAGGGCCGGTATTGTCTAGTGGATAAGACACATCCCTCATGCGTCAGACCTGGGTTCAATACCCGGGTGCAACACTAGGCGGACAGGCGGGCCACTACCCCACCCCTGCAGTTAAGGGGATGAGCTAGGGTGTGGTCCGTAAAGACT
>Ga0126342_10013083_pt1 | contig 14743 bp, 14 predicted proteins | sample Cyp1metagenome_FD_92528 | JGI IMG/M metagenome (GOLD analysis project Ga0126342, IMG submission 92528) | Coral microbial communities from Lord Howe Island, Old Settlement Bay, Australia - Cyphastrea 1 metagenome | ecosystem: Host-associated > Invertebrates > Cnidaria > Coral ... | reverse complement strand
TATCCAATCTGTCCAATCTCTCTTATGCATCTAACCTGTTCTCATCTATCTTATCTATCTTATCTGTCTTACCTATCATATCTATCTTGTTTTTCTTGTCTATCTTATCTATCTTTTCTATCTTATCTACCTATCTGCCAAATTTACTCAATATATCTAATTATCTATTTATCCATCCGTCCATCGACCTATCGATCGATCTATCAAACTAACTAACAGAACAAACTAACTAAATTAATAAACTAAACTAACTAACTAACTAACTAACTAACTAACTAATCCATCTATCTAATCTATCGAGCTTTTATCTAAGTAGGAGCACGGCCTTTAGATGGGCGTGTTTTTATGATTCATCGGATGTTTTTGATCATGTTTGATGTGCTCGTGCCGGTAGTAGTTCGTGTGGTTTTAGTGTAAAGGCCGTGCCTTAGTTCCAAGCAGAAAATGAAAACAGTCATTTCGCCCATGCGAAACCATAATTTGGGGGTTTTCTTCAAAGCCACCCCAACTAATTCGTCTTCACAATTTTTCAGCCGTCTTTTGTTCACAGCAGCGCTTCAAGTTCTTCCAAGAACCTTTTAGGATCTGGATTCTGCAAGCTTGATGGCCAGCACCACATGAACACATATTGTGTCCCCCCGAACCGTGCATCTACTTCATGTGCAAGTTCACATGAGCGTGAATGTATGCCCCAACCGACAGCCACCGCGTAGCACCTGATTCATGTGCAAGTTCACACGAACGCGCATGCATGCCCCATCCGACAGCCACAGCGTAGCATCTACTTCATCATCATCATCATCATCACCATCATCATCATGATCATCATCATCATCATCATTTCTTTCATCTACTTGATCATCATGGACGTATGAACGCAACGCCCACTTCATTAAGAACCTTTCATCTACTTGATCATCATGGACGTATGAACGCAACGCCCACTTCATTAAGAACCTAGGAGAACGCACGCGTGGAAGTAGTCCAAGAGAACATTGCGTAGCATGACGTGCGCGTGGAAGTCCAAGAGAAGGTACAGTAGCGTAGCATGACTGATGTGTGGAAGTCCAAGACAACATCCAGTAGCGCAGCACGATGCACGCTTGGAAGCCCAAGAGAACGTACAGCAGCATAGCATGACCTACGCGTAGAAGCCCAAGAGAACGCAAAGTAGCGTAGCATGACGTGTGGAAGTCCAAGAGAACGTCCAGTAACGTAGCATGACGTACGCGTGGAAGGAAGTCCAAGAGAATGTAGAGTAGCGTAGCCTGACGTATGTGTGGAAGTCCAACAGAATGTCCAGTAGCGTAGCATGACGTATGTGTGCGAGAGCCAGTGACGGTTTTATCCCACCCCACCCCACCCCACCCCACACCCCACCCATGAATACATGCCCCAACCGACAGCCACAGCGTAGCATCTACTTCATGTGCAAGTTCACATGAACGTTAATACATGCCCCAAAACCCATCTATCTCTATAATCCATCTCACTAATCTATCTCACTAATCTATCAAACTAATCGATCTAACTAATCTATCTAAATAATCTATCGGCCTAACCTAATCTAAGCTAATCTAAACTAATTTAATCTAAACTAATGTATCTATCTATCTATCTATCTATCGATCTATCTATCTATCTATCTATCGATCTATCTATCTATCTATCTATCTATCTATCTCTCTCTCTCTCTCTATCTATCTATCTATCTATCTATCTTGTCCTGTCCTGTCCTGTCCGGTCCTATCTTATCTTGTCTTATCTTATCTTATCTTATCTTGTCTGCGCCCTCCATGCAGACGTATCTTGTCATATCTTATCTTATCTACCTGCTATCTAGTTACTGGGAGTTTAAAAGCCAACTGAGAAATCGCGCACGGGTCGCCACAGTGCCACACTTTGCGGGAGCCAGTCAACCATAGCATCACCCTGCCTCCATAGCCCCGTCCACTGATCCCTGCCAGAACGTCCTCGCGCGCATCACAGGGGCAAGCTGGCCCTGTACCCCCATGCTGGTTCATTGGGATGGAGATTCTTTTCTACGAATGCTGAATATAAGTAATGTAAGAAGCGTATAGATAATGAATGTATGTATTAATATGCGCCTATATGTGTATATATATATATATACATGTATATATATTGTATATGTATTTACTGTAATATGCATCTATGTTCGGATACGTGTATGTATATATATATACGTATGTGTATGCTTATGCAATTGTCATCTAGTCGTTCCAGGGCTACCCACACCTCGATACATGTCATGTGCGCATATCATTGCATGTGCTTGTGTGTGTGCTGTTGTTACCAACATTGCAACTAACGGGGGCTCTCCGCCTCAACTATTTGGATTTCACCTTGACTTCAACCATTTGGATTTACTTTGGGCCTCTACCATGTGGATATTCTCAGATTTCAGTTGCGTTTGGACCTATATAACCATTTTGGATTCAACCTCAGAACTCGCAACCAGGCAAAAAAAATACCATAGAGACCATCCTGAAATAGAACATACAATAAATGTAACAATGGACCTGAAATTTGGGTAAACCGGATATTCTCCCCAAATGGCCATGAAAAATGGGGAAAATGATGATTCACCCGTAGGATTTTGTGGTACCAAATTTTCAAACAAAGCAAAACCCCTGCAGCTCTGGACAGCTCCTGGCAAAGCTCAGGACAGCAGAGGAGCTCATCTGGTCGCGCATATCTTCATTCAAACAGGCCTCCACAGAATCATCCCATCCCAATAACTCTCCAGTTTGGTGCGGCAGGACCCCAACCTTTGGGGAACGACATGGAAAAAGAAAACCTGCAATATATTGAATAAATGTATATTATCGAAGCGAGTTTAGAAGTCAAACTTCCGACAGTATGGACAGATGAAAAGCAGAGATGAAGAGTCAGAGAATAGAAGAGAAGAGAAAGAGAGAAGAGAAAGAAGATCAAAGAAGGGAAAGTCAGAAGAAAGAAGATGCAGGTGCGCGAAAATGTAGGAAAGTCGCGAAGCACTGCGTTTTTCCAATGATTTGTGGCTCCGGAGGGTCGAAAAGTAGCGCTGGCTAAAGCGGTGGGTGCGGAGCCATCTGGCCAGATGAGAGATGAAAAATTGCACGCCGTTGTGGCGCGAAGCACATGTCGAAGTCAAAATGCACAAAACACTTCAGCCTCGGAGCACTTTTAGAAGCTGTGACGTCGAAAAAATGCACGCCGTTGTGGCGCGAAGCACATTTCCAAGTCAAAATGTACAATACACACCATTCTCAAACCACTTTTGGAAGTTGACATGTCGAAAAAGTGCACGCCGTTGTGGCGCAAAGCACATTTCGAAGTCAAAAATACAAAAAAAAAAAAAAACTTATTGGTACGGAGCACTTTTGGACGTTCAGGTGTCGTTTCGCGTGGTAGGCAGCAGGGATTGTGCACCTTGTCAAAAATGAGCCAAACGTGATGGTTTTGTAGCAGTTTCAAAAACGATGGCAGGCGTGGAACATTTGAAGAGGATCTGGACAGATGCATTTCGCATGGCAGGCGCAATACAAGAGACACATGAGTTAGATGTGTTAGGTGATCAAGGCGGAGATTTCCTGAGAGGGGTTGCATGTTGGAGCATGAGGTCGTCAGCTTTGTGAAGATGATTTTGCTTGACAAGTGCAGCACTTTTATGACCTGGCGCCACTTTTTTTCGTTGCAAGCCCAAGACTTCAGAGACATGGACTGGAAAAATCGCAAAACGCATTGGTACGAGGCCGTCAGCTCTGCACTCAACTTTCCATTATTGAAGGACACAAATTGCTTTTTTTTTGATGTGGCCAACTTCAGAAATTGAGGAAGTCTCGCAGAATTGCTTCGTTTTTGATGCTGTCAACTTCCAAAATTGAGAAATCTCGCAGACTTGCTTCGTTTTTGATGTTGTCCAGTTCAAAAACTGAGGACGTCTCGCCGAATAGCTTCCTTTTCAAGCTTGCAGAAAGACAGATAGATAGATAGATAGATAGCTAGATAGATAGATAGATAGATGGATAGTTAGATAGATAGATAGATAGACACCTACAACTACCACTACACTACACTACAACAACTACAAATGCAAATATACTACGCTACATTACACAACACTAATTACACTACACTACAGCTTACATCTAATTTCACTATACTACACTACATTCCACAACCACCACAACAACAAGAACAACAACAACAACTACTACTACTACTACTACTGCTACTGCTACTGCTACTGCTACTGCTACTGCTACTGCTACTTCTACTACTACTACTACTACTAATAATAATAATTCTATTACCACCACCACCGCAGCTAATTACGGCTACACTACATTACACTACACTACGCTAATTAAACTGCAGCACGCTACAGCTACAAATACACATGAAACTACACTACATTACACAACGCTACGCTACACTAATTACACCACACCACAACTACAACTGCAACTTCAACTGCGCTACACTAATTACACTACATTACAACTACAACTTACAACTACGACTCCACTACACTACACTACAACTACAAGTGCAACTGCACTACACCACACAACATCCAGCAGTTGTGGTGAGGTGACCACTGCAACCATTGCAACCACTCCAAAAAACACAACTCCAACCACCACCTTTCAGTCCATCAGTGGATTCGCTCTGCCATCCGTGAGTCACAACAACCAACCTCTCCTATAGGTTTCCTATTTTTGAAACTTCTGCCACCGCCTTGTGCGGTACTACTGGTATAACAATATAACTGAAGTCTGTGATTTGTAGATTTTCCCGCTGAGTCGATCCACGGTCCGAATCCCCAAATCTCCAGTAGGGTAGGTTGTCCTGTATGACAAGAGGGGCCGGTTGGGTACCACTTTTGCATCCCGCCTTGTAAGAAAAAATACGTGCTAGAAACACTGGTTGAGTATTAGGTCTATTCAGTTTGGGGCGCCCTATTCCACGTACCATCTACGAGATATTGGGCTTGACCATTTTCCAACCACGGTCACACCTCCAGCCGCGCATCCTGTAGCAACAGGTCAGAAAGCGCTTGGGCGAAGTCGTCTTCGGAGCAGTCCAAACTGCTGTTTAGCCAAACGATCTCCTGGTGGCTGGCTTTAAGATCTATGCAAACATACGTGTGTATGTATATAGGTAGGTATTGACACCTCTGTGCGCTGGTGCATTTGTGATATTTTGTGATTGGAGTTTATGGATCAACCAAAGGTAGGGGAAGCCCAAAGTTGGTTAAGCGTGGTGATGAGCATTATATATATATACATAATAAACAAATGTGCGCGTCTGATGTAGAGATAAGATATGCATAGATATGCTGTGAAAAGCGCCACTGTTTCTTGCGCTGCCTAAGTGCATGGAGCTGACTGGCACAAGGTACGATCACCGCATCAGCAGGTTCGGGAGAATCAGCCATTTTAGGAGATCCCATGGCCCATGTCTATGCATGTGTTGTTGAACTTTGGACACCATGCTGTAAAAGCCCAACATTAACATGAGGAGTGGTGGGGCCAACACCCATCGGCCCATCGACCCACTGGCCATTTTGGAATATGCTCGATGCTTCACCATCTTGAAACTCAACTGTCCAAATTATCAACACACAAATGTTCGGCAATTTTTCACTAACCAATCCAAATTTGGAGTGCCCAGTTTTCCCATGTCTTCCCAAGCCATCTTCAAGTTGCCCTCACCCCGTCCTGAGGGCAGCGGTCCGTCTGCGCAGCCGCCAGGCGTGCACGGTGCCCTGCAGTAATGGGGAGCCGCACCTTCTCCAGACATCTCTGGATCTCCGCCATGTTGGAGTCACCTAGGAGATCCATGGAAAATGCTGGGTAATGTCAACCCTGGATAAATAAACCCCTAGGCTGTTTGATTGGGGGGTATCTCTTAATCCGGGGTTGACATTAATAACCACCGGGATTCACCAATGGGATAGATGAATTGTATGGGGACTATTTTATACATATACATATATATATATCTCTCTCTCTCTCTCTCATCTGGCTGAATAGGAATAGTTCACCAACCTGAAAGAATGACATTGTGGGATAGTTACCACTACTCACCATGTCTCTTTCTCTCTCTCTCTCTCTCTCTCTCTCTCTCTCCGCTGTGTGTTTTGATGATTTTTGATAAATTCTATATAAATCTCTCTCCCTTTCTCCCTCCTTCGCCTGGTCAAGGTGAACTGTGAGGTTCAAGTGTGGGGGCTTTTTTGGTGCTAGAACTCCATGATGGTGTTGAAATGTTAGCTGAACTGTTGGCTACACCCTTCCTAAAAAAGACAAGACAGAAGTCATTGGCAAACAGATCTACAGTGCTACAGTAAATTCGGGACATATTCCAACAAATGAAACTGGACAACAAAGCATCAAAGCTGATGCAAGCTCCTACAACTCCTGAATCCTGGGTGGTTCATTTAAATCCCAAAGCCATCCTTGCCATGGCACCTCGGGAGCCCCAGGTTCGGAAAGCCTCCAGCAGCGCGTCGGCGAAGTCTGTGAAGAGAAAATCTGAGACGCCGAGGTTCCAATGGACGTTGCTCAGCATCTCCAGATCCACCTGGGCGCAGCTGAGAGCTGAGAGCTGTGGGTTACGCCTGTACCTATCTGTTCAGTTTTTTTCTGCCGCCCACCTTCAACACCTCGACTATCCTCGACTTATTCAACGGCCCACCTTCGTGGAATCTTCCAAGAGCTCCGTCAAGAATGAACCTCAGTTCAAGCAGCAGCTAAAACCAACTCGCCTGGCTTCACTGCACCAGACGAGCAACTAATGCCGGCCCGAATGCGGCCCATCTTCCTCAGGCAAAGCCCAAATGAAGGCAGAGACCCGGTGGCATGTGACCCGAGCTGTCAGAAGCTTCAAAGAGATTCCATCGCTATCATTCGCTATCATGACTTCGGTGGGACATGTTGTCAGCCCTTCCATGACTGCACGATGCTGGCGGCAAGCCCCTCTATATAACTCAAGTCTAAATAAGTCTAGCTAGCAGCTAGCATTTTCAGCTTAGCATCAATGGGCAAGCCAGGAAGAATTTTCCAAATTCTGGCCGTGGCAGAAGCCAATCATAGACCGTGCTCACTACCTTCACCACCGTCTGGGAGCCACCTGCCAACCAAATCAGGTTGTTCCAAATGTCGAGATTGAGGAAGAAAACAGCAACAATTTGCAGATTCCTCACAACAAGCAAACCCCCCATGGATCCCCATGGCTAAATTTGGGAACCTATTCGCTCCAACAGTGGTAGTACTTGGCGCAGGTCGCCGGCTTCGGGGCCCATCCACTCATTCACAGACCTGCACAGCTCATGGTGACCGTAGGTGCACCCAGCTGCCGCAACATCAACAAACTGCTCTCTGGCCATAAAACAACGCACTCTCACTGAGTCTTCGGGAAAGAACTCTTCAAGAAAATGATGAAACAAGTGAGTACTGCATGCTGCTGAGATCCAAATGCCCCAAGTTCCCAAACCAAGCAGCTACCCTGTTGGTGGCAGGCTCCACTAAATCTAGTCAGAACATGCCCGATTCGGAAGCTAAGCACCATGTCTGAAGTGTGTCCCAAAAACAGTGGGGCCCCTACCGATTCTATCTCTTCAATCTTGGGGATACACCTCTCTCCCACAGAAAATCGCCAAGGCACAAGTCCGACAGCGTCTCCTGTTTCTATGTGTTGGGTGTAACTGCAGGGTGGGCCTTTCTCACACCACTTTCATTCTCAGTGGCTCTGCTAAAATCAAGTCGGTTTCCCTGATTCCCAAATGACAATGTCGGAGAAGGCCCTCTCTGTGTTGTTCAACTTCCCGGGCCAACTATATACTTCTAACCCCAATCAACACCAAACCATGGCTAGTTCCAAGTTGGCTCCTCCTCTCCGCTGCCCTGGCTCTTGGGTCCCTGGGAGATCTGCGAATGCGTCCAGGAAGAGCGCTCGTCGTCGTCGTTGGGATCCCGCAAACGTTTGGCCTTGGGTAAAGGCCCAGCCTGGCGCGGTGCAGAGGCTCCGAGATCAGAGCGCGCCATCGGGTGGATGAGTCCACTCGACATCAACTCAACAAAAAAAGTTTGGATATGATATATAAATGCACATATCCCAAAAAAGAAGCACACCTTCATGCTTATGACTTATGGGTCAAAACCCTGCTCACACCAAAATAAGTCGCAGTTCTGGCAGTTGGCAGTTCTGGAGTTTTCTCCAAAATCTGGCAGCTTGGGTTCTGATCCACAAATCCCTACGGCTTGGTCACCAAGCCAGAAAAGGTCCCTTGGTCATCCAGGCCTTCGCTGAAAAGGCCTCCAGCGCCCCAATGTCGCGCACGGACATCCGACTCTTGGGATTCTCTCGAAAAACGCCCCGCATGGTCTTTACCAAGTCATTGCGATGGCCGCCTTGCACGTCCTGATGGGCTGACAATGGCCTTGAGCCACAGAAGTTCCAACTTCATGGCGGGCTGGTGATGAGGGTGATGGTGATCTGTATGGCGATGATGAGTGATGGTGATGACAACTATGACCATGCCCATGACTACAACTATGACTATGACTATAATATACTATCACCATGACAGCGACTACAGCTACACATCTTCGAGATCATGCGATTGGCCAACAAACGGGGTCGGTCCTTTCCAGCATACGACAGCACCAACTGGTGCACATAGTCCGTGCAAAGAAGCAGGCATTGCTGGGCGATGTGATCGAAGTTACTTTCATCATCTTGTGTGAGGCCAATGATGCCTCATCCAACCCCATGCGTCAAATCACACATTCACATAGATCTTCAAAACACAAGCTGTGTCTACAACGACGATCCAAAAATCATGCAGGGACAAAAATCCATTGCCGCCAGAGGACTGTCCACTGTGCCAAGGCCGCACAACAACTCCACCAAGCAAACAGCGATGCTCCACGTGTCCTCAGTGATGCCAATTCCGGACAAAATTGGCCCGATTGGGCTAGAAATATCTAGAAATCACATGAGATCACCATCTCATAAGGTGCTGTCTCAGTCTAGTAGCTCCCAAACTTCCAAAGTGAGCCAAGGGAGGCCCCTTATTGTGGGGACCAAAGTTCAGGTCCGTCAACAGCCAAGGACTTAACCACATAAAAATACCCTGAGTCCCAGTGGCAGCGGACGTACCCTCATAGCCTTTGGTGCTGCTACACGTCATCACCTGGATTCCACAGGTAAAGCTAGCATCACCAAAAACGTCATGCCGGTGGAAATAAAAATATGTAAAACACAAATCCCCAATCAACAATCCAACAACATCCACACCTTCACCAACTACACCTGATGGTCTGCTGTTCCCCTGCGCAAAAGTTGAACGTTCATTTGATTCATTTGGATAGATTGCGTTTGCCCATCTAAACCTCCAACCTGACAAGAAAATCTTAAAATCAAAGTGTGTATAGCAACCATCCACCCAAGCTGAGGGTGCATGCCACTTGACAAGCAGCTAGTTGCCCATGTGACCGTATGTGCCATGGTTAGAATATGGTATCTGGGAGTATGGTCATCCCATCATCATTAGGGAGGAAGAGAATGAAAACAGGAATTGTAAAGAATCAAATCCAGTTTTTAATTCTTGAAGACAGGTACCACCTCATCTTTGGGAGTTAAATTTATGTGTGTGTGCGCGTGGCGAACCAAGCACGCAGAGCCGAATGGGATTAAATCTGTTTTTTCCTGCTTTATTTGCTGTGCGAATTACTGAAGCGGCAACTATTCACATGGCCCACATGATGCTATTTGTTTCATAGAAAATTGTCATTGAATCAATGCAAACGAACTCGTGGATTCTGAAGTTAACGTGGATACACCTTCAGGCTGCAAGATCGGTTGTATCATTTCTACGTATGTCTTCGAACGCGTTTGCAGATGCAGGATTTATATCTAGTTTTTATTCTGTGAGATTTGGATCAATATCCCAGAGTTTCCCGTCTCAAAGAATTAAATTCTGATGTAATTCCTCTCCAGACCCCGGTGCCTTCCAAGGGCTTTTCAAAGACCCGCTAAGAAGTGTCTACTGCGTCGAAATGTTTCTCCATTCTGAAAGTGATGACGTTTGCCCGAGTTAACAGGTGGACATCCATAAGTCTAACAGGCCCTCTCTGGGTTCTTCAACAGAAACATCCATCGACCAAAAAGTTTCAGCATGCACCGCAAGACCCCCTGTACCGATTTTCCTACCCATTGCTTCTCAATGACCGGAGCAAAAATGGTTGTTTCTTTTGAAGGCTCCGCCAAGCACTGCTTTCACACGACAGGTTGGGTGCTTTCTTTTGAAGAAAACGGTAAACCCACATTCTTGCCACTTCATTGGTACCCGCACTGGCGTGGGAAACTGTTGCGTTGCCCACAAACGGTTGCAAGAAAACTTTGGGAATAAATTTTGGTTTTAATTCCACTAAGTTCGGGTATGCAAAAATTTCACCCAAGTAATAAAGAATTACATCCGGTGTTAATTCCACACGATGGCACCACTGCACATGAGGAACAAAACTCCAGTTCAAACCGCTGTCCTGTCACTCTGATGCGCAGAATTAAAACTAGGCTCAACACATGGAAAGGGTCTATATAACCATGTATGATATCAAAAATTAAAACAATGTTATTTTTTTGTAACTCTTGTTTGAATTGTTTTTCTCATTGGGGATGCCCTACAATCGGTACTGTATATTCATCCCCGATTGATGGGGGGGTGATCATCCTCTTTTATGGGAGAGAAAAAGGGCACGCCCTCACCATGGCACACCTACAACCCATACATACTTATTTCGTAGATAGGTGATATATTCTACATATAAGTGTATATGATATATGTAAATATACCATTACTAATGCTAATAGCATCAATACAAGATTGTCCATATCTCTGTGGACATCTGTGAGCCGCGCCTCGGGCGCCGCAAAGGGCACGGTGCCGCAGGAGTCGTGGAGCTCTTGGCCCGGCGCCACCTGCACCGCTAGGCCAAAGTCCACCATGGTCACGCGGCTGTTGGCATCGATCATCATGTTCTTAAACCTTGGGGCTTCCCCATTGGGTAAACCTGGGGATAAAACCTGGGGATGATATGGGAGAATATGAATATGGGATAATATGATCAAAAAAAAACAATTTTCATCATATTGATGAACATGGGCATTCTTAAGCATCCCATGAAAGATGTGGAGAAAGTAACGTCGTTGGATTGGATAATCACAGAGGTGGAACCACCAATGGATAGATAGAATATGATATAATCAAGTGTATATATAGCATCATATAGCCACCAGTAAATTCATGGGGATAGGATGGAAATACAAGTAGTACCCGGGCAAGCCGGGGGCGGAAGTCTAAATTTGAAACGCTTATAGCTTGTAGAGCGGAGCAAAGGCTGTGCGTATAGGTGACCGGCAAGCCTCCCGTGCTTCGGGGCAACAGGCTCTTGACGTGTCAATCTGATGCCATGGCTTTTGAATGTTGAATCTTTTCTCAGTTCATCTGATCTCATCGCATCGCAGCTTCTCTTGAAAAGTGATCACTGCATCCCACTGTCACCGCAGTCTGTGACATCCCATCTCATCTCAACTCATCTCATGTCTGCTCAGTTTTTTTTCACCGCATCTCACCTCATCCCATCTGATGTCTTCTCTCCCATCCTCAGCTCTTCTCAGCTGATCACGACTGTTCGCTTCTCTTCTCATGTCATTTGAGCTTTTCGCATCTCTTCTCATGTCATCTCAGCTTATCTCAGGGTTTTCAGATTTTCACAACTCTTCACAACTCTTCTCAACTCTTCTCAACTCTTCTCAGCTCTCCGCAGCTCATGTAAGCTCACCTTTTGTGTTCTCATCTCTTCTCTCCTCTTCTCACATCTTCTGAGCTCTTCTCGCATCTACTCAGCTGATCTCAGCTCTTGTCAGCTCGTCTCACCTTATCTCAGCTCTTGTCAGCGCACTCTCAAATCATCTCACCTTTCTCTGGCCCAAAACCTGCTCCGAAAACGGACCTTGGCGCCAAAGCAAGCAACCTCAACGCTTTCCACAGAAAAGATTTGACGCAGAGAAACTTTTACACACTGCAAAATTTTACGCACAGAGAGCCTTTACACACAGCAAGCTCTTACACAGAAGATTTTACACACAGCAAGTTTTTACAGAGATAAGCTTTTACACACAGAGGCTTTTACACGGAGAAGCCTTTACAGAGAGAAGCTTTTAGACACACAGAAGCTTTTACACAGAAAAGTTTTTACACACAGCGAGTTTTTACACACAGCGAGTTTCTACACACAGAATCATTTACACACAGCCAGCTTTTGCACAGAGAAGCTTTTACACAGAATTACACACAGAAGTTTTTACACACAGCAAGCTTTCACGCAGAGAAGCATTTACACAGAAGCCTTTACACACAGAAGCTTTTACACAGAGAAGCTTTTACATACACAAGCATTTTCGCACAATGGCGCCAGAAATTGCAGCTCCCAAACCGGATCTCGGCGCCAAAGCAAAAAAAAGACGATTTTTGAAGCACTTTTTAAAATGAATTTTAAAAGGAAAATCACCAGCGCCACAGCTGAGAAAATCTGCTGACAAAGTATTATCGCAGCCTTGGTGCAGCCATTGCAATGCGATCGCCAGATACTGACTTGCAAAACACAACAGAACTACGCGCAACGGCGTGAAAAAGTGCAGCTCCAAAACCGGATCTCGGCACCAAAGCCCAAAAAAAAAAACACAATTTTGAAGCACTTTTTAAAGAAATGTTAAAAGGAAAATCACCAGCGCCCAAATTGGGAAAATTTGCTGACAAATCACTATGGCTGCCTTCATGCAGCCACCCCAATACGATTTACAATGTCCAGCTGTAGCATTTACGCACGCAGCCGCGGCGCCAAGCAACCTTGACGCAGCCATTACAATACAATCAGATCTGCAAAGACTGAGTCAGACTGAGTTGCAAAACGCAAAAAATAATACTGCAGCGCCGATCCAAGAATGATCCCAGCACAGCCGACACCGTCCGGGGCCCGCCCGCCGGACACGCTTCCCATCCATCTTCCGAGACACGTTTTGTTCTGCAAAACACGGCTTTTCGTGCATCTGCTAACTCTCAAAACGCATTTCGTGCGAGACTTCCCTCAAAAAGTGAAAGTGGAAGATGTGAAAACGAAGCTTTTGTGCGAGACATCCCTCCAAAAGCGAAAGTGGAAGATGTGAAAACGAAGCTTTCGTGCGAGACATCCCTCCGAAAGCGAAAGTGGAAGATGTGAAAACGAAGCTTTCGTGCGAGACATCCCTCCAAAAGCGAAAGTGGAAGATGTGAAAACGAAGATTTCCTGCGAGACCTCCCACAAAATCTCAGAACTCAAGATGTGAAAACGAAGCTTTTGATGTTGAGACAGTGGTGATAGTGTGATAGTTGTGATAGTATGATAGTGGTGATATTGTGATAGTGGTGATATTGTGATAGCGGTGATATTGTGATAGTGGTGATTGCATGTTAATGGTGATATTGTGATAGTGGCTATGTTGCGATAATGTTGATATTGTGATAGTGGTGATATTGTGATAGTGATCATGTTGTGATAGTGGTGGTATTGTGATAGTGCTGATATGGCGATAATGGTGATATTGTGATAGAGGTGATATTGTGATAGTGGAGATGTTGTGATAGTGGTTATGTTGTGATGGTGGTTATGCTGTGATAGTGGTGATATTGTGATATTGTGATAGTGGTGATGCTGTGATAGTGGCGATATGGTGATACTGGTGATGTTGTGATAGTGGTGATGTTGTGATAATGGTGATAATGGTGATATTGTGATAATGGTGATATTGTGATAGTGGTGATAATGTGACAGTGGTGTATTGAGACAGTGCTGATAGTGGTTATGTTGTGATACTGTTGGTATGGTGATAGTGGTGATATGGTGGTAATGGTGATATTGTGATAGTGGTGATAGTGGTGATATTGTGATATTGGTGATGTTGTGATAGTGGTGATACTGTGACAGTGGTGATGTTGTGATAGTGGTTATGTTTTGATAGTCGTGATGCTGTGATAGTGGTGATATTGTGATAGTGGTGATATTGTGATGGTGGTGATATTGTGATAGCGGTGATGCTGTGATAATGGTGATATTGTGATAGTGGTGATATGGTGATAGTGGTGATGCTGTGATAGTGGTGATATGGTGATAATGGTGATGCTGTGATAGTGGTTATGTTGTGATAACGGTTATATGGTGATAGTGGTGATATGGTGATTATGGTGATATGGTGATAGTGGTGATATTGTGATAGTGGTGATATTGTGATATTGGTGATGTTGGTGATGTTGTGATAGCTTCGATACTGTGATAGTAGTGATATTTTGATAGTAGTGATATGGTGATAATGCTGATATTGTGATAGTGGTGATATTGTGACAGTGGTGATAGTGGTGATATTGTGATAGTGGTGATATTGTGATAGTGGTTATGTTGTGGTAGTGGTGATATTGTGATAGTGGTGATATTGTGATCGTCGTGATGTGGTGATAATGGTGATGTTGTGATAGTGGTTATGTTGTGATAGTGGTTATGCTGTGATAGTGGTGATATTGTGATAGTGGTGATATTGTGATAGTGGTGATATTGTGACAGTGGTGTATTGAGACAGTGGTGATAGTGGTTATGTTGTGATAATGGTGATATTGTGATAGTGGTGATATTGTGAT
>Ga0126342_10013082_pt1 | contig 14744 bp, 11 predicted proteins | sample Cyp1metagenome_FD_92528 | JGI IMG/M metagenome (GOLD analysis project Ga0126342, IMG submission 92528) | Coral microbial communities from Lord Howe Island, Old Settlement Bay, Australia - Cyphastrea 1 metagenome | ecosystem: Host-associated > Invertebrates > Cnidaria > Coral ... | reverse complement strand
CTTACGCGCTCCCCCTTGCCCAGCCGGGGTCGCGCGCATCCCCCTTTTGTCTGCCGGGGTCGGCGGAAGTGGTGTCTTATTCCCTGGCGCGCTCCCCCTTGCGTCTGCCGGGGTCGGCGGATTTTTAACCTCTGAGAATGACGGGATTTTAAGGGCCCTTGTGCGTCGATCTACTAAATCCACTGTATTCTGGAGTTTTCGATTCAGTCCTCCTGACATGGTAACTTTTTGTAAATTTGAAGTGCACACACACAAGAACAACTATCCAAGAAACAAAAACATGGAGCATTTCAATGCATTTGAGATACCTTGATTGCTCACCAGGAAGGCTTCAAAGAGGAGGACCAAGCTGGGAATGGAAAGGAATGGTGAAGGGCCATGGCTGTGACAAGAACTGGGATGCTGGGTGGAGCAGTGACAATTTTATGGGACACTTATTCAACAAAAGGAGAAAGACAATGCCTTTTAAACTTAAACCGGCAGAAAATACGGAAGAAACTAAGCTCTTGATAAGCTCTTGGCATTTTGTGTTTGATGGGGCTTTAGCCGACAAGACTGGTGATATGTTGCGAGATTTTAAGCACCACAGTGGAGTTTCGACCAACCGAACAGTCTGGCGCAGCTGGGCCAGCCCGAAAGGGCAGAATCCAGCATTTAATTAATTTCAATGGCTAAGTAATCGCGTATTGCAGCCCAAAAGGCCTAGGCATTATAGTGAAAAAAAGTAAAAACACCAACAGCTTGTTCTTTTGAGAGCATTGCTACTTTGCTTGCGAATGTCAGAAGAATTAGATAATATGATATATATATATACACACTAGTATATTGGAGGACTTGATTTCATATTTGTTAACGTTGAAAACTCTGACGCATTTGCGTTTGGGATCAAGGAACTTCCCCAACATGTTTTTTCCACCAAAAGAATGCGTTCCAAGAGCTTTCTAAGATTGGTGAAATAAGTTAAACAAATCACATCAACTCACATGTTTTTTAGGTTGGCCTTGGCGGATGGTTGTTTGATCGATAGATCCATGGATTTGGATGATTTTGGTTCTTCCAGCAGGACAAGGGACCCCAGGGAGAAGAGACTTCGACAGCCAAACAAGCGGTGCGCAGCTTCTTCCGGTGATGTCCTCTCTTTCCCTGGGTCGGAAAAGAGAATTGTTTGAACATCCAGGGGGAACATGGGGGAACACCCCAAAAGAAAATTATTGTCCAAAAAACATTGCCAATTACGCTCTCTTTTTTCGGGGACACACACACATAAGTATTTCTTGGACATACTTTCATTTTTGGGTGGTTGTCTGATTCCTCCCTGCTGGAGGATCCCCGAACCCAAGAGCATCCTCTCATGTTGGTTTCATAAAATCCTCTTTAGTGCGAAATGCATGTTTTTTTTTTTTACAGTATTATATTATGAATAACATACATACTTGTAAATTAAATGTTCTATGTCACGATATATAATTACGTATTTATAATTATATATTTACTAATATATACATGTATCATTACAATGTTTTTATTTGTATGTTGCTAATAATTGTATATATATATATAATAATTGATATAATATATATATAATATCTATATATAATATAGTATTATATATATATATTATTATATATAGATATTATATATATAATACATGATGTCGTATAGAAATAGATGCTCACCCATCCCCCCAGAACCCCCCGAATGCATATTTCATTGGTATTAACACAAAATGCCTTAAACATTTTCTTGATTTTAAGTCTCTGTATCATACCTATTGTGTAATCATGCCTATTATGTAATTTTATGGTTGCACGTTTATTTCCAGACACCTCATATTATATACACGTTCTATTTCAGTGTATTTTTTTGTTGCAGTTTCAACCATTGTGCTATCTGCCATTTGTCACAAACCAACAAAAAACGAAGACCCATGAAGACCCAAAGAAAACCAACAAAAGCAAATCAACCAAGAAAATGCATTTAGTATACCTTGAATATACCCGTCGAATATCAGCTAATACACCTTTAATACATATGTATATATATATATATCTTTAAGATAGCATTTCAATGCATTTCATAATCTTTGTCATGCCATTTGATATACGATGGATCTACCTTTAATTTTCCATCTATATCATAATTGACCTTGAACATACCTTTAATATCCTTTAATATACCTTTATTATACCTTTTAGTCGAAGGAAGTTCTGAAGTCAAACTTCCGACAATATGAACAGATGGAAAGCATAGGTGGGAAGAGTCAGAGACGAGAAAAAGGAAGAAGAAAGAAGATGCAAGTGCGCGAAAACGTAGAAAACTTCCGAAACACTGTGTTTTTCCAACGCTTTGGGGCTCCGGAGGGTTGAAAAAATAGGCTCGCTAAAGCGGCGGGTGCAAAGCCATCTGGTCAGCTGAGAGATCAAAAATTGCACGCCATTGTGGCACGACGCAGATTTCAAAGTCAAAATGATCAAAACACCTCATTGTCGGAGCACTTTTGGAAGTTCCGATGTGGAAAAAGTGCAAGCGTTTGTGGCACGAAGCAAGTCAAAATACTAAAAACTCAGCGGGTTTAGAGCATTTTTGGAAATTGAGATGTCGAAAAAATGCGCGCCACTGTGGTGCAAAGCACATGTCAAAGTGAAAAGTGTAAAAAACTGGCGGCGTCAACCCTTTTGGAAGTTGAGATGTCGAAAAAGTGCACGGCGTTGTGGCGCGACGCACAGTTCGAAGTCAAAACAGTCAAAGCGCACAAAGCACACCATTGTCGGAACACTTTTGGAAGTTGAGATGTTGAAACAGTGCGCGGCCTTGTGGCGCGAAGCGCGTTTCCAAGTCAGAATGGTAAAACGCAACATGCTCGGACCACTTTTGGACATTCAAGCGTTCTCTTTTTGAAGGCAGGCGCAATGGATTCTGCACCTCGTGAAAAGTGACCCAAACGTATGGGTTTGGTAGCTTTTGAAACCGATGGCAGCGCGTGGGACATTTGAAGAATGTCTGCAAAGATGCATTTCGCGTGGCAGGCACAGTACAAGGGACATCTCCATCAGACATGTTAGGAGGTCAGGGCGCAGATTGTTTGAGAGGGATTGCATTTTGGAGCATCAGATCTTCAGGTTTGCTAAGATGATTTTGCGTGACAGGTGCAGCACTTCGTATGACCCTCACTTTTTGCTGGCAGTCGCAGTGCTTCAGAGACATTGGATGGAAAGATCGCGAAACGCATTGGCACGAGGCCATCAGCTTTGCACTTGACTATCCATTTATCGCCTTCGAACATTGAGGAAGTCTCAGTCTCCCAGAATTGCTTCGTTTTTGACGTTGTCAAGTTCAAAAATTGAAGGAGTCTCGCGGAAAGTGTTGTTGTTTTTCAGTTTATTTCAATTTTCAAATAGCAATTAAGTCTCGCAGAATAGTTTCGTTCTCAAGCTTGCCGATAGATAGGCAGGCAGATTGAATGATTGACTAAATAATTAGATAGATAGCTAGCTAGATAGATCGATCGATCGAAAGACAGCACGATAGATAGACAGATAAATCGAAAGACAGATAGACAGACAAATAATGCCAAAGACAGATAGACAGACAGATAGACGGATAGATAGGCCAACGTTCCAATCACCTTTTGGTCCATCAATGGTTTCATTCTGCCATCCATGCGTCGCAGCAACTCACCTCTCGTATAGCGTCCTATGTTTGAAATTCCCGCCACCGCATTGTGCGGTACTACAGGTATACCTTATATAAACAAATACTTTGAACACATATATCTTTAACATACCACTTAATTCTTTCTAGTATTCGAGTTCATTTAAGATGGGCATACCTTTAATATACCACTTAATACACATTTACTACCAAGTTTACTGTAATGTATTTTTTTAGCAGGTATATAACATTTAACACTTTATTATTTATATGTGGTCAGCCTCCCACAAGAATCTACCTTGTGCATTATTTGTTGGTATTCCGAGCAAAAAAAATGTCCAGCATTTTTGTTTTATTTATTTATACACAGCCTTCAAGTACAGTACCTTGGCTCTTGCTCCATTTTTTTGCAAATTCCTAAATCAAATTTGAACAGACTGCACTTTTCAGCACATGTGTGTGCCACCCAATTACGTACAAAAAATACCATAAATCCATAAGGTCATGTTTTTAGTTTGTTTTTCCGATATAATCTAGTTCCATGCGCTTCCCATGCAAAACCATGTTTATTGTGTAAGAGTCACCCTGTGAATGATATCAGTTATTTGTTGTTCTTATTGAAGGCAATTAAGTGAATACATCAGGGTCATAAGGCACAGGATCATAATTATACATACACACCATTCAAAAATAAACATATTAGAAAATATGTGCACCCTAATAACACTGAAATAGTTGCATAAACCCGTCCACCATACCTTGCAAAATACAACGTTTTTTTCTTCTAAAAGATGCAGGGTATCTTTAAAAGAAGGACATCCTTCTTTTGAAGGGGAAATATGTTTCTATAATGTATAGCATGAGCCTAGCGTAGCATATTCCTGCTCTAAAATGTAATTTTGAATATAACAATGAATGGTCCCCTGCTTGCAAAGAAGCATTGTTCATTCATGTGCAGTCTTCTGTTGAGAGAATACAAAGGTTTTTCAATAATCAATACCCCTACAACATACGGAGGAATCCTCTAGAGGATGCAGCATTCCTTTTCAAAAAATGTATTTTTCTTCAAAATGGTATAGTATCCCTTTAACCAAGCTATATTTTTGTACCATATGTAGTGTGTTTTTCAATTTGCAGCAACATTTTTGAATATGCAGAATTCAATGCAAAAAATGCAATATCCAATGCACCAACGCAATATTCCTTGAACAGGTCCTGTAAAGATGTCTATTTTTTTAAATAAATGGCAAGTATCCTATAAAACATAATATGTTCTTCAAGAAACCATGTTACTGCAACAATATAAGATAATGCTCTTGACACATGTAGTATTCCTTTTCAAAAGGTTCAGTGTTCCTTCTTTGTTGTTTTGAAACGCCAGTTCTTTCTCTAAAGGAACTATTTCAATCTATTTCATGTATCTAATATTAAAGAACTGTGCGTTCTTTCTAGTAAATAAATTCTTTGAACATGTTTACACCATTTTGCAGAGGGTATTTCCCAGAATCATGACCACTTGTTCGCAATAGTAGCTCCTAGTGTCATAAGTATAGCGATACACATAGTATATCCAAATTCTTGGCTCACCACATCCCCACACCAGAAAGAACAAACATGTCAACATTTTGGGTGACCTGTTTTGGGTTTTGAGGAAAAAACAAAACAAATCTAGGAGACCTATTTTCAAAACCAAAAAAAATTAGGAGACCTATGTTGGGTATGGGGGGAAGACCAAGAAACAAAAAAAAAATAGGAGGGGTGTAGGTGTTTTAGGAGACCTACTTGGGGTTTTGGGGGGAGGCCAAGAAACCAAAGAAACCAAAAAAAAAGGTTTAGGAGACTTACTTTGGCATTAGGGGAGACGGGGTAGGTAGGTCCTCAAATTCATTGTTTTCTGTTTTTCCTCAACGATCGTTTTTGACTGAACGAAAGGGTGAAGTTGACAATGTGGTGAAGCAGAAGATGCGGTGAAGCAGACCATTCCGTCTCAAGATGTTGACAAGTAGAGATATTTCAATGCATTCGGGGGGGGTTCTGGGTATGTGTGTGTCTGTGTGTGTATGTGTGACCATATATATATACATATATATGTATATGTATATGTGCATATATATATTTACATACATACATATATTATCATATATTTACAATTGTATACATACATATATATATATAGACATAATTATATATATATGCGTACACATGATGCATACAGCATCCTTACACTGTACAAGTTTTCTTTATTCATAAATGTTGTGCATGGAAAATCAAGGCACCATAAAGCTCCATGATTTTGTGGCCAAGTGGCATAGGCATCCAATCTGCAATGAACCAAGCCATTGGTTTTCGGGTATACCCGGTATACCCCCAAAGTGTAATTTTCATAGGAAAAATGATCATCAACATGATCAACCATGAAATCATGGGGTACTCGACTATTTTCAGAGAAACCCTAACTTCCATCTCTGTTTTTGCCACTCCTGTGCCACGTTTCCGCATGGGGCTTCACCCACCATGGTGTTACCAGATCGCGGTGTAGGTCTCAGAGGTGGACCCCATCAAAGAAATCATCAGCAGTGTGGCACCAATGGTCCGCAATCGGGTCGGAACCCACAGGTCTGGAGTCCCAGTTCAACATGATTCGACCCATCCATTTTTGATGGCCATCCTGAGGAGGGCAATGATCAAATATGATCAAACAATGGATGAACATGGGCTGCCAAATTGTCACATAGGACATCATCGGACCTATGGTGACCGATTTTTTAAAAATTTGAACTCAAAGAACGGGGATTATGTACTCGATCATTTGATGTATATATATATATGTATATATGTGTGTATTATATATATATGATCATATATCAATTCATCATGCTCGTATTCTTCGGACATCTTCACTTCCGCTGTCATGTTTCCTGCTAGACTAGGTTTCGAACAATTTCACGGGGAGGTGACAAGTGCCGGTCGCTTGCGGCAACTTTGGACTTCCCGAGCCGTTTTGATGATAGGTTCATTGATATTTTTAGTATGATCCTATATTCGCCAAAAATACCGGATACCCAATTTTTACCAGCCATATGCATGATACAGTATGAACATGTGTTTCTTCTGCCACTCAAAATCCTGATACAGTATTTCCATGTATTTCCAAAATGTTTTGATCCTTTGAATTACTGTACTCTCATTTGATGAAACATGTATTGTTGGAAAATCTTCCATTTCGTCCCATGAATTTGCCATTAAACTTAGAAAGATTTTCCAGCCAGTCATGTATGAATACTAGATGGTATAGTGGTGCCCTATTATATCCCAACTATATGCCCAAAATATATCAGTTATCTCCATGTCATCCATGTATTTGATGTTCATGCCGCATGTTTGTTGATTTGTTTGTGTTTAAAAGACCAATTTCTTCGGTTCCTACCTGGATCCAACTGGGCCGAAACACTGCCGAAACCGGCCCAGTAAACAAAATCCCATGACTTCGAAGCGCTTCACGGTGAGGGCCCCGGTTTGGGTCAAGGCCCATATCCCAAAATTGGATGGTTCATATTGGTTCAGAACCAAAATAATACTACCGGTTCCTGATCCTTTTTTGGGGCCTGCTTGGTTTTAAATCTATTCGGACCAACATTTTGGTTTAGAGCATTTTGGTTTGGAATATTTTAGTTTACCGCGACGCATAAAGCGGGTTTGGATTTGCATAGGCTTCGCGGAGGCGTGCTCAAAACAGTTTTGTCCATGTGCGTAGGCTGTTGTAGTGGTTGCGTGGGCTTTGCATAGGAGAGGTGTAGGCGAAACAACAACAAACTACAAAAGCCCAGATAGTGAAAGAACATTTGCTGGGCATTGATATATGTACACGTTTGATTTTTTGTTTGTCAACTATGGCACTTACCAACTTCATTCAACTTTCATCAGCCACAAATCCATGGTATAGCAGGCCACCGGCCGGTCCCATTCTTGTTGGTTAGCATCCCACTTCGCTCATATATGGTCATCATTACTTGGTTTCTTGACACCTCATATGACTGAAGTGCGTACCCTTCCATTTTGATCCCTTTGGTGATGTTGATATGCTATGACATGCCATGACTCCGCCCACATGGTCACCAACCAACCCCTGTTTCTATGGGTGTCCTTGGTGCTCTCCAATCAGGATCGACTCCTGAACATGCCCACATTTTGCTGCACTGTGACTATCCCCATATTTCGTTGGCTAAGTCCAAATTATTCTTGGCTAAATCCAATTTTTGCTGCTTTGCTCGTTTAATCCCCATATTTGGCTACAGTTATTGGTTATAGAAATTTCATAGAATTTCATTTAATTTCCTGGTTTCGTTGGTTGAATCCCCTTTTTTTGCGCGATGAAATCTCCAGATTTTGCTTGTGAAATTTGGTAAATCAAATGTCTCCAGATTTTTCGAGCTGAGCCGAGCCAGGTTGCGGGCGCCAAGGCTGCTGCGTCGCCTCCAGGGTCGTTTTCAAAGTCGCCTCCAGCGCCGGCTCCGACGGATGCGACACGCTCCAGCACCGCCAGTGCTGCCATGCGCAACACCGCCGTGAGCCAAGCGGGAGGAAGTCGAGGCACCCGGCAGGGCGTCCGAGAAGAGCCAGGGAATTCCGAGAGCTCTGCCGATGGTATTGTGTAGAGCATGATTGAACCTGGTGACATCTGGTGACTATATTAATTAATGTGACTACAATGAGTAGCATGGAATCATGGAATAGCTGGCTTAACCATCTCCTAACACATTATTTCATGGGATGGCAAAGCAACCATAGTAGGAAGTATGGAAAATCATACACATATGGGAGTACATCTAATTTCATAAACCCTGATAGAGTATGGTTTATTTCATTGGCTTAAGATGGGTTAACCACAGTACCAGATTCAGAGGTTGTGAATATTCGTTCATAAGGTTTAGCAGTGTTTTGTGTTAAATGTTCATAAGATTTCATTGAGTTTCTTTATATAATATGTCAGTTGCTTTATATATATATACACATTTTTTTAATATATACATATTATATATATATATCATATTTATATATATATACATTAAATATCATTGTATCTTATTATATCATATATAGTTTATATACGGTAACGACACTTAAATATGTGGAGGGAGGGCCAGACCGCGAGGCCCCGGAGGTAGTATGAAATACCAGTTCGTATATTTAAATGTAGATACCGTATGTTTAAATGAATTGGATTCCGTATGTTTAAATGGCCGGACGGGCCAAGTATAACGTTCCCGGAGGTAGTCTAAAATATATGTTCGTATATTTCAAAGTCCGTATATTTAAATTTAGTTACCGTATATATATATATATAATCATTATATATATATATGTATATATTATAGTGTATGTAAAATTTTTAATAATACTAATTAATAATAATAATATATATTATATTATATATATATATTATATCATATAGTATGTATATTATATGTACAGTATAATATTATATATTATATTATATTATTTTATATTATATTATATTATATTATATTATATTATATATATTATATTATATATATAATATATATAATATTTTATTTTATTTTGTATTATATATACACATATTCATGTTTTTATATAAGTAGGAGTTCCTAGTCCCCATGTTCCGCTTCGTGGTTTGAAGTTCATGAACTTCTTCCGACATATTTAAGGGATGATCCCCAATGAGTCGCATTCTTGGGACGTAGGATCCAAGGGTTATATTGGGGCCAATTCAGTTTACAAAGGCTTTTACAAATACCTATCAGAACATCTGTTTATGAGGGAGAACTCATCCATACATGGAATTTGTTTCAAACACAAGAAGCGCTGGAGACCTTGAATTGTTGTGTATTGTTACGTGCTGTTTCTATCATTTTCATTCATTTTCTATATGTTTCTATCTACAGCTGGGATATAGGTTTTGTTATGCTGAGCATGTGGTGTGCAACTCCACATGGGTAGTATGTTTCTTTGTTTTTGTGGATGCAGGAAAATAGATCAACCAGGACTCTACAAGACATACCACCCTGGGTGTAGGCTAACATGCAGACGCAGAAGGTTACGTGGCATTGGTCTATAGGTTCGTTTTAGCCTGCGTACACTGCGTAAGCTTTGCGTAGACTTCTGTTTACAACAATTTTCATCCATTCGTAGAAATCATCATATGAAATCATCATGCGAAAATAACTTTCTTCGAGTGATCTCCACCCTGACACATGAATGTTGGCTGCCTAATAATTATTATCCCTAAATTTTGAAAAGTTTCCTTTTTTTTGGGGGGGGGGGTCGGCATTCCAATAGTAAATTCCTGGAACCCTATGGCTGGGATCATGATATGTATCTGATAGATTCTCCATGGTTTTGTTGGGTTTTTGATGGATTCTGAATGGATTTGATTGGGTTTCTGATAGATAGGGTATGGATTTTGCATGGATTAGGCTTGGATTCTGATAGAACCGCACATGTCAGGCCTGTGAGGACAAAAGTCTGAGTGTTGTGGTTTGGGTTTCTGAAGCTCTTCTTGGAATCTGTCTGGATACTATACCATGCCCTCTGGACAAGGTCAGAACATGAGTTTTTTGGCAATACTAAATTTAAATTAGGCCAATTCACCTGTAGCATTGGAGAAAAGACTTCAGTTGGTAAAAAGTTTCCACTATTGCTATGTTGGGAAAAAAGTTTCTACTATTGCCAAGATATCACTATTGGTTAGACAACAATATTCTGTGACCGTTTCTGACATAGCATCTGGAAGTATATATTGGATTCATATTCTGAGATTCTATCTGACACTCTTTCTGGCATGTACACTCTGACATTCTGTCTGGCATTCTATCTGGCATCTATTCTGACATTCTTTCTGGCATTCCATCTGGCATCTATTCTGACATTCTATTCTGCCATTCTATTTGGCATTCATTCTGGCATTTTTTTGGGCATCTATTCTGCCATTCATTCTGGCATTCTTTCTGGCATTCTATCTGACAATATTTTCTGGCATTCTATCTGGCATTTATTCTGACAGTCTCTCTGGCGTCGGCACTGCTGGACCTGCGAACGCCAAATCTCAGTGGGCCCACGGTCGAGGTCCTGTAGTGCCCTCTGAGATCCAGAGTTCGCGGTTGAGGTCCGGTGCCCACTGTGATCTGAAGGAAGGAAGGAAGGAGGGAGGGAGGGAAGGAAAGAAGAGGGAAGTAATTCTTAAAAAATCTAGAGACCATCACCTGCCAGGTCGGGAAAAAGAACACGAAGAGGAATCATAGGTATCATAGCTGAGTAGGCAAACAAACGCCTACACCGCAGTGGCGTACCCCACGAAAAGCTGGGCCCGTGTAGGCTCATGCAATGGCGTAGGTATTTGCGTAGGTGTTTGTGTAGGTTATAGTCTACTAGTCAACCAAAGAGAAGGAATGATAAACAACATTATATATTCACATGATTCAGATGCCATACAGATTGAATTTCATTATATATTCACAAATACTTTACAACTGGATATTCCATTGTGGGGTCTCGCAAATATACTTGTTTGTTGGCGAAGCCTTTCATAGCTTCATTCTATCCCTATTATTGCGGTTGTACTTCTACAAGATGCAACCGTATGTAAACCACAACATAGAGCCATAATTGTGATCTTACACAAGGTGGTGCCCCCATGAATTCGATGTATCTACCGTAGACCCAACTTTGCTGCTTTTTCATTTATGTCTACATATGTTTACCATATATACATATATACATATATTTATATATATACATTAATATGTGTAGCAATTGTAAATCACCTTTAAATTTCCAACATGTTTCTTGGTTATACCATGTTTTGCAGTGTTATACCATGTACCACCATGTTTGATGGTTAAACCATGTCAAAGTCTTAAAAATCGCCCATTTGTTGTTTATAACCCCATTTTGTTACTGGCAGCGCCAATCGACTGTTGCAGGTACCCAACGCACCACCCAACGCACCTCGCAGATGTCCTCAAGGTACACGAGGCGTGCGCGTGGCAGCGCCATGTCGAAGCTTGGCTCTGAACTGGACAAATCCAGGCGTTTTTTTGTAGGGTTTTACTAGGATTCAATTGGATTTATGACAACCATTATATAGTGGAATTTAATGGAATGTAATGGCATCTAATGGGATCTAATACGTTGTACACGCAAATTTTACGTCTAGTATATATATATATATATTAAATATAACTATTTGATTATGATAATATTATATGTGATTTTTTATTATATTCGATATATATATACACACTATATATATATTATATTATAGATATCACTATTGATGTCTCCAGTTTGCTTTTGGTTGGTTCTATTCCTATTTGTCACTCCTGGACCATCGGAGTGAGGGACCCGGTGGCTGATGGGACCTTCATTCCCACAATGTTCACGCTATTGGTGTTTCTTACTTCGTAGTGTGGGAATGGGGTTCCCATCAGCCAGGGGATCCCCTATAGATTCCACCAATTTACAAATTATTTTCAGGGTTGCTCCAGGCATAGGTACATGATAGCCACAAGGGGGGAAAACCTGGTCGGGACCATCGACCAATTGAGCACAACAAGCGATGGTATAGATCTGGGATACATACATATGTGCATATGTATGGGTGGTGTTGTGTATGTATGTATGTATGTATGTAATGTAATGTAATTTAATGTAATGTAATGTAATGCAATGGTATGTAATGTGATGTAATGTGATGTAATGTGATGTAATGTGATGTAATGTATGTAATGTATGTAATGTATGTAATGTGATGTGATGTGATGTAATATGATGTATTGTGATGTAATGTAATGTAATGTAATGTAATGCAATGTAGTAATATATGCAATGTAATGTATGTAATGTATGTAATGTATGTAATGTGATGTAACGTGATGTAATGTGATGTAATGTGATGTAATGTTATGTAATGTTGTGTAATGTTATGTAATGTTATGAAATGTGATGTAATGTGATGTATTGTAATGCAATGTAATGCACTGTAATGTAATGTTATGTAATGTAATGTGATGTAATGTGATGTAAGGTAATGTAATGTTATGTAATGTTGTGTAATGTGATGTAATGTTGTGTAATGTTATGTAATGTAATGCAATGTAATCCAATGTAATGCAATGTTATGTAATGTTATGTAATGTGATGTAATGTAATGTAATGTGATGTAATGTAATGTGATGTAATGTGATGTAATGTATGTAATGTATGTATGTATGTATGTATGCATGTATGTATGTATGTATGTGTTTGTGTATATGTATGTATGTTATGTATGTATGTAATGTAATGTAATGTATGTAATGTTATGTAATGTTATGTATGTATGTATGTATGTATGTATGTATGTTATGTATGTAATGTAATGTAATGTAATGTAATGTAATGTTGTGTAATGTATGTATGTATGTATGTACGTACGTACGTATGTATGCATGTATGTATGTATGTATGTATGATGTAATGTATGTATGTATGTATGTATGTATGCAATGTAATGTAATGTAATGTAAGGTAAGGTAAGGTAATGTAATGTAATGTGTGTAATGTATGTAATGTATGTAATGTAATGTATGTATGTATGTATGTCATGTCATGTCATTTCATCTCATCTCATGTCATGTCATGTCATCTCATGTCATGTCATGCCATGTCATGTCATGTCATCTCATGTATGTATGTAAATATGTATTTATGTATGTATGCATGTATGTGTGTATGTAATTGTATGTAATTGTATGTAAATGAATGTAATGGTATGTAATGTGATGTAATGTGATGTAATGTAATGTAGTGTATGTATGTAATGTATGTAATGTATGTAATGTATGTAATGTATGTAAAGTATGTAATGTATGTAATGTATGTAATGTATGTAATGTATGTAATGTAATGTAATGTAAAGTAATGATGTATGTAATGTATGTAATGTATGTAATCTATGTAATGTATGTAATGTATGTAATCTATGTAATGTATGTAATGTATGTAATGTATGTAATGTATGTGATGATGTGATGTAATGTGTTGTAATGTGATATAATGTGATGTAATGCAATGTGATGTAATGTGATATAATGTGATGTAATGTAATGTAGTGTATGTATGTAATGTATGTAATGTATGTAATGTATGTAATGTATGTAATGTATGTAATGTATGTAATGTATGTAATCTATGTAATGTATGTAATGTATGTAATTTATGTAATGTATGTAATGTATGTAATGTATGTATGTATGTATGTATGTATGTGTGTGTATGTATGTATGTATGTATGTATGTATGTATGTATGTTATGTATGTATGCATGTATGTATGCATGTATGTATGTATGTATGTATGCAATGCAATGCAATGCAATGCAATGCAATGCAATGCAATGTAATGTAATGTAATGTAATGTAATGTGTGTAATGTATGTAATGTATGTATGTATGTATGTAATGTAATGTAATGTAATGTAATGCAATGTAATGTAATGTAATGTAATGTATGTATGTATGTGTTTGTGTAGATGTATGTATGTTATGTATGTAATGTAATGTAATGTTATGTTATGTTATGTATGTATGTATGTAATGTATGTATGAATGTATGTATGTTTGTATGTAATGTATGTAATGTATGTAATGTATGTATGTATGTATGTATGTATGTGTTTGTGTATATGTATGTATGTTATGTATGTATGTAATGTAATGTAATGTAAAGTAATGTAATGTGTGTAATGTATGTAATGTATGTAATGTATGTATGTATGTATGTATGTATGTGTTTGTGTATATGTATGTATGTTATGTATGTATGTTATGTATGTATGTAATGTAATGTAATGTAATGTAATGTTATGTTATGTATGTATGTATGTTAATGTAATGTAATGTAATGTTATGTTATGTATGTATGTATGTATGTAATGTATGTATGAATGTATGTATGTATGTATGTTATGTATGTATGTTATGTATGTATGTAATGTAATGTAATGTAATGTTATGTAATGTGTGTAATGTATGTAATGTATGTATGTATGTATGTAATGTAATGTAATGTAATGT
>Ga0126342_10013081_pt1 | contig 14745 bp, 14 predicted proteins | sample Cyp1metagenome_FD_92528 | JGI IMG/M metagenome (GOLD analysis project Ga0126342, IMG submission 92528) | Coral microbial communities from Lord Howe Island, Old Settlement Bay, Australia - Cyphastrea 1 metagenome | ecosystem: Host-associated > Invertebrates > Cnidaria > Coral ... | reverse complement strand
TGTCCTGGTCTGTCCTGGTCTGTCCAGGACAGGCCAGGACAGACCAGGACAGACCAGGACAGACCAGGACAGACCAGGACAGACCAGGACAGACCAGGACAGACCAGGACAGACCAGGACAGACCAGGACAGACCAGGACAGGACAGGACAGGACAGACAGGACAGGACAGGACAGGACAGGACACGACAGGACGGGACAGGACAGGACAGGACAGGACAGGACAGGCAGACAGCCAGCCAGCCAGCCAGGCAGGCAGGCTGGCAGGCAGGCAGACAATCAGATAAATAGATGGGTAGACAGATAGATAGACAGACACACAGACATATAGATACTGCACATAGGCAAAAAGATAAATCAATAAGTAGAAAGGGAGAGGGAGATACAGATAGCGAGAGAGAGAGAGAGAGAAAGAGAGATAGAGAGAGGGAGAGAGCGAGAGAGAGAGAGAGAGGGAAAGAAAGAAAGAAAGAAAGAAAGAAAGAAAGAAAGAAAGAAAGAGAGAAAGAAAGAAAGAAAGAAAGAAGAAAGAAAAGAAAAGAAAAGAAAAGAAAAGAAAAGAAAGCAAGAAGGGGAAATAGAGATCAACACACAGATAGACGGGCACACGGGCACATATCAGTCCTAGGACATCGTCACGAGAGTCACATCATACGGAAAATGACAGGTTAAATGCCGCAGACCAGAATGATCCCAAAACGCAGACACGCACTTTGTGCAAGCCTGCACTTCAACATGTCACAAGAGCATACAAGAGCCACTTTATACGGATAACGGATATCTACAGGTAAAATGCCGCGGCCCAGATTGAGCCCAGAACGCAGACACACACTTTGTGCGAGCCTGGGCCTGTGCAGTCGAAATGCACTTCATCATGTCAGAAGAGCCACATCGTGCGGGAACTCACGGAAATTTACAAGTAAAATGCTGCAGACCACAATGAGCACCCAGATGAGGCACCGGCCTTTACACCTACCGCAAGAACCCCTCAGTGTGGACAAACTGCTGCAACTGCCTGGTCCATTGACATGGTTCCTTGAAGTTGATGCAAGCGTGTCACTTCTGGACTGTATAAAGTCTGTGTAACACCTAGGCAGCATGCATCCAGCACGTAGCTGGCCCGGGCACACGGGCACACGGGCACAACCCCGATCCACGGGCACACGGGCACCTGGGCACAGGCCAACAGAAGACTGCCCTCCACGTTTGGATCTGCAAGAAGACATCCCCAAAAGCCACAGAATTGTCCAAGCCACTCAAGAGCGATGACTGTCACGCAGTACTGCTCAACCCGCTGTCTCAGCTATGGTCTCCTGAGCATTCCTGAGCTTTCTAAGGATGAAGCCCTCGCAGATCTGCTGGTCAGTATAACCTACGACCTCGAGTTGGAACATCCCTTAACTAATCTTAAGCGGATTCAATAATGCCAAATTTGGCTCCTGGCCTGGCCACGCAAGCACCTTTGCAGGGATGGTTATACAATTGTTATACAAGTGCTGGAGCAGCATGGATTCCCAGGCTTTGCCGCCGCTGTTCTTTGCATTTATCTGTTGGCTTCAATTCGGTTTCATTCGCAACAAAGCATCTCAAAGCAAAATAGCAGCTCCTGTATGATTCAGTGAAAACATTTCAGGCATCCGGAATTAGGTTAGGCACCACTTGCCATCATATATTGCCGTGCCACTGCCATATTAGATTCCTGATATTACCAAATGCATCTGCCACGTGGCCTGGGGATGTGGGATTTTTGTTGTGCCAAGATTTGAAACTGGGTTTGATCAAGTTGGGTCAGCCAAATTTTGAAAGCTAGCCCTGAGGAGCACGAGGTTTGGTGTTGCTCAGAGTTCAGGAGACAAAGAACCATTCTATACTGCAGTGGTATTTGAATCCATTTCAGTACCAGGCACGGACATGATTCTTTAATCTGGCCGCCCCATCAGCAACACGGCCCTTGTTCGGATTGATTTGGGGTGTTGAACTGAGGATCAATGATCAATGTGCATCGTATCGCCAAGGCTCCAACAAAGCCATGTCCAAGTCCAAGCTTCGGATCATATGAGGGCAACCTTGGAGCAACGCGTCCAGTGAGAACAACGATTTCCATGAGAAAGTCTAAAGTCAATGGCTGGTTTGGCATTCTTATGTGCCTCTGGGACTCTACGGCGTAAAAAATTGATTCAGGTCTGAAGCAATTTCACCAGTTGGAATTTGGGACATCCATGGCCGACAACAATGCCCAACACCTGTGGCTTGGTGAATCCACCAACAGACGCGGAATCATGTCCTGTTGAAACGCTCCCACCTGATCTGATTGTTTGATAATTGTTGACCAAGCCCATAACCATTTTGAAGATTTTTGAAGATGATGTCCAGCCATCAAAACCGAATATCCAGGTTCTGCCCCTCTGATCCATGCCCACTCATGGTGGATGACCGGTCCTGCTGCCACAAATTGGTTCGACCAGCTTTGTTGCCGGCTTGACGCTTTACTTTCGCTCTTGATGTCACAAGCTTGAACAAAATACTATACAAGTCCGTGAGCCCTGTTAATTGCGGCTGGGTTTTTTTGGTGAGCGGGCCAGGGGGGTAGTGAACCAAAAACCACTGTTTATTTACCCATATGAGCTGTTCAGGCTTATCACTGACCACCAGCAAGTTTTGCACATACACAGAAAGCCTTAATATGGACATATCTCAAGGTCTTATGTCAAAACATTCCCAATATCAGCGTGGCGTGGTGGTGATAGGCAAAAACACGCCACCAACTCAAACCAGGAGGAAATTGCCACACAATGCACAAGTTCGTTTTTTGTCCTTCACTGCCGCTAACAGTGAGAGGAATCTGAATTGGCCAAGTATTTGTCGGCATGGCTGGGCCAGTGCATTTGAAAATTCCCCCCAAAAAATGCATAAGAAAAAAAAAAGCAAACTTGACCAAAAGGGATGTGGTGAGCGTTCTGGTGAGCGTTCTGGTGAGCGTTCTGGTGAGCATTCTACCAAAATGATGACCATAACCCCACTGGCGGTCATCATTTTGGAATGATGACCATGGTCGTCATATGATGACCATAAGGTGACCACCAGAACGACCATGGTCATCATTTTAAAATGATGACCGCGTGGTCATCATATGGTCATCATTTTACCCCTGCTTTCCACACTTTGATGACCATGGGTTTACCCGCTTAGGCAAAGAACGACCATGGTCATCATCCAAAACACCCAGTGGTGGGCGACAGTAGTTTGGAGAATGACCACCACCAAATGATGACCACCAAAAATGACGACCATGAATGATGACCACCACGATCAAAAAAGTCAACCAAGAAAAAAACACGCCAAAAACAGGCATCAAATGTCGAAGCAGCAGCAATGAAGCATTCCCAAGAGAAAAAAATGCCGCCCTTTCTATCAACAGAAGAGCTGGTGGTGCCCAAACTTGCTTACAAGCGCCATAAAAATTTTGTTTGGGATGTTAAAGGTGCCTTTGACGCCTCTAAAATGAAAGGGAGGCCCAAGAACCCCTAAGAGGCAGCGATCAGATTTTTTTTGCTGTTCGTTCTTGCGTTTTAGCGGCGCCGGGGCCAAAAAATATGTGCAGGATGCACTGAACAGAAATTGGTGAGCATAAATTTGGCCATTAAAAATAAAACAAGGTTTGAAATTGACCATTAGGCCCCTTATGTTTTTTCAAAGTTATTAACACACCTCACGGACTTCTATACAAAATACCAGCTTGCTGGTTTATTTTTGGGGTACAGGTGCCCGGACCCTAAACATTGTCAGATATTGCTAGTCTCAACAGGAACAATCTTCCGGAAACCACTTTCGAGGTTCTGGCCATTGGGTTTCACCTGCACTTCAGCCACCAGCCAAGTACAGTACCATTCGGTACCATTCATGAGATGCCATTGAACCCACCCAGTTTAGCCAGCCCAGTCATCCACGGTTTTCCACCCAACTTCCAATGAAAGCCCAGGAGCAGTGATGTTCAATCGTCCACCACCACGAGGAGCTTAACTTTGTCTCCACCTCAAAGGTGTGCCAACAGCTACGACACAGCTGAAATGGCAAGCTGGTTGGAGTTGGTTGGTGGTTTCAACATGTTTCAACTCCCCTGAAAAATAGTAGTCAGGTGGGATCATGATCCAGGATGGAAAAAGGTTTTCACACCGGACCACTACTTGGCAACCAACCACGCCATCCCTTGAAATCTTCGCCCTTCCACTGGACCCTGTGACCAGGGAGATCCTGTCGATTTCTGCACCGGCAATACCTCAATGTTGGTTGGGTGGGTTATAAATGGCTATCAGATCATCACACTTATCATGAATGTGTTACCATACTAGTGGTTGATACTTAGGACTTAGTTGATACTAGCTGATACCGCTGCCACATGGTCTCGCTCCCAGAGCCTGGGAGATGGCTGTTGGTCAAGCCACCCATCCACAGGTTTTCTGTGATAAACCTGGTCAAGATAAGCCATTGCATGGCAAGCCCTGACTGAAGCATGGAACCTATCACTGGTATCCAATACAAAGTCATCTGGATGCTGCTTCAGGGGTATGCTCCAAGTACTGTTGCAAGGCATAGCACCAGGCATCTTCTCATTTCTCTCCGCTTAAAACTTAAAACCTACGATTCTCTTGGCAAAGATCCAAAGCCACAATCAAGATTGTAGCAAACGTTCAAACAGGATGGCACTTGGCACTCTTGGCCAAACATGGCCACACCAAACAGGAATGTGCAGGCACGCTTCAACGCGCTGAGGCTTTGCAGTCGTCATTGGGACCAAAAGCCTTGTTATCAAACCAGTAGGGCGGGATAAACTGCAGGTCATAGATGCCAACCTCATCAACTTGAAACGCATCCGCAAAGTAAATCATGAACTCCTTGAAGGTCTCCCATTGCCAAAAGGAAAAACCATCAAATGTGCCGCAGATGTCAGACACATTCTTCACACCGGCACTGAAGTGTGTCGCAAAGCACGACTTCAGGGATAGACCTTCAAAGCTGAACATAGGAATCACCGCCTTCCCTGGCGCGTTGGTCTTTACCCAACGGATGTTGTCGATCAAGGAGGGAAAGCCGGGCTTCTCTTGCATGACCTCCGGGGCAGAAATCCATGGAAATCCCTGGCATCTGGGGCCAAACATGGCCAAACCCCCCAAGTTAAGGATGGTTTTCACATGTTATCGCCATCAAATAACCACAAAATGCAATGGTTATTGAATACCAGATTGGGGAATCCCAACCTATTCTCATGCTTTCATGGGTACCCTTTATGAACCGACCATCCAATATCCTCTAGGGTCTGGAAAAAAACACTTCCCACCCAGCGTCCCACCTTGTCACTGATGTTCAGCCAATTTAGGAACGGCCACGCTTTGTCTACGAACGAGCGGTAACTGGACTGCGTCGTGCAAACCGGCGGCTTTTCTTTGAGCTGCCATTGGTCACCAGTGCAGGGCCATAGCTCACCCATATACCAATAAGTCTCCGGCATGGTGTAGGTCACACCTGGAAGTGGCGCGGGTAGTAGTAGTTGTAGTGGTTGTATTAGTTGTAGTTGTAGTAGTACTATATAGTAGTACTACTCTGGTACTAGCGGTAGCTGTATTAGTGGCAGTAGCAGGAGCAGTAGCAGTAGGAGTAGGAGCAGCAGTAGCAGCAGCAGCAACAGTAGCAGTAGCAGTAGGAGTAGTAGTAGCTGTAGTAGTAGCTGTAGTAGTAGCTGTAGTAGTAGCTGTAGTAGTAGCTGTAGTAGTAGCAGTAGCTGTAGTAGTAGCAGCAGCAGTAGCAGTAGCAGCAGTAGTAATAGTCTCGTCAAAATCTCTAGCGCAAGAATTCCCAAAAAAACAGCTTGGGACCCCCACCTGCAATTCTTGCACCCGAAAATCGGTTGGAAAATCGGTGGAAAAAAACCAAGCGCCTGGCCTGGGCTTTGGGGTCCAGCAGCGATGGACTTGGCCATGCCCACCTCTGGAATGCCCAGCTCGTCGCCCAGAAGTTTAAATTGGCAGAGAGCCCAAGCAGTTGCGGATTCACCTGGAAAAGGACAGAAAAAACCTGGAGCATCATTTTTGCGGAAGTTCTATGTATGCATGTGTTGAACTTCCCAAAAAAACAACTTCAAGACCCCCTTTTGATTTGCGTTTTGCTCTTTCCCACCTCCATCTTCACCATCGAAAGACAACGTGGAGAACTTCACGTTTTTGGCCTTGGCGTTCACAGAGGCCAACCAGGTCACTACTTGCGCCGCCAAGTTGGGACAGCCGGCCGGGCAGTTGCCGGCAGTCAGGCATGCGGATTGATCCACCGGACAGTGGGGGGCAGAGATGAGGGCCTTCCTTGGAATCAGACTGGAATGTTCACCCATGATACTGTTGATGGACGAAATCCTGCACCACTTGGTTAGATGTAGTTAGTTTATCCCACTATTCTTGGGGTTTCATTCATCCGAGGTGCTGCAGGATTTCGTCCACCAACTGCATGGCTCTCGGTCAAACAATTTGGGGGCCTAAGGTTGCGTAGTTGCGTATGGTCCCAGGGGTTCAACCCAGACCCATATGACAGATAAACCCAGGGCCTGCAACAGATATTAACAACAAATCATGCAATGTAGTGAATTTGAATGCGGGTTTGAAGGTTAAATCCAGGACCACCCATTTACAAGATCCCCTTATGGATTGTGTACGGGGGTGCCGCTTGAATGAAACGGACATGTTCGCCACTTGGGGCTCTAACAACCGTTGATCAAACTTCCCTCCCTCCCATGCATAATTTTAACTGAAGGTGCCATCACTGAATGTTCATTGGCTGTGTTTGGAGGGATCCTCTCCAAATCAGTCCAGCCTGAAGTTGTTCGATCGCCGATTCTCCAGAGGTGAGCCTCTCTGGAGCATCCTGGCAACAAATGGTGATCCCATCTGATATGCCTTGAACAACTGTATCATTCAGTGCAGTCGCTGTTTAAGCCTCACTCTCCGATGTGGATTCGCTGCTCGAGCTGTCGCTTTCAAATGGCCAGCACTTATCGCATTTACGAATGTCAGTGCTGGGATGCTCGACACTTCTGGTGAATTTAGAAAATGCAAATTTCCAACCGCACTTGGTAGACCAAGTTTCTGGATGATGTGCAATGCCGTCAATGTGTACAACATGCCATGTACGTGACGAATTATTCATGACATATTCAGCTGGTTTAAGGCTCCAACTCTTGCGCACCTGAGAGATCTCGTCCCTGATCATTTGTTGCGTGCGACTATCCAGGGCAGTGATATCGTTCTCAAGCTTAGAGACCCTAGGTTCCATGTTTGATGAAGAGGTGTCCGCCTGGTTACATCGGCTCAGTTCATCCATCTGTTTGCGGATGCTGTCTCGCTTGGCTGACAGTTTCTCTTCTTCTCGAGCTTGTTCAAAGTCCTGTGTGATTTTAGTGAGTGGAGCCGTCTGAGTATAATGCAAAAGCATTGGTGACTTCCATCTGACCATAAGTTCCACTTGATAAAGGTGCATCCCTGAGGCAGACAAAACTCTGGCTCCAGCAAGGCGCATGCTGTGTCCTCCTAACAGTCGATTTCCATCTTCATCTACAATGGAAAGACCTAGATGTGTGTGAAGAGCTTCCAGCGTTTCGACTACCTTGACTTTCTCGACTGTTTCACCAGTTTCCGTTGGAAAGAAAGGCAAATCCAAAGGTCTCGAAGGTGCAGGAAAGAATTCATCAAGATATTCCATCTGGGCCTTTGCTGAATGGAATGGACATCCATTTATTCCACTGGATCTGCACAGGCAACCCCAAGTGCGTTCCACGCTGGCCGCTGAGGGATCAGTCTTGCTGCTAGGCAAACGAAGGGTGACGCTGAAGTCATCCCTGTTCATCTTTACATTGGCAGCTAGCAAAAGGGAAGCTTCGATCTCTCTGAGCATGAAGAAGGTGCCGATGACCACCAAGTTGTGTGGGCCAAGCGGACCACCCTCCGTGAGAGGTTCTGAGTCAGAGATGTAGCCACTGCGGGCGGCGATGATCTTCTCAAACTCTATGGGCGTTCTCTGGCTTACGGGTCCAATGCCTCTGGTAACAGAGCGGCATGCCCTCTTTGATTCCATGGCCAGATCGACGCCCCACTCCCCGTACATGTCGATGTGTTTCTCCTTTGCCTTTGACATGTAGTTGCTGAAGCTGCGATAGCCGCATGCCTTAAAGGCAGCAGCTACGTTGGCTATCTTCTCTGGTGTCAATGGGTAAACTGGCAAATTCGTGCCCATCATTCGGCGGTGCATGGCATCCCAAGTTCTAAGAACGGCTGCTGCCGGCCCCTTTGCACTACTGGCTGTATAATCTCTGCGCAAAGCAGTCAGGGCCTCCATCCTCTGAGCATCTGTCCACTCAGATTCCGAAGGGCGTCTGGCTTTGCGGGTGAAATTGCAGATCGGTGCATCCTTTCTGTCGGCAACCCAGGGAACGTTGGACGGCGTTCTGGGTGCTGATTTGACACTTTCAGGAACACCGGTCTGTCCGGCGGTGTTGGGACTCATTTGTGCGTCACCACAGGGCTTTGCTCCACCATTGATTGCACTCAGCGAAATGAGGGGAAGACGATGACAAAATTTACGTTTCCCCATGTTTAAGAAACTTGAACCTATTGCAAGCATGAGGAATCTCACACGCGGCTCAGAGAAAGGGGCACATCCCTTGAATCAAGAATGCCAAAAAAGGGAAAATAAGACAATTCGCTCAGCTGTCTCAAGCAAGTCGCAAAGAACATGTTGACATCTGCGACCTAACAGGCACTCTGAAATTAAACATGGCAGCTAACCTGATTCGCAAACATGGCCATTTAAACATGGCAGCTCACCTAATTCGCAAACATGGCAGCTCACCTGCTTCGCGCCTGTTCGAAGCTTCTCCTGAGCGAGAGCAGTGTCATGCCAAGTAAGTGCGATCTTCAATTGTATACCAGGGTATTAACTAAACTAATTGTAGATTATAAGGAGGCATAGCGACGTCAATCACCTCCACGGTTGTGGATGGGGGAGATGAATTGAGCGGTTGCCCACGCTCTGATTAAGAAATATAAGCGGTGCCCACGCTTCAGCGATGATTGAGCGGATGCCCACGCTCACATGACTCACTCGAAACTGGGCTCCAATTCAGGACGGTAACCGCGCCCTGGCGAGCTATTCTCATGGAATTGGTTTTCAAGTGACATGTGTGGCATAATAGGCGATCTTCATTTTGATTCCTGGGACATTGCCCTCAAGCAGTCTCATGCACGACCCTACTTGCTGCTCTGCGTCGCGGTCGTGGTGGCCTTGTAGAAGGTGAATCACGCTTTGGTGCTGCATCGCGTCTGGACTTCAGGAGTGGCACAGGGATCTTCAACATTTTGTTGGGCTGGCTGAGTCTACTCAAGATGTCGGCCCAATCATTGGCAAGCCCCGGAATGTGTTGAAACAGCCGTGGTTTGTATGTTGCTGTTCCGAACTCAAGGGCCAACTCTCTTGCAATCACCGAAAGGCCATGGGATCGATGTTTTGGCCTCAGCTTGATCAACAGGGTGAGGATTCCAATGTTGTCGCTGCGAATCCTCAGCGACACTCCTGGTCTCTTCCAGTATTTGCGCCACATTCTCAAGGCCACCAATATGGCCAATGCTTCGACAACCTGCTGTGCAGAACTTTCGCCTGCACAAATGTGCAAGTTGTTCTCGTCTTCAGCTTTGATGGAGTCTCCATAGTAGGCCATCACAGTGTTGTTGATGGTGATGTAGCCTCCAATGCCCCAAGGTGAGGCATCTGTGACGATAGCCACCTGCATGCCCTTCCCAAGGTACGTGTCCACCCGGTAGCATCTCCGGATGGAGAACTCTTCTTCGGCTAGAAAGGCAAGCATCCAATCTGTAACATGCCGCCACTGTTTCGTCCAGTAGCAGTTCTTGGGCGCGCAGCTGCCGACAGTGGTATGAATGACTCCATAAAGATCAGACATAAAAGGCCTGATGAGCTCAACAATGCCGGCGACATGATTGAGCTTGCCCACATAGGATAGAAGGGCCTTCTTTGACACCATGTTGCATCGAGCATGTTCTTCAGTGGTTGCGCGAAGTTTGTCGACAATCTCTTGCTTGGCAGTGGCAATCAAGTGAGCACGCGGTGTGCCTTGCTGCCTTGCTTGAAGCTCCGCACCAATCCACACGATGCGATTGCCTCTCGCCGCCTTCTTGTAGGCCAATCGAATGCCCAAACTTGACCAGAGGCAAATGGTCATAGCCATGTGGCGGTCTCGCAGTCGACGATCACCACGAAGGCAGATGCAAGGATCATCGACGTACAGCTGAAGTCTATATTGCACCTCACTGAAGACTGCTTGTGTGATTCGAGCAATCATGGCAGCCACCCTGCCGCAAACCAGTGGTGCATTCTTGCTGCCTTGTGCCTGGGTAAGGAATGCAACCCAGCGGCCTCGGTAAGACCACGTGAAGTGCTTGCGCTCCAAAGGGTGGAGCGGGATATTGTAGAACCAGTCGCTGAAGTCGAGTATCAACCACTCAATCTCTTCTCCAGCTTCACAGCGGCTCATGAGATACAGAGCATCGTCAATGGCATCTGTTGTCCTAGGGCGCGCTCATTGACTCTGCTCTCCTTGCAGTCTAGGATGAGCCTGCGTTTCGTCTTGCCATCCTTCTCCTTGGTGATCATCCCCAAGCGAGACAAATGTGGCTGGCCCTCGACCCATAGTTGCAGATCTTCGTAGCTACTGAACTCCTTCACGAATCCAGTCTCAATGAGTCGATTGACCTCAGGTTCTGCAGCTGCATCATCATCCACCGAAGAGTAGTTTGTGTGTCCATGATGATCGGGTATATCTATTGTTTCCCCTTCACCGTGGCTCTCAATATCCGCTGGAAAGATGCAGCCGGGATCTGCAATGGGCAATGATATGCCAGCTGGTGCGCCACTGCAAAGCCATTGGTGGATGATGTCCGTGTCAGGGTCGCCCATGGCACGTCCAATTTTCCAAAGCAGGTTGGCCTCAATCTTCGTGTCCAAGGCCTTTTCATTTGGCATTGGAGCATCATCCTGAATGCAGCGTAAGGCTCTTCTGACGGCATCATCCTGTTCCGCAGTGGGTCCGCAGTTGCAGTCTTCAGATCCGATCGAACTGAGACATCGGTCTTCAAGTCCGTCCAAACTGTCCATCAGCTTGTCCAGGATGGAATAGATCTGAGCCCCAACCACTCGATAATTCGGGAGGCTGTTTGAAATCTTCTTGGGATTGCGCATGCCGCCCCAACACTCATTCTCGGCCTGGTCAGGGTCATATTGTTTTCGCTTCCCTCTCAAAGGTGTGGTGAGCTCCACCTTGCTGCGTACGGTACACGACGGCCGCTTGTCTAGGCCTGCAGTTCTCCGCTTGGGAACATTGCGCCAGCGGCCGACCAGCTCATAGCCGGTGTCAACTGCAGTTGCATCAGCGACCGAGTCGGCAGCAGAAATCAAGGCATGGGCCAGTTTGTTATTGAGGTCCGCTGGGTAGGCTTGTGCAGCTGACGTAAGGTAGGGCATGTTCTTGAACTTCTCGCGGATCTGCTGAGGTGTCAACAGCATGCTTCTGTTCCACTGTGCCCCCTGGATGTACCACTCCTTGCCCTGCAATGGTGGATGTGGAGACCAAACCTTCTCGCCGGTGCTCGGCTTGATCCAGAGTTGTTTCGAATGGTTGCAACTCGATTGCAGCATTGGAGGATTGATGAGGTAGGCAATCAATGTGGTTGGTTTGGTGGTTGGCGCCCCAAATTCACATTGATCCAGTTCAATGCACTCGACCCCCACCAGGTCAAGCAGCTGTTGAAATTCGTCCAAGTTGCACATGGAGACAGATGTGCCATCCTGCTTCCAGCGTGGCTGCTCCACAATGAAAGGTTTGCGCTGCTCATGGAACTCCGTACTGGCTTCTGTGGTGCGAACTGCCAGCAAGGTGCCGAGCTTGACCTTCTCCTTGTCTGACGGGCCGAGGAAGCTGTAGCCGTATCGCTCGTCGCCAGAAGGTCCTCTGAGCGGCTTGGGCCCAGCATCATCCCATCGCCTGGCGTTTGTGAATGTGTTGCATGGTGGGCCAGCCAGCAGAGCGTCATAGACCCCGTTCTTGATGTCTGACATGATGCCTTGCCAGATGTGATCATTGGCAAGGTCCTGCTCTGCCACATTCACCAGATCGTATTCGACGCATTGGCCGCCTAAGGCCCTGACGGCATTAGCAAAGCCATCCACTCTGTTGGACGGTCCACTGAACAGGTGCAAAATGCGTTTGCCTCTAAAGTGAAAATCAATGGGCCCATGCATAGCTACATCTGAGCTATCCAATGACCGATCTGTGCGTTTGCCTGTGGAGGCTCTCAGGTCGGACTCTTTCAAGTCGTCCTTCATTTGCTCCATTGAATTCTCATGCACTGATTGCACACTGCTCGTAAGTCACTTCTTAGACTTACCTTTGCTCTTCCCCTTCCGGTGTCCTGCTCTCGGCGGCTTCGGTGTATCGTTGGGGCATTTGTTTGCACCATGTAGTTCAGACAGGCATTTCGAGCACTGGTGTCGACGGCTGGGATTGCGAGAACAGTTCCCATGGACGTCCTTCTAAGTGCATTCGCCTGTCTGAAACAACTTGCACAACTCCATGTCTCTTTGGTTGTGTGTGAACATGCCATCCTCACCGATGCGGTGCACTCTGACGTCTGGGCCCCTCTGTCTCTTGGAGGGTCGACTGTCCCCCGTTGCTGGCCTTGAAGTTGGTGCCGCCGCGGATGCTGATGCTGGACTGGATGCCTTGACAATCGGGGCGTCGTCGGCCAGAAGTTGCGTGAGGTTGGCGGTCTTTGCAAGGTAGAGCATAGATGGCTCTACGACTTCCTTGTTCCAGAAGATGTAGTCCTCTGCCAACTCCTTCCAGACACATTCCCAAGGACGGTTTGTGTCAAATGGGTGTGAGAGGCCTAAACATCTGGCTGATTCGTAGGCTTCTTGTCCTCGTCGACGAATCCTCTCAACTTGCTCAAGCCTGGCTCTGACGTCGGCTTGGTAGATGATGGCCCAGCATGCCTTTCCGTACCGGTCATGAAACTGCCGGATCGTTTTCTCATAAGCGTCCAGCTTCGATGGTGTGATCTGCTCCAGCATTATCGATCCAGTTCGGAATACCATGTAGCATTCTCTCCAGCTCTCAAAGTCAGCTGGACCATAGAGCTCAATGGGTGCAAATTCACCGCTCGATGTGAATCTGAGTCCTTTGAGCTTGATCTTCTTCTGAATGCGATATGCTGGAAAGGCCCCCAAATTGCCATGTCAGTGTAAGGCGCTCTGCCAGACTTGTATAGGGAGCTTAGTGTCGTCAATTGCTCAGCGCTTAGCTCCTCATCGTCCGGTGGAAATCCGCCCATTTGATCACGATAGGCAATGTAGGCTGCGTTGATTGCATTTGCATCCAGATGATCAACGTCTTCATCGTCCACCTGGTTGATCACTTGGCTCATCTTCACTTTACGTGGGCCAGTGGTCGCTGGAGGTGCTGCCGGCGCAATCGGTTGTAATCGGGCCGCTTGTTGCTCCGGAAGGGTGCCGCAGATGAAACGGCATGTCCTGAAGAACACCCCAACTTGGCCAAGTTGGGTCATAGATGGTGGTGTCGCCGCTGCAGGTGCTGGTCGTGGGATGCGCCAAGTAGCTAGTACTGTTTGTACGTCATCATGAGGCAGCAGTGCCAAGGTCCTTGGTGGTTCAGAGCCATTGCATCCCAGCAGTGAGAAAAGGGAGCCTCTCACCGTGGTGTTGTCCTGTCTATCTCCTTCTATGCCTGCCCACTGTGCTACAAGGTCGATGTTCACCAGTGTGAGCTTTGTAGCCTCATCGGGATCCATGTGCTCGAACTGCAATGCCCGATGGAAGGTCAACACACGTGGTGGTGGATGGAATCCTGGGACTGAAACACCACTTGGCACAGAGGCAAATGAGGATGGTGTACAGGCACAAAGCCAACAGCACAAGATCCAGCAGCGGCAATAGATGTGAATGGGGAGGCTCAGCACGGTCGATGACCCAGCTGGTCGACATGCCATGATCAAATTTTACAAGACTCCCCATCTTGAGACCAAAATGGCATATTCGATGGGGATTGCAAGCCACCAGCCCACCAGGTTTGATCAACTATTTTGTTACTGCCACACTTCGTGTTCTATCCCCCAATTATCATCAATCAACCATTAGTTGATCATAGGTGTTCGCTCTGTTCAACCAATCGGAAAACGCAATAACCAACGAACAAGATCAAAACCCCCAAGGGAATCCAGTTGAAGCACAGCAGTTTGATATGTGGGGTTGTACTGCAGTATACTGCAGAAAAACAGATCGAATTCGCAACGGTAAACCGACGGTAAACCGTCAAACAGGTGCCCGAATCCCACCACCGAGTGGCAAGTCTGAACAGCTGCACTTGGAAAGGTCGTGCCCAGTGCAACCGGGCGCCAAGCCGAGGCCAGCACCTCCAAGGAGCTTGTCCTCTGAATCGGGGCTCGGCAAGGTGTCAATCTTTCACGGTGAAATGCTTCACTGATTCAAAGATATTCAAGGTTTACCAGTAGTACCGCACAAGGCGGTGGCGGAAGTTTCAAAAATAGGAAACCTATAGGAGAGGTTGGTTGTTGTGAATCAGGGATGGCAGAGCGAAGCCACTGATGGACTGAAAGGTGCT